>Ga0214921_10004108_pt1 | contig 21762 bp, 20 predicted proteins | sample LL1505_MetaG_FD_177992 | JGI IMG/M metagenome (GOLD analysis project Ga0214921, IMG submission 177992) | Freshwater microbial communities from Lake Lanier, Atlanta, Georgia, United States - LL-1505 | ecosystem: Environmental > Aquatic > Freshwater > Lake | place: USA: Georgia | collected... | reverse complement strand
CAAATTTTTCGAATTCCTTACCAAGGTTCATGATGATCAGGATTTTGTTTAGGCAAATTAATACAATTAGTGACCAAATTACGTGCCCGGGCCAAAAGCGGACAAAATGCCATGAATGTCGAGAGGTTTAGGGCTAAAAGTTTGAGAATAAGTGATTAATCCCAATTTCATTAACGCCTAAACCTCTCACCTGCGGCAAAACCAATCAATGGTTATGTTTGCCCTGCAATTCCTGGAATTCAGCAGGACTGATTATTTTTTCAGTAGGTTGGGCTTGTGATGCTGCCCATTCAAGCACTTTTGAGCTGAATACACGCTGATAGGCGCCCTCAACCTGTTGTTTGTCGCTCATCATCTTTTCTACATAGCTGTCCAACCATTCATAGTTGCCGCCCATGTTCATGGATCCGAAATACCCCATGAGTTGCTGGCGAATGCTATCCATGATTTCTTCCCTGCTCACCTGGATGGCGTTTTGGCTGCCAATCTCATTGCTGACCAGGGTCCACCTCAATTGATTGAGAAATGCAGGAAATTCCTTTTCAACAGATTCCGCTGTTTGTTCCTTTTCCCCGCTTTTCAATAACCAAGATTTAAGGAAAGTTTCAGGGAAGTCCATTTTTGTCTCTTCAGAGAGCATGTGGAAGATCTCATGTTGCAACAAATGTTGAGCCTGTTGCTTCCAATAGGCTGCAATCTGGTTGCGGATCTCAGCCCTGAAAACATCTTCCGTAGCAATGTCTTTGCCTGGCATGGCATCCTTGAAGAATGCCTCGTCCATGGGTCTTTTTTCTACAAAGGCAATCTTGCTGATTTGCAGGAGGAAATACTGGGCCAAGTCTTCAGCTTTATCCTTGTCTAGACCTAGATCGCCAGCAAGCCACTCACGTTCCTTTTCTTCAAATGCAGAAGAGAGCTGGATAACAATTGATTCGTCTTTTTTCTTTCCCATCAATGCTGCCCTGGTAGGGGCACTGAAATATTTTAACAGGAGGGAGTTTTCTTTCTTTTCTGCACCTTCTTCAACAGCTCCGGTAGCGTCAGATTTTTGAAAGGAAACATTCAAAACGTCTTCCTCATTGGTTACTGTTTCAGGCTCAGTCATTTTGCCCAAACGGCGGCTGATCCGGTCAATTTCCTCTTCCACCATTTCATCGGTAGCCTCAACCACATGCAAGGTAGTAGGAGTGGTGGCCAGATTGGGAAGCGTGAATTCAGGCTTGAGTCCAATTTCAAAAGAAAAGGCGTAATCCTTGGGCTCATTGTGGTTGAACATGGCAGGATCATTGGCATCCTCAGGAATCGGCTGTCCGAGGTAGGAAATATTTTCCTGCTGAAGGTATTGCATCAATTCATTTTCAATTGACTTCAATACCTCTTCAGCAAAGACTGAAGCACCGTACATTTTTTTTACTACTCCAGTAGGAACCATGCCTTTTCTGAAGCCAGGAATGTTGGCAGACTTGGCATATTTCTTAAGGGACGACTCGTAGCTTGAATTGTAATCTGAGGGGGAAACAGTTACCGTGATCTTTTCGTGAAGGGGAGCAATTGGCTCCCTGTTGATTGTTGCCATACTTTTTTGTATTGAGAAAAGAGAAGTGCGGGTGGAGGGACTCGAACCCCCAAGCCTCGCAGCACCAGATCCTAAGTCTGGCGTGTCTACCAATTTCACCACACCCGCATTTTGGGCTGTCTGCATAACAGACAGTTGTCTCTTTTCAAATTGGGTGGCAAAGGTAGCAGTTTCAGATGAAAAAAAATGATTCAAAACGATTTTAGTAAATTTGATTCAATGGATGCTTTGGAAAAAGATATGGTTCAGCCCCAATATGACCTTTCTGAGGAGCAGGAGAAAAAGGAAATAGTCCGCAGATACAGGGCAATGTTGAGGGTATTGAAACCCAAATTAAAGACGGGTGACAAGGAGTTGGTGCGTTCTGCTTTTGAAATGGCCGTAGAGGCGCACAAGACCATGCGGCGAAAAAGTGGAGAACCTTATATCTTTCATCCGCTCGCAGTGGCGATGATCTGTGTCGAGGAAATTGGCCTGGGTGTTCGCTCCACCATTTGTGCCCTGCTGCATGATACGGTGGAGGATACTGATATAACCCTTGAAGACATCCAGCGCGAGTTCGGCAGCGAAATCACCAAAATCATCGATGGGCTTACCAAGATTGCCACCGTGGTGGATAAAAACACCACACAGCAGGCAGAAAATTTCAGGAAAATTCTGCTGACGCTTACCGATGATCCACGGGTCATTTTGATCAAGCTTGCAGACAGGATGCACAACATGCGGACACTGGACAGCATGAAGCGCGAAAAGCAACTCAAGGTATCTTCAGAAACAGTCTATGTCTACGCACCGTTGGCGCACCGGATGGGGTTGTACATCATCAAAACCGAGATGGAAGACCTGGCCATGAAATACCTCGAGCCAGATATTTACCGGACCATCGCCCGGAAACTGGCAGATACGAAAAGAGAAAGGTCAAGGTATATCAATGAATTCATCAAGCCGGTGAGAGAGCGACTGGACAAGGCAGGATTTGAATATGAAATCTTCGGTCGTCCAAAATCAATCAACTCCATCTGGAGCAAGATGAAGAAAAAGAATGTGGAGTTTGAGGAAGTGTATGATCTGTTTGCAATCCGGGTCATTGTTGATACCCCGTCAGAGATGGAAAAAGAGGCCTGCTGGAAGGTGTATTCATTTGTTACTGATATGTACAACCCTGCTCCAGAGCGGCTTCGCGACTGGTTGAGCAACCCCAAGTCGAATGGGTATGAAGCATTGCATACCACCGTGATGGGTCCGCAGGGGAAGTGGGTGGAGGTGCAGATCCGCTCCAAAAGGATGAATGAGATTGCAGAAAAAGGATTGGCCGCACACTGGAAATACAAAGAAGGAGGAGGTGAGGAAGACCGTTTTGACATTTGGTTTTCTCAGATCAAGGAAGTCCTGGGAAGTGAGGACATCAGTTCAATTGATTTCCTCCATGATTTCAAAACCTCCTTTCTTTCTGAAGAAATTTATGTGTACACCCCCAAGGGAGATGTCAAAATGCTTCCCATTGGGTCTACGGCACTTGATTTTGCCTTTTCCATCCACTCTGCGATTGGTTCCAAATGCATTGGCGCCAAAGTGAACCACAAGTTGGTTCCCATTAGCCATAAATTGAGGAGTGGTGACCAGCTTGAGGTGATTACCTCCAACAAACAAAAGCCCACTGAAGATTGGCTTTCCATGGTTGTAACGGCCAAGGCCAGGAACAGGATCAAGGACGCGCTGAAAGAAGAAAAAAGAAAGGTTTCAGAAGACGGAAAATATTTTGCAGAAAAAAAATTGTTGGCCATCGGAGCAACCATGACGCAGCACAATCTGGACGAGCTGGTTGCTTTCTATAAACTTCCTTCAGCACTTGATCTTTTTTACCAGATTGCCATCAAGAAAATCAATCTAAAAGAGCTTAGTGAGTTCATGGTAAGGGGTGATAAGCTCGAACTGATCCGCACCAAAAAGCCCGAGTCGGAAAAAATAGAACAGCATTCTCCAAAACATGAGGTCAAGAAAGATACTGAACTGATTATTTTTGGAGAGAGCAGCGACAGGATTGTGTACACGCTTGCCAATTGCTGCAAGCCCATTCCCGGAGACGATGTATTTGGGTTTGTTTCTACCGGAAAAGGACTGATCATTCACAGGATCAATTGCCCCAATGCCACCAGGCTGCTGTCCAGCTTTGGGCACAGGATTGTGAAAACCAAATGGGCCAAGAACAAAGAGATATCCTTCCTGACAGGTCTGACAATTACCGGGTTGGACGATGTGGGGGTTATCCACAAGATCACCAACCTGATTTCGGGGGAGCTTCGCATCAACATCAGTGCCATCACTGTAGAAGCCAAGGAAGGCATCTTTGAAGGCAATATCAGGATCTATGTTCATGACAAGGATGAGTTGGACTTGCTTTTTGTCAAGCTCAGGGAACTGCCAGGAATTCAATCTGTGCTGCGTTACGACGTTGATGGGTAAATGAGGATATTTATTTTTCCGCCTTTTGCTTCATTCTATTAATTTTGTCTTTTAACAGCTAAATTTTTTTATGGTTGATGTACTACTAGGCCTGCAATGGGGCGACGAAGGGAAAGGGAAGATTGTAGATTATTTTGCACCACAGTATGACATCATTGCCAGGTTTCAGGGAGGTCCCAACGCCGGTCATACCTTGTATGTCAATGGTCAGAAAGTGGTACTGCACCAGATCCCCTCTGGAATTTTTCATGAAAACACCACCAATCTTATTGGGAATGGTGTTGTCTTGGATGCAGTTACATTGAAAAAGGAGTACAACAAGGTGGCTGCTTTTGGGATCGACGGACGAAAGCATCTTTATGTTGCCGAAAGGACCCATTTGATACTTCCTTCGCACAGGGCCCTGGATAAGGCTTCTGAGCTTTCCAAAGGGAATGAGAAGATTGGTTCCACGCTGAAAGGCATAGGCCCTGCATACATGGATAAAACGGGCAGGAATGGTTTGCGTGTGGGAGATTTGTTGGATAAGAATTTTACAACGCAGTACATCAAACTCCGGATGAAGCACCAGCGATTGCTGGATTCTTTTGGTTTCAATGATGATATCAGCGAGTGGGAAGAAGAATTTTTTGAAGCCATAGAATTCATGCGAAGCCTGAAGATTGTCAATGGTGAATATTTCATCAACGAAAAGATCAGGGAAGGGAAAAAAGTATTGGCAGAAGGCGCCCAGGGCAGCATGCTGGATGTTGATTTTGGAACTTTCCCATTTGTTACCTCATCCAACACCATTTCTGCAGGTGTTTGCACAGGATTGGGCATAGCACCCCAGAAAATCAGGGAAGTCATCGGTGTTTCCAAGGCATACTGCACCAGGGTGGGTAGCGGACCTTTTCCTACCGAATTGCATGATGAAACCGGAGAGCGCCTGAGAAAAATCGGGAGTGAATTTGGGGCCACCACCGGAAGGCCCCGCAGGTGCGGATGGATTGACCTGGTTGCATTGAATTTTGCTTGCATGGTCAATGGTGTAACACAGATTGTCATGACCAAAGCGGATGTGCTTGATGCCTTTGACGAGCTTTCAGTTTGTACCAGTTATGGAATCGATGGAAAACAAGAAAAAGCGGTTCCCTACCAAATGTCGAAAATGCCTATAGCCCCTCATTATGAGCAATTTGCAGGATGGCAAATGGATATTACAAAGATCAGAGACAATGCTGGTCTACCTCAGGAAATGAAGAATTACATTGAGTTTATCAATGGTTATTTGGGCGTTGATGTCAGCTATATTTCCAATGGCCCTGAGCGAGACCAGATCATCAAAGCCTAGCATTCGTCATTAAAAGAAAAAATATTTTCAAAATATTTGGTCAAGTAAAAAAGTCTCAGAAATTTTACAGTGTAAATCGCATGTTGCTATGGCAAAGTCAATAAAGGAAAAAAAGGTTACCGCTACACCTTCAGGAAATGAGGCTTCTTCAAAAGCTGCTAAGTCAGCACCAAAGTCGAAGAAGAAGGAGGAAGATGATGATGATGATTTTGATCAGGACGATGAATTGCCTGCAAAAAAATCAGCAAAATCTTCTGATGACGACGACGACGCAGATGTTGATGTTGAAGATGATTGGGAAAAATCAGAAGATGATGACAGCTGGGATCCAGACTTTCAGGAGTTTGATATTCCCAAGTCCAAGTCTTCCAAATCAGGCGGTAAAAAAGCTTCAGACGATGAGGACTTTTCGATCGACGATGAGTTCAAGGATCTGGGCTATTTTGATGATGGAGCAGGCGGAGGTGGCGGCTTTGACGACGATGATGATTTCTAGATCAGCCTTTCTTTTTTACAGATTTCATGATTCTTACTGGAGCAGGTAAATGAACGGGTTCAGGGAAACCATCACCAGCCCCTGAATTTTGTTGCATGATCAACAAGATGGATTCCTGTGCAATCTGGTTTCGTTTTTGGTTGAATACATTGATTTTTTCTTTGGGCAACCTGATCGGATACATTTCGGTTGATACTTTTGTATCAAAATCCGGGTTCCATTTGTTGAACTGGATAAGGTCAATGGCAAGATTTTTGGTGATGACCTGGCTTGAAAACCTGCCAGTAATACTGAAGGTATCAGTTGTGGTAAGTTCTTCTGCTGTGAGTACCGGTAATTTTTCGTCAGGTTTTTTCATTCCCGTGGTTTCGCTGCCATTGCGCTCAAAAATATAGTGGGTGGCAATGAATTTCTTTACATGGTTCCTTGATTCGGCCGGAAGCTGATGTTGAATCATCCAGAAATCCCTTGACTTATTTGCTGCAATGATGTTTTCTACTCTTGCAGGGCCTCCGTTGTAGGCTGCCACCACAAGCAACCAATCTCCCAGTTGCTCATAGAGGCGGCTCAGAAACTTTGCTGCTGCATGGGTGCTTTTATAAAGATCCATTCTGTCATCCCTGGTGGCGGTGACAATCAGCCCCAGGTCTTTTGCGGTACCCGCCATGAATTGCCATGGACCAACTGCACCTGCAGAGGACAATGCAGTGCCCTTGAGGTCAGATTCAATGACTGCAAGGTATTTGAGTGATGGGGGAAGGTGGTATCGGTTGAGGACAGATTCTATCATGAAAAAATAAGGTTGCCCCCAAACTTTCATGTTGGTTAAACGGGCTTCATGTATTTCCAAGTAGTCCTTTACAAATCCGACTGCGCGTGGGTCCAATTCATCCCACTGGATTTTTGGGAGCTTACTGGTATCTTTTTGATGTAATGGTGTGCCATGGCTGAAGGTATACAGAAGCATGGTAACCAGGCATGATATGAAAGATTTACCCAACGCCATGGTTAAACTTTCATCGCCCTGGAGGAAAAATCCAGGAGTTTATTTTCCTGCAGCCTTTCAGACATCACCTGCACGCCAAAAGGCATGCCGTTGGAATGCTTGAACAGAGGGAGTGATATGCCCGCAATTCCTGCAAGATTGGCATAGACGGTATAAAGATCTCCCAAAAACATTTCAACCGCGTCATTGCTTTTTTCGCCAAAACGGAAAGCTGTTGAAGGAGTTGTTGGCATCAAGATAAGGTCATATTGGGTAAATACTTCATTGGTCTTGTTTGCAATCAGTCTGCGTACCTGTTGTGCCTTTGCATAATAGGCATCATAGTAACCGGTGCTGAGTACAAAGGTGCCAAGCATGATCCTTCGTTTGACTTCTTTTCCAAATCCTTCTGACCTCGTCTTTTTATAAAGCTCATTCAAGTTGTCGGTCTGGCTGCTCGTTCTGTAACCAAATCTGATGCCATCGTAGCGCGAAAGATTGGATGAAGCTTCTGCTGTAGTCAACACATAATAGGCTGGAACAATGTGGTCAAGGAAGTTGAAATCAACGGGTTCAATGGTATGGCCTTCTTTCTTGAGGATTTCCATCCAATTTAGGATGCCAGCCCTTATCTCAGGGTCAAGTGATGGATGGGCAAGGCTTTGGGGGAAGAAGGCAAGGCGGTATTTGCGGTCGGTATTCAGTTCAGCAACATAGTCCGGGACAGGTGCATCGCTGCAAGTACTATCAAATTCATCCTGCCCCGCAATCACGGAAAGAACAATAGAGAGATCTTCTATGTTCTTTGAAAAAATGCCTATTTGATCAAAAGAAGACGCATAGGCCAAAAGTCCGTAACGGGAAATCCTCCCATATCCGGGTTTCATGCCAACAATGCCACAGAAATCAGCTGGCTGTCTTACCGATCCTCCCGTATCTGATCCGAGGCTTACCATGCACATATTGGCCTGCACAGCAACTGCAGATCCACCTGATGATCCTCCAGGGACCCTGTTCTCGTCTAAGGCATTCAATACCCTGCCATGCACAGAGTGCTCATTGGAAGACCCCATCGCAAATTCATCGCAGTTGAGGTTGCCAATGATGATGGCATCTTCATCCAACATGCGTTGAATGGCAGTTGCATTGTAAATGGCTGTATAGCCTTTCAAGATACCTGAAGCAGCACCTACATGATGGTTGTTGTAACAGAGTACATCCTTGATGCCGATGACAACTCCGTACAATTTGCCCCAGGAGGAAGGATTGTTCTTTCTTTGGTCAAGGGTTTGGGCCCTTTCCAGGGCTTCTTTCTCAAATACTTCGACGAAAGCATTCAGGTGTTGCTTGCTTGCAATTTGAGCAAGATAGGAGGAAGTGATGTCTGTACAGCTGAGTTCGCCGCATGACAATTTACCTCGGAGTTCCGATATAGAATGGTGAACGTACAATCTTTCCGGCTAGGAATTAGTTCGCTTGCTTGTCTTTTTCCTGCATGCCGTCTTCGATCTCTTTCTTTACGTTGGATTTTGCATCGTTGAATTCACGGATGCCTTTTCCAAGCCCACGCATGAATTCAGGGATTTTGCGGCCTCCGAAAAGGATCAAAACAGCAAGTATGATGAAAATCCACTCAGAACCACCTGGCATTGCCAACAAAAATGCGCTATTGGATAACATAGTTTTAAATTTTGATAGAAGACAAATCTACAATTTTTTTCATGGCTTTAGGAAGCATGGCCATAAAAAAATCCCGCACCAGGCGGGATTAACAAAAAATTGTATGAAGGGTTTATTTGACCCTTTTCTCCTTGATCCTTGCCCTTTTACCGCTTCTTTCCCTGAGGAAGTAAAGCTTGGCTCGGCGAACCTTACCGGTTTTGTTCAAGGTAACTGATTCAATGTTGGGTGAAGCAACAGGAAAAGTTCTCTCTACACCAACTCCATCAGACATTTTCCTAACAGTAAATGTAGCTGTTCCGGTGGTTCCCTGGCGTTTGATCACATCACCTTTGAAACTCTGGATCCTTTCTTTGTTTCCTTCAATGATCTTATAGTTAACGGTAACATTGTCACCGGCTTTGAACTTTGGGAAATTGTTGACCGGGGTCAACTGCTCATGTACAAATGCGATAGCTTGATTCATAACCTAAAAATTTGGAGTGCAAAAGTATAATTATTCCTATTTATTACAAAATCTATTTATTACCTGGCGACATTGACCGCCCTCTTTTCGCGAATCACCGTTACTTTGATTTGACCTGGGTAGGTCATCTCCGTTTGGATCTTCTGGGCCATGTCAAAACTGAGCTTATCGCTGTCGCCGTCTGTAACCTTGTCTGCTTCAACAATGACCCTCAGTTCCCTTCCTGCCTGGATCGCGTAGGCTTTTTCTACACCCTGGTAAGTCATGGCCAGGTTTTCCAGGTCCTTGATCCGCTGAATGTATTGTTGCATGATTTCCCGTCTTGCACCTGGTCTTGCTCCACTGATGGCGTCACAAGCCTGGATGATGGGGGATATAACATATTGCATTTCGGTTTCATCGTGGTGGGCTGCAATGGCATTGACAACTGCAGGATTTTCACCATATTTTTCTGCCAATTTACCTCCCAGCAATGCATGGCTCAGTTCTGTTTCTTCATCCGGAACTTTTCCAATATCGTGCAGCAAACCTGCCCTCTTGGCCAATTTAGAGTTCATCCCCAATTCTGCTGCCATGATGCCGCAAAGGTTGGCCACCTCACGGCTGTGCATCAATAGATTCTGGCCATAAGAAGACCTGAACCTCATTTTGCCTACCACACGAACAAGTTCCTTGTGCAGGCCATGAATGCCCAATTCGATAATGGTTCTTTCTCCGATCTCCATCACCTGTTCTTCCAGCTGCCTGCGGGTTTTTTCAACCACTTCCTCAATCCTTGCTGGGTGAATCCTTCCATCACTCACAAGGCGTTGCAATGCAAGCCTGGCGATTTCCCTTCTCAACGGATCGAAGGAAGAGAGTACGATGGCCTCCGGGGTATCATCGACCACCAGGTCAACTCCGGTTGCGGCTTCAATGGCACGGATGTTACGGCCTTCGCGTCCGATGATTTGTCCTTTGATTTCATCGCTTTCCAATTGGAAAACAGTGACAGTATTCTCAATGGTCTGTTCTGCCGCAGTGCGCTGGATGCTTTGGATGATGATTTTCCTAGCTTCCTTGTTGGCCTTCTGGCGGGCATCTTCAATGATTTCCTGCTGCAGGGAAAGGGCTCTGGTTTGGGCCTCTTGCTTGAGGCTCTCAATCAATTGTGCCTTGGCATCCTCTGCGCTGAGTCCGGCAATTTTTTCCAGCTTGCGGATATGCTCTTCCTGGTGCTTTTCGAGTTCAGTCCTTTTTTGATTGACAATCTCGATCTGCTTGTTGAGGTGCTCCTTGATGGTGTCGTTTTCCTTTACCTGCTTTTCAACCGCCTCAAGCTTTTGGTTGGTGGTTTGCTCCTTCTGCTTGATCCTGTTTTCCGCGTCATTGATTTTCTTGTTCTTCTCCAGGGAGTCTCTTTCATGGTCTGCCTTGAGTTGAACAAATCGCTCTTTTGCTTCTAAGAGTTTTTCTTTTTTGAGGTTTTCAGACTTGAATTCTGCGTCTGAAAGGATTTGTGCTGCTTGTTTTTTGGCTTCTTCGACCCTGGCCTGGGTATCTTTTGCGAAAATTAATTTACCCAGTCCGAGACCAGCCAATGCGGCTACAATCCCTGTGATGATGGGTATGATGAGTGACGATTCCATGAATAATTGTTTTTTTCTGTTTCATAATCAATCCCTTCGAAAATATTTCATACGGGGGCAATATGGACAAAGTTAGCAAAAAAAGGGGATAAAACTGCGTTAAAAAAGGAGCATCAGCCTTCCAAGACCTTATCGATTGCCGCCTCGATGGAGGCTAAAAATGCTGCGGTATCATCATCAGCAGCTATCTGTACATTGGAGGGTTGTTCTTCAGTTACAAAGGAAAGCAGCGACATGGCCAGGTAGTCTTGCATATCCTTTCCTGGATACTGAGTTTTGAACTGGTTCAACTGAGTATTCATTTTTTTAGCCATTTTTCTCACTGTCTCCTCATCTTCAGCCTTTATCTTCAGCCGGTATGATCGGTCACCTACCGGAAGATTTATTGAAATTAAATTTTGCATTTTTGTATTTATTTGTATATTTATTCACAATTTATTAACCAAGAGGAGATTGCCACCGTGTTTTTTATCCCATTGCGATTAAAAAAACGAAGAATTTGCCATGTTAGCAAAGCCCAAAACTCCGATTTTCATTGATAACCTTACCATTGAGGTAGAGGAAGCCAATCACCATCCATTTATGGCCTCCCTTAAAAGTGAAGATGGTAAAATTTGCTGTAAAACAGAAAAAAACATCCAGTTTGGTAAAAGTTCAGTACGCTGGGAAGGGCTGAATGATTTGCCCTACGGCATTTATACCTTGCAGTGCACCCAGGGAGACGAAGTGATTGAGGTGAGGATGGTAAAAAGGGTCTAATGCTGGTCTCCCAATAGCGCAATACACCTGTCTATCTCTTTGATGTAGTCATTGATCTTTTTTTCCAAAACTGATTTCGAGGTTTTCGCATCACTTGATTCACCATTCCTCAGCAGGTTCATCTGCAATTCCATTTGTTCATTTTTGTTCTTCAGCTCATCCCATTGTAATTTCTTGTCCTCGAGTTCCTTGCGCATTTTTTCATTCTCACGCTTGTAGTCACGTAGTTTTGAAGTGAGGAGACCTAATTTTTCCTCTATCCTGCTGAAGGTTTCTTTTTGTTCCGGCATGGTTATTTTCTGATCTCTGCGAGCAGGTTTTTTTCAATATTGCTGGTGATCTTGGCCATCATCTTGTCAATTTCCTCGTCTTTCATGGTCTTGCTGTCATCAAGAAAGGTGAAATTCATGGCCAGGGACTGCTTGTCCTTTCCCAGTTTTTCACTTTTGAACACATCGAACAACCTGTAGTTCCTGAGTTGAGGAATGGACAGGGATGTCAACAATTTTTCAATATCCCCAAAAGTTACATTTTTATCAGCAAGAAAGGAGAGGTCTCGCTGTACGGCTGGGAACTTTGAAATCTCCTTGTACCGGATGGTATTTTTTTCACCGGCCTTCAGCCAGTTTGACCAATGAATGTCTGCGAACCAAACCGGCACACGGATATCAAATTTCTTCAACAACTCTGCTGAAGGCTTACCAATGGTCACTACTTTTAGTTTGCCGGCAAAACCGGTAAGGGCATATTCAAACCTGCCGGAGGATTCAACATCAAATTTTATATTGTAGATACCGGACTGAACCTGCAGGGATTTGATGACACCTTTCAGGTAGAAAAGATCAGCCTCTTCGGCAGGCTTGTTCCATGAATCCTCATTGATTTTTCCTGCAGTAAACAAGGCAAGGTGGTCATCTTCGAAATAAGCGGTTTCGTTTTTTGAATAGGTTTTGCCGAATTCAAAAAGCCTGAGGTTCTCGTTCCTGTGGTTAAGGTTTCTGGCCAGGGTTTGGAGCCCTGTTTCCAGCATGGTCAATCGAAGGGTGTCCAATTCAGAACTGAGGTTGTTCAGCATCTTTACCGCCCGGCCCATTTCCTCTTCGGAGTAGTTGGCGCTGTGGGTGATGGAATTGTTGAGCATTTCATTAAATCCAATGCCAGCAAGGATTCCAGAGAGTTTTTCCCGCAAGGGATAGTCCCTGTTACCACTGGATACGGATGGCGAAATGCGGATACTCGTAGGAATGTCAATGTTGTCAAAGCCGTCAATCCGCATGATTTCTTCAATAAGGTCTGCGGGGATGCTTACATCAGTTTTGTGTGTTGGCGTATTTACAGTGACAGATGCTTCGTCTTCTTCCACCAAACCAAATCCCATTCCAAGAAGGATGTTTTTCACCGTTTGCTTATCGTATGCCTTTCCACTCATTTTCTGGACATAGGCATGTTCCAACCTGATCACCGGCTTGTTGTTGGGGGTGGGATAAACATCCACAGGATCTGTGCTTGTTTTTCCTCCCGCAAATTCACCCATCAGCAAGGTTGCTTTTTTCAATACTTCCAGGGTTTGGCCGATATCCACACTTTTTTCAAAATGCATGGCCGCGTCTGTTCTGAGCTGGTGTTTGAATGAACTCTTCCTGATGGAAACCGGGTGAAACCAGGCACTTTCAAGAAATATGTTTTTGGTTGATTCCGTTACCCCACTGCCTTTGCCGCCAAAAACACCGCCCATGCACATCGGGTTGCTGTCGTTATCGCAGATCATCAGGTCTCCGGCCTCCAGTTTCCTTTCCTTTTCGTCCAGACCAATGAATGCAGTTCCTGCAGGAAGATTTTTGATCCTGACCTTTCCGCCCTTGATCTGGTCTGCATCAAATGCATGCAGCGGCTGGCCAGTATCGTGCAGGATGTAGTTGGTGATGTCTACAATGTTGTTGATGGATCGTTGACCAATGGCCTTCAACCTTTGTTGCATCCATTTTGGTGTCGCTGCTACCTGTACATCATTGATGAGGATGCCGGTATACCTTGGACAATCGGCTGTATTTTCTACGATTACTTCTATGGGGCAGGCAATGCCGGTTGCAGGAATTTCATTTTTCAGTTGGATGATGGGCTGAATCGAGGTTCCCTCGTGGTGGTTCAACCAGCTGCAGACATCCCTGGCTACACCAAGGTGGCTCATGGCATCGCTGCGGTTTGGTGTCAGGCCTATGTCGATAATATGGTCCTCGTAAGGTTCAAAAAGCGATGCAACAGGAATACCTACCGGGGTGGATGCATCCAAAATTTTAATACCGCTATGGTCTGCACCAAGCCCAATTTCATCATCTGCACAGATCATGCCTTGGCTTTCGATGCTGCGGATCTTTGCCGCTTTCATGGTGATGGGATCTCCGGTTGTTGGGTATATCGTCGTGCCAACGGGTGCAACTATGACCTTCTGGCCTGCTGCAACATTGGGTGCACCACAAACGATCTGTAGGGGATGTTCACCTCCAATATTCACCGTTGTTATTGAAAGCCTGTCTGCATTGGGATGCTTGTCCACGGTAAGCACCTCACCTGTGACAAGGCCTGCCAGGTTGCCCTTGATCTCCTGGTACTCCTCATATCCTTCCACTTCAAGCCCGATGGAGTTCAGTATCAGGGAAAGCTTTTCATGGGCGATGGGTGCCGCAAAATAGTCCATCAGCCATTTGTATGAAATCGTCATAGGCGCAAATATACGGCATGATTGATGAAATGCTTCCACCACCTGAATGTGAATAACCCCCTCCTCCCTGTCAACAACCCTCCTTTTGCTGTGGACAGACCTGTGGAAAGCCTGTTCTCAATTAATGTTTTTTTAAAATGCAAATTGCTTCAGGCATCCTTGGTATATTCGCTCTCCAGACCATTCGGGTAATGGAAATGTGATTGAAAACGATTTGAAAAGCTAATAAATGGACCAAACTAACATAAACCGGGACAGGAGAAACAAACGGAAAACTTCGCCAGAGTTCAATGCCATGGCTTATGGCAAGGTTCCCCCTCAATCCCGTGAATTGGAAGAGGCTGTGCTGGGTGCCGTCATGTTGGAAAGGGCTGCGTTTGATATTGTCATCAATGTGCTGAAGCCCGAGTGTTTTTATGTGGAGTCTCACCAAACAGTTTTTCGTGCCATCGTGCGGTTGAACACAGACAACAAGCCGATCGATTTGTTGACAGTTGTAGAAGAGTTGAAGACCATGGAAATGTTGGATGCTGTGGGCGGTCCTTATTTTATTTCAAAACTGACCAATGCAGTTGTATCTGCCGCCAATATTGAGGCCCATGCCCGTATCGTACAGGAAAAATTTATCCAAAGAGAATTGATCCGCATCAGCACAGAAATTATCACAGATGCATACGATGATTCAACGGATGTTTTTGACCTATTGGACAGCGCAGAACAAAAGCTGTTTTCCATTGCCAATGATCAACTGAAAAAAGAATTTGATACACTGGGAAAGAGTGTGATGGATACCTTGAACAAGATTGATGAGATGAGGGCAAGGAATGAGGACATCACAGGAGTTCCAACCGGTTTTCCAACCCTCGACAAAACAACCTATGGCTGGCAACGTTCTGACCTTATCATCCTTGCCGCCCGTCCTTCAGTTGGTAAAACGGCATTTGCCCTGAACCTGGCCAGGAATGCTGCGATGCATCCCACCAAACCCACGGCAGTTGCCTTTTTCAGTTTGGAGATGAGCACCAGCCAGCTTGTGCAAAGGATCCTTTCTGCTGAAAGTCAGATTCATCTGGAAAAAATATCAAGGGGCCGCATGGAAGACCATGAAATGCAGCAACTCTATAAAAAAGGCATTGAGCCTTTGACCAAGGCCAGGATTTTTGTGGATGACTCTGCTGCTCTCAATATTTTCGAACTAAGGGCCAAATGCCGCAGGTTAAAAAGTTTGCATGATGTGGGCCTGATCATCATCGACTATTTGCAGTTGATGAGTGGGTCCAGCGACAACAGAAATTCCAACCGTGAACAGGAAATCAGTACCATCTCCAGGAACCTCAAACAGTTGGCAAAGGAGCTGCAGGTACCGATTATCGCACTCAGTCAGTTGAGCCGTGAGGTTGAAAAAAGAAAAGATGGACAGAAGGTTCCGCAACTTTCTGATCTGCGAGAGTCTGGAGCCATCGAGCAGGATGCTGACATGGTCATGTTCCTGTATCGACCTGATTATTACGACATCACCACCAATGACATGGGTGAGGATACCAAGGGCGATACCTATGTGAAGATCGCCAAGCACCGAAATGGTTCCTTGGAAACCATCAAGCTCAAAGCAAAACTGTTTATTCAGAAATTTGAAGAGCATGAAAGCCTGGATCCCTTCGGAAGGCCTGCTGATGGAACCTCCGGAAGCTGGAGGCCTGTGAATGAAGATGGAGGTAGTGCCAAGCTATACATCCAAAAAGGCAGCAGGATGAATGACAATCAGGATGATATGGAAGATACTCCATTTTAGCCAATGGTAAAAGGACATACATGAATGCTTTACCCCTTTTTCATTTTCCTGCCCTGCAATCATCCAAAGGAACCACTCACCTTACCGAAGAAATTCGAAAACATGCTGTTACCGTGTTGCGCATGCAAGTGGGTGAACAGTTGATGTTGACTGATGGGATAGGATGTTCAGCGCAGGCTGTCATTGTCGAAGCAGACAAGAAAAAATTGCTTGTTGGGCTTGAAGAAAAAGTTTTTCATCCCGCACCACCAAAAAAAATGGTCCTCGGCATTTCACTGTTAAAGAATACAGCAAGGTTTGAATGGATGCTGGAAAAGGTAACGGAAATTGGCATTACTGAAATCATTCCATTGTTGGCGGAAAGAACAGAGCGGCAGCATTTCAGGCAGGAGCGTTTTCAGCAAATCCTTGTCAGCGCTTGTTTGCAGTCTGGACAGTTTCATTTCCCCATTTTGCGTGAACCCATAAAGTTGGCAACTGTTTTTTCAATGGATCTTCCACCTGCAAAATTCATTGCCCATTGCATGGAAGGAGAGAAGACACAGTTGACAGGGCAATCCGCAGACAGCATCCTGTTGATTGGACCCGAAGGAGACTTTACTGCAGAGGAGCTGTCCCTTGCTGTACAAAAAAATTTTGAACCCGTCGGCTTGGGTCAATCCCGATTGAGAACCGAAACGGCCGGGATTGTTGGAGCAGTCTTGCTGAGGGGATAAATTAATTTTTTGCTTTGATGGTTGGTTCGTGCAACTCAACGGGTTTTCTCTTTTTCCTCATCCGCATGTTCAACATTTCAACGCCAAAGGAAAATGCCATGGCAAAGTAGATGTATCCCTTTTCGATATGGCTTCCGTGCAGGGGTTGCAATCCCTCAAAAAACAAACTGAAACCAACAATCAAAAGAAAGGATAGCGCCAACATTTTCAGTGTTGGATGTTTGTGGATGAAGGTTGAAATGTTTTCTGAAAAGAAGAACATGATGATCATGGCAATGATCACCGCAACAATCATGACCTCTACATGTTTGGCCATTCCTACTGCTGTGATGATGCTGTCAAAAGAAAATATCATGTCAATGAGGATGATCTGTGAGACGATGCTGAAAAAGGACGCCTGGCCCTTTTTCCCATCTGCATTGAATTCATCTTCCCCTTCCAGTTTTCCATGAATCTCTTTTACTGTTTTGTAGAGCAGGAACAAACCTCCACCAAAAAGAATCATGTTCCTTAGGTTGAAACCATAATGATTGCCGTTGAGGTCAATTCCAAACAATTCCTTGTTGCCATTGGTGACCAACCATCCAAGGGCAAGCAGCAGCAGGATCCTGACGCTGATACCCAATATCATCCACAACCTTCTTGCAGCAAGTTTTTGCTCTGCTTTCAGGCGCCCCATCAGGATGGAAACAAAAATCACATTGTCTATGCCCAAGACAATCTCAAGGAGCGCAAGGGTAACAAGGCTGATCAACGAATCAACAGTCAACAAACTGGTCATATTATGCTTTTAATGCTTTACAAATCTTTTTTACAATGCCCGGTCCTTCGTAGATGAATCCAGTCCAAACCTGCACCAGTACTGCGCCCCGGTTGAATTTGTCTGCTGCATCTTTTCCTGTGAAAACCCCACCGCTGGCGATAACCGGCACTTTGCCATTGGTCAGTTTGGTGATTTTTGCCAGAATATCATCTGATGCCGTTTTCAAGGGTTGGCCACTCAATCCGCCCATTCCAATCTTTTCAGATTGGACCTTGGATATGTCAGACAGGTTTTCCCTCGAAATGGTTGTATTGCTGGAAACAATTCCGTCCAGTTGAATCTCGGCTGCAAGGTCTGCAATGTCCTGGAGCTGACCATCGGTGAGGTCTGGTGCAATTTTGAGCAGGATGGGTTTGGGCTGGGGTCTTTTCTTGTTGTTTTCCTGCAGGTTGCCCAGGATCTTCAGCAGGGCATCCTTGTCTTGCAAAGCCCTGAGCCCGGGGGTATTCGGTGAACTTACATTGACAACAAAATAATCCACCACGTCAAACAATTCGTTGAAACAGGTTTCATAATCCTTCCATGCATCTTCATTCGGGGTGATCTTGTTCTTGCCGATGTTGCCACCGATGATCATTTTTCCCTCGACCCTTGCCTGTTTCCTAAACTCCCCTCCAACCAAAGGTTGGTAAACCTGTTCAGGAGGGGCTCCGAGGCCCGCAACGCGGGCCGAGAGAGGGGTGGTATATTTCTTCCACTCCTCCAACCGCTCCCTAATCACCTTCACCCCTTCATTGTTGAATCCCATTCTGTTGATCAGGGCCTTGTCTTCGGGAAGCCTGAACAGCCTGGGTTTTTCGTTTCCTTCCTGGGGGAGGGGAGTAACCGTACCAATTTCCACAAATCCAAAACCAAGGGCTTCCAGTTCCCTCAAATAAGCAGCGTTTTTATCAAAACCTGCACCCAATCCAATGGGGTTTTTGAATGCCAGACCAAATTGCTCTCTTTTGAGTGATGGTCCTTTGGGGGAGAATGCCGCACTGATGGCCCTTCTGATGGGAGGAATACCGCAAAAAAATCGCAGGGCATTCATCGAAAGGTAATGAGCCCTTTCGGCATCGAAGAAAAAAAGACATTTTCTTATCAGGCTGTACATTGGGGCGAAGGTAAAACAGATCAAACCATCAACCATCAATAATTAAAAAATGCACAAGAGAAAATTCACCTTCCATGTCCACTCCTTAAAAGGCTTATACGGTTATGGCCTTGTTTATATCGTTGCAGGTATTTTTGATTTCATGTCCAGTGAATTGCAAAAAGGCAATGCCATTGTTTTTCTTGATGTTTCTGAAGCAGGCCATCAAGTCGAATATTTGATTAGGTCCAACGATGAGTTGTTGAACTATTACTCCGAAGTAATTATCAGAGCGAAAAACTAATTTCCAGGTTACCTGGAAAAAAATATCTCAATTTAGTTTGTAAACTAAAACTTTAGTTTTAATTTAGACTAAATATTTAGTTATGAACAAGACATTGACCCGGGCCGAAGAGCAAATCATGCAAGCCATCTGGAGGCTTGGTGAAGGGGGATACCTCAAGGACATTGTTGATGCCATGCCCGATCCAAAGCCCCACCACAACACGGTTGCAACACTGCTGAAAATCATGGTGGAGAAGGAAGTTGTGGGCATCAAAACCCCCAACCGTTACAATTTTTATCATCCGCTGCTGTCAAAAGATGAGTACACTTCAGGATCCATCGCTGGTATTACCAAGGGTTATTTCGAAGGCTCTTACAAGGAAGTGGTTTCCTTCCTCGTTGACAAGAAAAAGCTTTCCGTGGAAGATCTTGAGCTATTGTTGAAACAGATCAAAAAGAAAAAATAATACCATGCAATTTCTATTCATTTACATCCTCAAGGCAATCCTGGTATCAGGAATTTTGCTCGGATATTACTGGATTGGTTTACGCAATACAAGGTTTCATTATTACAACCGCTTTTACCTGGTGGGCGCTGTATTGTTAAGTCTGGCCTTGCCATTGCTTGATTTGCAATGGTTCTCTATATCTACACCTGATTCAGCGCCTGTTCAACAGGTTGTGCAATACATTTACCAGTCTGAAGGAGTCATTCAAGATAATCAGGGTTTGACTTGGGATCAAGTGCTTCTATTGTCGCTTTCATTGGTTTCTGCAGGTCTTGTTGTCCTGTTTGGAGCGGGTGTCATAAAGGTATACCGGCTTAAATCAAAAGGAAAAGTTACCGTGATGGAGCGTTTCGATTTTATTGAAACAGCTTTGGACGAGGCGCCATTCTCCTTTTTCAGAAATCTATTCTGGAGGAGAGATCTTCCTGTTCATGACGAGACCGGCCAGCGCATGTTAAAGCATGAGCTAACACATATAGAGCAGTATCATACTTACGACAAACTGTTGGTTGCTTTTACTACCTATCTTTTTTGGATGAATCCATTTTTCTGGCTTATCAGGAAAGAATTGGAAGTAGTGCATGAATTCATTGCCGATGAAGAGGCAGTTGCAGGCGAAGATGCCGCTGTATTGGCGGAAATGTTATTAAAGGCACATTATCATTCAAATAGTTTATCAATAGGACAATCATTTTTTTATTCATCCATCAAAAGACGCATTATTATGTTGACATCTTCGAAAAAAGTAAGTTACAGCTACGCCAGACGCTTGTTGATTCTGCCCCTAGCCATTGGTGTTCTGGTTCTTTTATCCTTTACCATCAAAGATTCATTGTCTGATGCACAGTACAAGCAAATGGATCAATCTGTTATTTCAACAAGCAAGCTGGATACGGTTCCTGCGAAATATCTTGATCCAAAAACTGGACAAATCAAAGGAAGTTTTCAAATCGATATTGATGGGGATATGGCTTCATTTAAAGACATCAAGTCAAAAAAAGAATTGTTCAAACTGCCATTGACTGAGTTGGCTGGTCCTGCAAATAAGAAGGTCTCAATAGAAGGATCTCCTTTGTTCACAGAGAAAAAAATCACGATAATATCCGCAGATAGCATGACTGCAGGAACTACATTTATAACTACACCGGACGCCATTCGTTTGCGGGGTGGTACAGATGGCTCCAAGATTTCACGGATTATCATCAATGGAAAAGAAATCTCACCCGCTGATCTGGATAAAATTGATCCAGTCAATATTAAAACGATAGATATTCGTGGCTCAGAAAAAGGAGTTAGCGTAACAGGAAAAGACTTGAATGGGATGACCTGGTCAGAAACGACTTCTGCTGATGGGAAAAAAATTGTAACAGTGAAAGTTGATTCGGTATTTTTTGATGGAAAGACAAAGGTGGATGTTCCCACTCAAGGAAACGTCAGCAACATTCATACATCAGTTGATACGTCCAAAGTAATAACTGTTACAGGCTATAAAAAAAATTCAAAGGTTGCTGTTCCAGCACAAGGAAATGTTAACATCAGTCAGATGTCAATTGATACATCCGAGGTAATAACCGTTACGGGATATAAAACAAAAGCCAATGTCAGTGCAATCGTCATTAAAACCAATGATGACAATATTGCAGAAAAGAGTGAAAAAGAACCTGGAACACTGACTGTTACCACAACGGATAAGGATGGTAAAAAAACCATCACCTATGTTCAAAAGCATGAAGAGAAAACATCGTTGCCCAAGGACGTATTGTATATCATCGATGGTAAAGAAATGGAATCAGGAAGCATGAACGATATTGATCCAACTACGATTAAATCAATCAATGTTCTTAAGGGTGAAAATGCAACAAAAAAATACGGAGAAAAAGCAAAATCTGGCGTCATTGAAATTACCACCAAGAAAAACTGATTCATGATAGGATTCAGGGTCTTTCCAGACCACAGAGGTCATGCGTTTTATGGTTAAAGGCGGCCTTCGGGCCGTTTTTTTTGACAAATATGTAAAATACGAAGCACTATATGTAAAGAAAACATTACATTTAGTAAAATAAACTTTATGTTGAAGCAGATTTTGTTGCCCAATCGATTCAAGCTGGTGGGTTGGATATTATTGATTCCATCTGCTATTTTGGGTTTTATGCTCATGTTGAGTGATTTGGAATCCAAGTTGAAAATCAATTCCAAGGTATTTGCGCTCTATAACGATGAGATCATGGGAAATGGACGCCATACGGGCATCATTTCCACCGACATCACAAATACCCTCGTGGGCGTCTTTTTTATTCTTGGGGCCATGATGGTCGGTTTTTCCAAAGAGAAAAAAGAAGATGAGTACGTTGCCAACCTGCGCCTGTCTTCATTGATGTGGGCAGTCTGGGTGAATTATGTATTGCTGCTCTTGTCCTTCATCTTTATTTACGGCATGGGTTTTTTCCATGTGATGAT
>Ga0214921_10004106_pt1 | contig 21769 bp, 13 predicted proteins | sample LL1505_MetaG_FD_177992 | JGI IMG/M metagenome (GOLD analysis project Ga0214921, IMG submission 177992) | Freshwater microbial communities from Lake Lanier, Atlanta, Georgia, United States - LL-1505 | ecosystem: Environmental > Aquatic > Freshwater > Lake | place: USA: Georgia | collected... | reverse complement strand
CTAATATACTAACTTTATCAGCTTTTAATTCATATTTATTCGTTTTAAAATTAAGTTCCATACTAAATTTACGCGCTATCATTACATTAGGTAATTCATACGATATTAAACCTAAACTATTATAAATATTTTTATCTAAATTAGTATATATTTGAGGTAATGACACATAATCACCTTTTAGAGTTAAATATGAATTACCTTGTTTAAATATTGTATTAAGTTTGTATCCTTCATATATACATTTTTTGAAATTACATAACGTAGTGTAATTAGGATTAGATTTTATTTTTTTATCATCTATTAATGAATCTTTTGACATATTTTCTAATAATCTATATTCTTTAACAAATTTACATAATTCATTCACATGACTTGGTACATTATATAATGAAAATCCTAATAATGATAGAGATTTAACTATATCCCATCTAGTAGATAATATTTTTGTTATATTAATTTCTGATAATTTAGATGTTAGGTTTATACTTCTCAAGAAATTAATATCTACACCTGATTCACTTAAACCCGTATCAGAAAATCCACGAGGATCATTAAATAAAGCAACTTCAAAATAGAGTAATGCTGAAATAAATTGATCACATATAGGTAAAAATGTTGGTAAAATAAGTTTCTCTATTTCTGGTAACATTGCCGCTATAGTAATTAAATCAGATATACATACATCAAAAGCATAACCGGATAATATCATTTTAATACTTTCTATTGAAATAGTTGTAAATTTACATGCATATTTACCTAAAGTAGTTAAATTATGTTCGTTATCTAAAAAACCTAAACAATATAATTTATCTTCTATATGATATACCATTTCAGTTAATGGTTTATCTATTAAATCTCTATAATCAACATTAGATTCTTTTAAAGCTAAATACTCTAATGAAAATTCTTCTTTAACAATGTCAGGATCATTATATCTCTTTAGTGATTTAAAAGTATCTTTTGTATACATTCCATGAGATACACCTGGAATATTTCTACCAACTCTTCCTATTCTTTGCAATACCGAATCTTGTGATGTAGGTTTTAACATAGTACAACTAGCAGAATAATGTGGATTATATTCAACTGAATTTACAATTCCAGTTTCAATTACATGTTTTAACATAGTTAAAGTTAAACCAGTTTCAGCAACATTTGTAGCTAAAATTATTCTACGTTCAATTCTTTTACCATTTATTAAATAATCTCCTATATTCTTATCTAACCAAGCTATATCTTCAGCTTGTTCAGCAAAAGCTTTTGATGTTAACCCGATCAAAATAATAGGTAAATCTTCGCGTATTATCCATTTAATTAAATTAATATATAATCGTTCTAAGAAACTATTAGTAGGAACAAAAACTAATATATCATTAGGTTCTAATGGATTAGAATTATGTTGTTTAACTCTTTTTCGTTTATCTTTTGTATCTTGTTCATTTTCGTGTAAATTATCTGATATTATATTTTCATTATTTTTATTTTCGGATAATTTAACTATATGATGAGTATTATTAAATGATTTTAATAATCTATCGTCGATTATATCATTATTTACTTTAATATTATGTGTATTATCTCTATTTACTAAATCATTATATGTTAAATATAAATCAAAATAATCATCATCATAATATCCGTAATCAGTTATTTCATAATTCATTTCTTCTTCATCATATCTATTATGAACATTATTTTCATAATTAAGTTTATCATAATTAAGTTTATCATAATTAAGTTTAGTTGTTCCGCCTCTATACGATTTAATATTTTTTTTATTTTCTTTGTAGTTAACTGCATCTGATAATAGTTTATCAAATTTTTTATCAACTATATCTTTAATTCGTCCAATAATATCTGTAACTAAGTTACTAGAATCAATATCTATAAAAGAATCTACTCTTACTGATGTAGATCCTTCTACTTCTACTAAATGTTCATCTTTTATAATATTAAAATATTTAACTAAACTATCTACATTAATAGTAGCACTTAACAACATAATAAATGGTGCTTTTTTTTGTGATCTAATAATTAACTGATTTAATAAAACTAAAGAAATTTCTATATCTAGAGGTCTTTTATGTGCTTCATCAACAAGAATGAAATCAGGATCATTTGGATCTGTTACACCATTATCTAAATTCGATATCATACTTCTTAAAATTCTTAATAAAATACCAGTGGTAACATATACTAAACCTTTAGCACTTGATTTTCTATTACCAGTCAAATAACCTATATTTTTACCTATTTTAAATATATTAGGATTATTAGCTGCTACACTTGTTGATAATTTTGTAGCAAGAATTACTGTAGGTTGTACACATATAATATTAGGATTACCAAAATTAGTATAAATATCTACAGGTAAAAAAAACGATTTACCAGTACCTGTACCTGCTTTAATAATCATTAAATTAGGAAGTAATTGATTGTCTTTTATTTGTTTTATTTTTTGTATGATATAATCTATAGGTCTCATTTTGTTAACTTCATCTGATACATTAACTAAATTACCTGGAATTTTAAGAGTAGCTTCAGGTTGTTTATTTGCTCCTCCTAATCTATTCTTAAAAAAATTATTTTTATCATGTAATTTTTTACGCTCAAATAAAGATAGCTCATCTAGCGATTGATAATTAATTGTTTCTACATTATCGAAACTATTTAAATCTTTTAAACTTTTTGAACCTCCAGTAATCGATCTATTATTTTCATACAATATATCATAATAATTATTTCTATTTATTTCAACTCCACCTCTGTATATATAAGAATTATAATATTCGTCATTAGAATCGTCATCAATTATATCCTTTAAATTAGATGAATATAGACTCATTTTTGTAAATATATATAAAAAACATTTTATTTTAATTATAAGCATAATATGATATCTAAAAATATATACAAAAGACAAATATTTAGAATAATATTCATAAATTAATCATATATTAATGATCTAATGTAACATCTATTCCAGGGTCACTATTATTCTCTATTTCATCATCTGTATAATCTTGGTTAGTATTAATTATATTTATTTTAGATAAATTGTTTTTAGGTTTATTAATTGTTTCAATAGTTATTTTATCTTTTACATCATTGTTTTTAATATTATTAATAGTATTATTACTTTTCCCTCCTTCAACACCTAAATCTTGTTTGATATCGGTTTCACTCTTGTTAATCAAATCAATATATTTACCTGATATTCTAAAAAAATCAGAATTTTCATAATCAAAAGAGTGTGGTATATTATCTTTATCTTGCGGTCTATAATGTATTCTTGTTAATAATGGTAAATCTATTTGAGGTATACTTGCATATCGTTGTAAATCTTTTATAACATTTAATCTATTATAACTATATGATTTAGATTCATTTCGTATACCATATACTTTTCTAGGTATAAAAAAAGGAGTATTAAGTATAATATCTCGTGCTTTATTATAATTTTTTTGTTCACCTGATTCAATTAGAGATGTTATCCAAGATGACATTCTCTGTATCATATAAAATAAAGATATATAAAATTTACCATAAACAGTTTTATTATCTGATATATGATATCCTAATAATAAATATAATAATATTAAATTAGATTGAGGAACAAATACAGTATATGATGATTTATCTTTATCTAAAGAAAATGATGAAACTGGTATAACATTATTATCTAAATAATGAAATAATAATGTTTCTTTACTTTTCATTTTATAGATAGGTAAACTATTATCCATAAATTCATAGAAATATCCTTCTATTAATTCTATATTAGGAATTTCTGATACTATAAATTCAGTCATATTTATTGGTGAAGTAAATTTTTTTTCACTAATTTCGGCAGGATGAATATCTGTCATATCTAATTTATATATTTTATATATAGTATATATTGCTGCATATGCACTATATCCTTGTAATACAGGAACTAAATTATTTTTTTTAAAATAACTAAAGTCCCAATTAATTTCATACATATCACAACCTGCAGATATTTTAGGAAATGGATAACTGTTAATCATTTTAGCATGTCTAGATATATCTTTATTAAGTCTATGAAAAACTACTTCCATTGGAGGATTAGCTAATGGATAAGCTAATGCATGATGTTGATTTAACATTTGCCAATGAGGATGAACGACTTTCATACCATTAATAGTTAAATAAGGTATCTTTCTATAAACATCAGGATGAACATAACTTACATCTGCAACACTATTAAAATATAATCTTACTCTTAATGATGTTTCATGCATTGCTCTTATACAATCTATTTTAAAAGCATTTTTATCATCTTCATATTCACCTATACCTGCATCATATAATATATCTGTTAAATCATATGCATCTTTAACATGTTCAGGTGAATAAAAGTCCCAATCTGGTAATGTTACATTAGCACTATTGAGATCGTATATATAATCACCATTTAATCTTAACGCTAAATCTATAGCCATTCCTCCTGTAATAATTAATTGTCTATCTTTTATAAATTGTTCTACTATTTTGTTAGCATGTTTCAATCTTTCTTGTAAAGGGTCTCTTTCAATCTTTAACAAATCATAATCAACGATAAATTCTTCCATGATATATTCTTTTAAGTATTAAATTAATATTTTTAAAAGATTAATTTTTTCTCATTAACTTTTATTCATAAATTTACAATTAAATTGAATAAATATGTAAATCTATACAACAATACTTTACAATATGTCCAACACATAAATTCTTGTTTAAATCAATTTGAACAAATAAAAAATGAATTAAATAAACTAATATATATTATTCTATTATGGAATCTATCTATGAAACATGTGAGTATGGCTCAGTTGGGTCGACTTTTGATGGATTAGATAATCCAAGATGCAGAGCAGAACAAGGACAAGAAACTTATACAGACTATGATAATGTCAATTATATAAGTTTAGTTAAAGAAGAATTAAGTCTATTAACATTATCAAATGATGAGCCTAGTGTATTATCATCTATAGATGATGTTAAAGAATATGAAATAGATCCTGATAATATTTTTGGATTAGTTGATGATGATGATTTTGTTGATTTCTGTAAAAGTGAGAAGATTAAAGATGAAAATACATCTTATAATATTTGTTGTGGTAAAGAGATGAGTTATACAGATACAGGTAAGATAGAATGTAGTGAATGTAGATTAACAAAGATAGTTCATGGAGATTATTCAATAGATCATGTTAATATAACAGCTCCTCAATCTGTTTTAACAAATAATAAATCATCGTTTTATGTTAAAATGTTTCATTCATCTAAAAATGATTATAATGTTATGAGAGACAAATATATAGCTAATATTTTACAGAGAATGTATAATGCTGCAAATACAAAACTAATGCCTCAAATAACATATAATGCTAGAGTAATGTGTCTTTCAATAATGAAAGTAAAAACATATAGAACTAAAGTATTAAGAGAAATTATAGCAGCATGTTTATATTATTCATGTATAAAAGAAAAAACATATAGATTACAAAAAGAAATAGCACAATATGTAGGTCTCGATACGTTTGGTTTCTCTACAGGTGTTTCTATAGTAATAGAGATGAGTAAAAGAGGAGTAGTGAATATTGAGACTAATATTAATCCAACTAAAGAATTAATTGATCTTAATATGAGTAGATTAGGTATAGATAATGCTGAAACTGCTAGATATAAAAGATTTGCATATAAAGTAGTTGAAATATCACATAAATATAATATATCTCTTAATTCTATGTCTTATAGTAAAAGTATAGGATCTATATATCTTATTGTAGAAAATTTATTTCCTGAAATAACTTTAGACATTATTACAGAAAAATGTAAAATACATCAAAACACAGTAAAAAAATTTACTTCAGATGTTAAAGCTTATTTTAGCTATTTCAAATCTACTTATGAACATTATGGAATACCATTTCCATCAGATTTACCATCTATTACAAAATTACCGGAAATAAAACAAAGAAAAAAAAAAGAAAACAAAACATCAAAAGAACAAAAAGATATTCAAATTCGTATTACTCCTTCATCATTAGAAACAAAATTAAATTCATCAGAAATAAAATCAAATATTATAGATTATTTACCAGAAGAATTAAGTAAAGAAATAATCGAAACTACCGCAATCATCAAATCTAGAAGTAGAATCCTTAAATCAAATATTAAAAAGTAGATAAATATATTACTATATATATTTTTTTGATATACTTATTATTTGTAATATAATTATTTTCTTTTATAATAAAAATGGTTGAATCAGCAAGTAAAGGAGGGACAACTGTTAACGCTGCTCCAACAAAAAAAGCTACTAGTGGATGTGTATTAATGTCTTTTAATTGTTCAGGACATCAAAGTATAGTAGGTGCTATGAGACATTGTGGTCATTTATCTTCTATTTCACAATTACATGAATCTGCTGTGTTCGCTGCTATAGTAGCATGTATACAAGCAAAAATGTCAATGTCTCCTGCTGATGTTGTACGTACAGGTGTTAACTGTGTTAAAGGTCATATTATTAATGGTAAAGGTTGTATTTCTATGTGTACAGCTGCAAATGTTTCAGGAGTTAAAAAAGCGTTTAATAATTTAGGTACATCTTTACAAGAAGGAAAATTATATGCAGCATATTCACGTTATGTTAAAAATGTTGGTGAGCCAGCTAATAGGGAATATTTTAGTCATGCATGTGATGCTGCTCTTAAAAATTTAAAAGGATGTGATATATTAGTTACAGGAAAACTTAAAATAACTAAACCAAAATTACAAGAAATAGCAGATACTGCAAATAAAGCTCTCAATAAAATTCCATCTATTTCAGGGAAAAAATCAACTCCTAAAGTAGAAAAAGCCGAAGTATCAGAAACTCATCATAAATCATCTACTATTAAAGTACCTGATGGTATTTTATGTTTTATTCTTAAATCTCAAATAAAGAAAAGATTACCTGGTGTTTGTGTTTCATGGGAAGGTAGTAATCTCAAAGTAGCATGTACTGAAGCTCAACTAGAATCAGCAACAAATAAAGATAGATCTGCTGATCATGCGGCTAAATTAGAGAAAATTATAGAAAAAAATGGTATAGAATGTATAATTCATGTTGCTGCATGTCATGCTTGTGGAGATGCAGCTAAATTAGCAACAGATGCAAGAAAAAAATGGACTAAATCAAGTTTAACGGTATAAAATTATAAATATAATATATTTTAATTAGTTTTGAATATTTTAAAATTATTTTTTTTATAATAATTTTCTATGTACCAAATACTAAAGAAGCTGTATAGGGTTTAATTTTTAAATTAGATTTTTTAATATTATTAGGATAACCCATTATTTTAAGTGTATATAATTGTAAAGTATCAATAGAAGATGTTTTATCGTTAGAAGAATTAATACTTTTAATTGATATTATTATAGTATTAAATAATTGTTTGTTATTGACTGGATAAACTACTAAATTGTTTTTAATACCTTGAGTATTAATTAATATCATAGATGTACTAATACAATTTATATTTTCAGTTTTACCATAAACTACAAATTCATTAGGCATAGATCTATAATCAGGACCATTAAATAATATTCCTGTTATATTTAATTTTTCAGGTAAAGTTATAATGATTTCATATCCAATATAAAAATCTGATTTATTAACCATTAATTTTTTATAATTATCATCTATTACACCTGTATACATTGGATTATTAAATATATGACTTGAAGAAAATGGCTTAAGTGTAACATCATCAGACCATAATCTTATAGAATCTGAATTAGATATACCAGGATCTGTTATATTAATATTATATCTACCATTACCATAAGCTGAACCGTAAACTACATTAGCGACTGGAGTTCTTGGTGGATAAATAAATCCTAAAAAATCTTTTGTTACTAAATTAATAGAATCTTTATTAGCTTGAGAATTATTTTGTATTATAGATCTTATATCAGATGATGTTGTAGGAGATACTTTAAGAATAGGTTCATTTGAAGAATCTGTTGTTGAAATAATTGATGGATCTATTTGATGAACTGAAGGAACATAACCAGTATTACTGACATCAATAGGGTTATTACTAATGATACTATTAGAATTTATATCATTTACAGTTACAGGTTTTTTTGGATTTGAACCTAACATAATATCATCTTTTATATTATAAAATTGATAACTAAGTAATATTATAATTACAGCAAAGAACGCAATAAAAATAAATAATAAATCTATCTTTTCATGTGGTAATAAGTCACGATCTTCCATATGATTTTCTTTTTAAATTAATGAATAAAATATGTTAATATAAAATTGAATCTAATAATCTTATATAAAAATGTCTGATGATGGAGAAGATTATGCTGATGAAGAAGAGTCTATTGAATCTGATTTTAATAAAGAAATAGATGTAGATGATGATGATCTTAAAAATATTGATAATCAAATTGAGTTAGATGAAGAAGATGAAGATGAAGATGATGAAGATAAAACAAAAAAAATAGAAGATAAATTTAAACAAAAAGTAATCTCTAAACATGAACTACACAATACAGAAACTATAAATATTATACCTAATGATAAAAGAATAACTAGACCAATAGTAGTTTCAGGTGAATTATCTGCTATATTATCTTATAGAACAGCTAATATAGAAAGAGGTAGTCCTTATTACTTACCAAAAGATATAGTTACTCCGACTAATCCAATAGATATAGCTAGAGCAGAATTTAATTATAGACTATGTCCATTATTAATTATGAGAAGTATAGGTAAAGATATAGAATTATGGGATCCTAATACAATGATTCATCCAAGATTAGATTTATTATCTGCTTCTAAAAATTAAACTTTTATATTGATTTTAATTTATATTATTTATTTTTAGTAATTGAGTCAAAAAAAAATATTAGCTACACAAGTTATCTCCGATACTAATGTATAACTAATATTCTTGTTCAGTGATAGAAGAAAATATTAACACTTTAATTAATAACTAAAAGTTATCAGTGATAATTAAGGGTATCACTTGAACAATCTGTCAAATTACTCAATAATCTCATAAATATTATAACAAAAGTTCTGATACTTGAGAATTACAGCTTTTCATTCATCCCTTTACTGCTGAGTAATTTATATTTTAAATATAATTATTTAAATTTAATTTTTTTGATTTAATAAATAAAATTATTAATATTATTATATATTATTAACAATTAACAATCTAATTTATAGAATGTTTTTTTCTAATAAAATGTCTCATAATCAACAATTATCAGATGCATTAGAATCAAATGATTTTGAAAAGGCTACATCAGCTATAATGAATTATGCTACTAATCTTAATGAAGAATTACTTAAATATTGTAGTAAAGAAAATAGAGGTGAAACAATTGCATTTTTACTTAATCATGGAGCTAATAATTTAAGAGAATCTATATTAGAAGCTGCTAAAAGTAAAATTCTAAATTATGCTCTTATTTTTCATTTACACGGATTTGATGATTTTAATGATTCAATTAAAGAATTTGTTCTAGCAACAAATACATCAATTCAAAATGTACAATTGATTTTTCCTGATAGTAATTTAACAGAAAAAAGAGAATATATGATGTCAATGGCCGCACGAATTGGTGATTGTGAATCTATTAATAGATATTCTGAATTAGGATGTAGAAATTATAATTTAGCTTATGCTAATGCTGCTGAAATGAATCAATTAGAATCTTGTAGATTACTAGTTTCATTAGGAGCTAATGATCATAATTGGGCATTGCATTGCGCTTCTATGTCTGGAGCATATAATGTAGTAGATTATGCTCATTCAATGGGTGCAGATGAACATGATACAGCTCTAGTTGTAGCTTGTAAAAATGGTAGACTTGATCGTATCAAATCATTATTAGAAAAAGGAGCTACTAAAGTATTATTAGCATTAGAAACAGCAGTAGAAAAAGGTAGTACTGTATTAATTAAATATTGTGTAACTCAACTTAAAACTGAACACGGAAGAGAACAACTATTAACTATTTTAGAGAAAGCTAAAAAACAAGGATTTCCTTATATTATTAAATTACTAGAACAAGCATTAGAGAAACAAGAATTTAATTTGTTAGCGAATAATATTCATAATCAAGATTAATCAAAATAATTTCATTACATAAAAATAACCAACATACCCATTAAATATAGCTGTTATAGAAGTAGAATCATTACCTAAATTATTAAGTTTACCTGATTTAGGATTATGATATTGAAATAATACTTTATTTTTTTGGTATCCATCTGAATTAGATGAATTAAATAAAATACTATCACCTCCATAAGTAGTAAATATTAAACCATTATCTTTTATATTATAAGTTATAGAAGATGGTTCATTAATATAATAACTAAATAATATCCTGTTTGTTAATGGTATCCATTCTATACCACTCCATGAATATACTGTATCTGTATCAGGATTATAAACTACCATCCCATGTTGTTTATTAACTAAAGTATACATATTATTAGTACTATATATAGGTATATTACTTATAGGATTAAGAAATGTATCAATAACTTCTTTAGGATCACGAAACGTGAAAATACTAATTAAAGCTATCAAGAGTTTGATTGCAAATAAACTGAATTCCATTTACAATTATTAACAAATTAATTAACTTATTTTTATTATTAAAAAGATGAATGAATTACCTGATATAAAAACATCTAGTGATGTATTATTAGAAAAATTAATTAAAAAATATCCAGATAAGCCTTATGATCTATTTAATTTTATGTTTGAAATGCCTTCTTATAGATATGATCCAGTTAAACTTGCACCAGAAGTTAGAGATAAATATGAAAATGTACCTTATACAGATTATTTGACTAAAACTGAAAACTTTTTACTTAATCTACATAATGTTGTACCTAGAATAATTTATCATAAATTTACTTTTTCTATAATATATAATGACAAAAAACTCATGAATTTACCAGAAGAAACTCCAGAACAGGCCGAAAGATCTCTGAATTATTTAGGTAAATTTAGTAATAGATCAGAATTTAGTCCTACTATGTCAACAATTTTACCATGTTTTAGTATATATAATATTTTTAATAAAAAAAATCTTAGATGTTTATCATTTTTTAATGATATAACTAAACAGGCTATATATTCACTTGAAACATGGAGAGAAAAAAATATAGGTTTAGATTTAAGAGATGAGTATGTTATGTATGATTGTACAGATTCGTATAGATTGAGAGATGATAATACAGAAGAACTTAAATATAGTGAAAGATTTTTTAGAAAACTTAAGATAAAACCATATAAACATATAAAAAGTAAAAGTACATTTTGCGATAAATCAGAAAAAGATAAGATAAGAAATTTAGGTAAATTTGATTTTATAGAAGTAAACTTTAATATGTATATTTGGACACAAAGATACGAAACTAAATGGAGAGAAACACATTCTTTAGTATCTATATTACCAATATTAAAAGATATTCTAGACAAAGATGGTTTATTTATATATAAAATTAATGGATATTTTATTACTATAATAAGAGATATATTTTATCTTTTGTCTTTACTTTTTGATGAAGTAAAATATATAAATTCTTCACTAAATTTTTCTACTTTGAACTTTTCTTATATTTTTTGTAATAAATTTAAACCACCTAACAAAGAAACTCAAAATTTATTGGATCAAGTAGCATCATATTACACTGAAAAATATCCTGATTGTGGTAGTGGTGTGATACCTAATAAATCTAGTTATTTATATAAACTATTAAATATTCCTGATGATATATTACTTAAATATGATGATGTTTTAGGTAAAGTATTATACAAGGTATTAATGTGTATAATTAAATATAGAAATAACTTTTATGATAAATTACCTTTATATTATTCTAATAGAGATAATATGAATAAATTTATCAATGAATATAAATCTAATATAATATATTATGTATATAGATCTGGATTAGTACCTAATTCATTCGTTACATTTAATAAAAAAGATGTAAATAATCTAATAACTATAATATTTAAATCTAAGTCCTTACATGTTCCACTATTAGAAAAAATAGATATGTGTAGAGCATCATCATATACTAGATATACTAAAAATGTTATAGAAGATATTAAAAATTTAGGTACAGAATTATTTATAACAAAAAGAGAGTTAGATTTATTAGATCTTACTAAATATGATCTTATAAATGTAGTTTGTAGACCATCTAATTTTATTAAATATATGATCAAAAAAAAATATAATATATCAGTTTCTCAAGCATTTCTTAAGATGTTAGAAATGTTATATGATTTTCCGATAATAAATTCTAAAAATATAAAAGTATTTCATTTATGTGAAGCACCTGGTCAATTTATATTAAGTTTTGATTCTTATTGTAATAAAAAGAATATTAAATATGATTGGAAAGCACAATCTTTGAACTTTAATAATGAAGAGATTAATAAGAAATATCCAGGTGTTTTAGATGATAAATATAATTTAATAAGAAATTATCCTGATCATTGGCTATTTGGTGTTAAAGACTCAAAGGGAAATTTAGGTACAGGAGATATAACTGATCTAGACAATATTTTTGATTATGCTAAACAAAAATACGATATAGTAACTAGTGATTGTGGTTTATCTGTTACTGATGATAACTATGGTAAACAAGAAGAAGTAATGAATTTTATTAATTATAGTCAATTTTTGACTGCAATATTATGTCTCAATAAAAATGGTAACTATATTTATAAAACATTTCTACCATTAAGTACAAATATATCAATATCAATTATATGTTTCTTGCATGATAACTTCGAAGATCTTTTTATTCTTAAACCTACATTAAATCCTGCTAGTAGTGAAGTTTATATTTTCGCTAAAAATTTTAATGGTATTTCTGATAAAGAAAAAGATAAATTAATTAATCTACATAAAAATTTTTCAGAAAAAGATTATTTTCATATGAATAACAGTATTATGGGTGATTTATATAACGCTATTAATACTTGTGTATTTGAAAATATATCAGCTCTTAAACGTAACATAATATTATATCATATTAATTTTAATGAAGATGACTCAATTGTCAAAAAATTAAAAGACTTTAATGAAAAACAAGCATATAATTTTGTTAACAAATATCTACCAAATAATAATTTTTCTCTAGTTAAATCATTTAATAAACATGATAAATCAAGAAAAAATCAATAAATTATAATCAAATTATTTAACTTATTTTTAATAATAAAAGATGGATGAATTACCTGATATAAAAACATCTAGTGATGTATTATTAGAAAAACTTAGGAAAGAACACCCTGATAAAACATATGATCTATTTAATTTCATGTATGAATTACCTAGTTATAAAATAAAAGATATTAAATTTACACCAGAAGTAAGTAATGCTGCTATTAATATGGTATATAATGAATATCTGACTAAAACTGAACACTATTTAGCTAAATTATCTAAATCGGTACCTCATGTTGTATATCATAAATTCTTATTTGCTATAACTACAGGGAATAAAAGTTTATTAGATTTACCTGAAAGTACTGAAGTTGATGCTCAGTCAACAATCAACTATCTTATCGCTATAGGTAATAAATCAGATTTTAATCCATTAATGTCTTCTATAATTCCTTGTTTTAGTTTGTATAAAATTTTTAGTAAAAAAAGTATGAGAACATTAACATTTTATAATCATATTACAAGACAAAGTATTTATGCTTTAGAAAATTGGAGAGAAAAAAATATAGGTTTAGACTTAAAGGATGAGTATGTTATGTATGATTGTATGGATACATATAAAATAAGAGATGATTTAGTAAAGATAGAAGATAATGAAAGATTTTTTAGAAAACTTAAACTAAAACCTTATAATAAAATAAAAGCTAATAATACTCTTTGTGATAAAATAGAAATAGAAAATGTTAGAAAATTAGGTAAATTTGATTTTATTGAATTAACGTTTAATTTTTATATACATCAATATAGGTTTGAAACTAAATGGAGAGAAACACATTCTTTATTTAGTATATTATATGTCATAAATGATATACTTAATCCTGATGGTATTTTTGTATATAAAATAAGAGGATATTTTTTCTCTATATCGAGAGATATATTTTATATATTGACTCTATTATTCGATGAAGTTAAAATCATAAATTGTTTTCCTACTTACTCAACGGTAGATCACGCATTTATATTATGTACTAAGATTAAAAAACCATGTAAGAAAACTCAAAAATTAATGGAAGATATTTTTAGTTTTTACATCAACAAATATCCTGATTGTGGAAGTGGTATACATCCTAATAAAACTAGTTATATAACAAAATTAGTTGATATACCTCAACAATTTTTAACTAAATATGATGCATTACTCAATGAAATATTTTATAGTACTCTAAAATGTATCATTAATTATCGAACTAATTTTTATGATAAATTACCTATTTATTATTCTGATAAAGATAATATAGATGTACTTATCAATGAACATAAAGCTAATGTAATTTACTATATAACAAAATGTAAACTAAATCCTAATATATATGTAACATTTAATAAGAAAGATTTAACTTATTTGATCAATAACATATATAAATCTAAATCATTTAGAATACCTTTATTAGAAAAGATTGATATGAGTAGATCTCAATCTTATAAAAGATATACTAAAAATTTAGTTGATGATATTAAAGATCTAGGTAGAGAGCTTTTCATAACTAAAAGAGAATTAGATATATTAAACTTGGATAAATATGATGATATTAACAAAGTATGTAGACCATCAAATTTCATCAAATATATAATTAAAAAGAAATATAATATATCTGTATCTCAAGCATTTCTTAAGATGTTAGAAATGTTACATGATTTTCCTATAATAGATACTAAATTTATAAAAGTTTTCCATTTATGTGAAGCACCTGGTCAATTTATATTAAGTTTTGATTCTTATTGTAATAGAAAAAAGATCAGATATGAATGGAATGCTCAATCTCTAAACTTTAATAATAAAGAAATAAATAAGAAATATCCAGGTGTTTTAGATGATAAATATAGATTGATACATAATTATCCGGAACATTGGTTATATGGTGTTAGAGATAGTAATGGTAACTTAGGTACTGGGGATATAACTGATCTTGATAATATATTTGAGTACTCTAAACAAAAATATGATATTGTAACTAGTGATTGTGGATTGTCTGTTACTGATGATAATTATGGTAAACAAGAAGAAATTATGAATTTTATTAATTACAGTCAATTCTTAACTGCTATGTTATGTTTAAACAAAGAAGGTAATTATATATATAAAACATTTTTACCATTAAGTACAAATATATCTATATCTATTATATGTTTCTTGCATGATAATTTTTCAGATGTTTATATACTTAAACCTACATTAAATCCTGCTAGTAGTGAAGTTTATATTTTTGCTAAAAATTTTAAAGGTATTTCTGCTGATGAAGAACGTAAGTTGATCAATCTACATAGAAAATTTAAAGATGATGAATATTTTCATATGAATGATAGCATTATGGAGGATTTATATAATATAATCAACATAAATGTATTTGATAACATAGCAGCATTAAAACGTAATGTTATTCTATATTATAGTAACTATAGTGAAGATAATAAAGAAATGAAAATATTAGATAAATTAAAAGACTTTAATGAAAAACAAGCTTATATATTCATCAACAAATATCTACCTATAAATAATCTAACTTTAGTTAAACCTTTTGATAAATATAAAAATAATAATCGTAGAAGATTTAATAAGACATAGCTAATTTAACTACAGTAAAATCATCTGCTAAACCATTATAATTAGCAGTAATAGTATTATTAATAGTATCTAGAAATAATTTACCTTTAGATGAATTAACAGCATATATTTGTGATGTTGTTCTTTGTTGCCCTATATCAGTAGAATAAAACATTATATTATCTCCAGCATAAGTAGCAGTGAATAATCCATTTTGATTGATTTTATATGTAGATGTATTATTATTAGCATCTACAAACTTAGTAAATGAAATAGCAGAACTAGCCATTACCCATCCCATATTAGCATTCCACATAAACATAGTATCTTCATCTTTATCATATACTAATTCTCCTATAGTTGGATTAACTATATTAATTCTTTCTATTTTAGAAATTTTAGGTATAGATGTTACAGAAGCAGCTTTTGCTCTTAGATAAATAACTATTAATGCTAAAACTAAAAAGTATGCTATTTTTTTGAAAATCATTTTTACTTAATTAAATATAATATATTTGAATACTTTTTATATATAAAAAAATTTAGAATATATATGAGCTGTTCAGAAGAATCTTTAGATACTATGGACGACTTATGTAATAAAGGATATATAGAAAATATTTCAGATGATACTAAATCTATTAATAGTGATTATTCAGATATAACTAATTCTTTTATGAATTCTATAGTCATCAATGATATTAATGAATATGATATAAATAATGATGAAGTAGAAAATATTAATAATATAATTGATAATTCAATCGATAAACCAAATAAAAATAATAAAATTATTCCCAACAAAGAACAACAAGAATTAATAGATTGCATGAAAGATGGAAATAATATTATAGTAAATGCTGTAGCAGGATCAGGTAAATCAACTTCTATTTTATCTGCAGTTAAACAAATGATTAATAAAAGATTTTTATTAGTAACTTATAATAGAGATTTAGCTTCAGAACTCAAACTTAAACTTAATGATGATTGGTGGAGTAGTATTAATGATAAAAAAAATATAGAAATAAAAACATATCATTCTTATGGTAAATATTATCTTAATGTATGTAAAAATGACTTAGATATTATTAAAATATATAAAGAATCTTTATTATTAAAAGATGATCTGTTTATTATAGATGGTAATAAACATTTTATTGATTATGTAGTAATAGATGAAGTTCAAGATATTAATGTTGATTTACAAAGATTTATATCTAAATTTATTTGTGATATAATTAAATATCAAGGTTTTAAACCTTATTTAGTTTTAATTGGTGATATTAATCAAAGTGTATATAGTTTTAATGGAGCAGATCATAGATTTTTAGAATGTACTAAACTTTGGTTTCCTTTATATGATGGTTTTATTGAAAAAACGCTTAAAGTAAGTTTCAGAGTACCACATAATGTAGCTAGATATATTAATGAAATGGTTTTAGGTGAACAAAGAATTATATCAAATGATACTGATTCATCGAGACCTTCTTGTTTTCAATATTTGATTAATAATTTTAAGGATCAAAATAAGTTTAATGATAAAAAAAAATTAGATATATTAAAATTTATTAATGAAAAATCTCCTGTTAGTATAGAAGATATTAAAAAAGAATCTATTTCTGAATTAGAAAAAATTCAACAAAATGAAGATAATGATAATAAAAAATTAAAATTACAAGGTAAATCTATGATTATTAATTCACCTAATTGTCCAGAAAATTATTTATCATTATGTAGTATATGTTTTGCTCTCATTAAAAGATGGATTGAAGTAGAAAATAATAAATACGAAGATATTTTTATATTAGCTCCTTCTGTTAAACCAAGTGGTAAAAAATCTAAAATATTATCCAATGGAACAGAATCTCAATCTTTACAACCTATAACTATTTTGCAACATTTTATAACTAATGTATTAGCTGCAAGAATCAGAAGCGAATATCCTTTATATATACCAAATAATGATAATGAAATGGTCTCATCTGATGATGTTAAAGGTAGAATAGCTATTACTACATTTCATCAAAGTAAAGGTAGAGAAAGAAAATTTGTTATAATCTTAGGTTATAACTATACTTATTTTAAATACTTTTGTAAAAATGAATGTGAATATAAATGTCCTCCTGCATTATATGTAGCATTAACTAGAGCTAAAAGAGAATTGCATTTAATAACACATATTGATAGTAATAGAACTTCACCTGATAAAAGATTATTTATTGATGAATTTAAATTTCTTAGAAAATCGTGTCTTAGTAGAAGTAATTATTTACATGTAACTAATGAATTTTTCTCTGATAATTCATTTAAATTACGTAGTTCGCTAAAAAATAAATCACCAAAAAATATAGAAGAAGATATAAAAGAAGGTATATCATTATATGAATTAACTAAACAACAGACGAAAATAATAGATAAAACATTTTATATACTTAACGAATATGAAGATAAAAATAATGAATTGGAATCATTTTTATCTAATATTGATAATATTAAATGTAGAATGATGAGTGATGAAGAAATAAAGAATATTAAATCAAAAGATATATATAAAATAGATAATTTTTCTTATAATAATGTAACTAATTTAATTAAATTTATTAGTACACCTACTATGTACAGAATTAATAAAATTTTAACAAAGATAATGAGTTTAGAATCAAAAATAATTCATAAAATAAATCCTTCACCTAAATTTAAATATCAGTCTAATCAAGGAGAAACATTAACTGATAATATATCAAATTATAATAGTATGTGTTTAACATCGGTTTTTGAACAAATAATCATTAAAAAAGAAAGTACTATTATAACTAATCTAAGAAAAGAAATAAATAACAAAAAAGAATCTGTTATGTTACATAATACATCTAATATTACATCTTATTTAGTTAATAAATTATTAAATGATGTATTAGAAGATCATGATAAACATTCTAACCTTAATAATAAAGAAAATGATATTTTCAATAATATAAATTCTTTATTTATGTCTGCTGTTTTATATGATGCTATGACTAGTTTCTTTACACACAAATTACATATAGTTAATGATTATTATAAATATCCTAATAAAAACTATAATTTTATAAGAAAAGAAACTGCAATACTAGCTTGTGATAATATAAAAAGAAATTTATTTGATCAAAATATTGATGAAAATATAAATAATTATGAAAGTGAAAAAGTTACTAAAATTTTATTTTATTATAATAATAAATATAATTTTTTAGAAGGAAGATTAGATTTAGTTGATAGTGATGGTTTATATGAACTCAAATGTGTCAAAGAATTTACTGAAGAACATAAAATACAATTATGTATTTATGCATGGTTATGGATGGTAAATAATCCAACAGATAATAAAAAATTTAGATTAATTAATATAAAGAATGGTGTTCATATTGATATTATTACAGGATCATCATTAAAAGATAGAAAATCGTTATTTAATGATTTAACTAAATTAATAAATATTTTATATGAAAGTAAAAATAGACCATCTAATAATGAACCATTAGAAAATTTAATTAAATCATGTAACTCTGAATTAAAAGAAAGAATGAAAACAATAGATAATAAGAAACTAAATCATAAAAATATTAGATGATTATATCATTATATTATTATTTTTTTTAGTTAATTATTTATCTTATTATTAATTTGTTATTTGTATCAAAATATAAAAAAAATAAAATGAATGAAATGATCAATCAAACTCAAGTTTTTTGATCTTGCACTTCGAAATGTCGTGTTTTTCCCATAGCATATCATGGTCTTCATCAAATACAGAACAGAAGATCAAGAATTTGATGGTTATCTTTGGGATAACATCGACATTGCCACATTCTTTCAGTTCAAGTGTGTTGAAACATTTGTCATGTAACAATCCATCAATCTTGTTGTTGTCCAAATCACAGTTAAAGAAACTTACTTCGGTTGAATCGTTGAGATCGAAATCAAAAGTGTTCAAGTTGAAATTGCATTGTTCAAAATACAATTTTCCAACAAACTCGTTGTTCTTGATCAAAGGTTTGAAAATTTCAGAGTTGATGTCGCATTTGGTGAATCTCGCTTCAATCAATGAATTGTTGACAAAGATTATAGGATTCACCAAACAGTTGTTCATCTTAATCTCTTGTCTTCCAATGATGAACGTTTCTCCAACATTTCTTTTGAAGTTGTAGAAATGAACGGTAATGTTGTTGAATGATGAAATGTCATGTTTGATGATGTTTGATTGATCAACAACAGAATTTTCATCAGAGATGCATACAACAAACAAAGTACCACCGTGAATCAGTTCTTCTTGAGGAATTTCTGAAAGAAAATCTTCCACACATTTTCCTCTTTTGATGACAATTGGAATTTGTTTCAGTCCTTTAAACATATAGACAATATTGTCAGTTGCAAGAGGATCAATTTTTCGTTTGAGTGATTTTGACACCATCTTCATTGAAGATAAATCAACATTAGTCAAGCTTTGAGTTATAATACTCATAACATCAAAAGGTAGAATGTCCAAATTGATATTACTCATATTGTAATTACCTGTTTATATACAAATTCAAATTTTATATAATAATAACATAAAAAAAAATAAATCATGATTTTTTGTGGGAAATTCAGTTGATTTCATCATTGTCAACTACGAATTCTTCGTCGATTTCATATATTGGTTCGACTCCAAAGTCTTCATCTTCAAAGTCAATCCAATTCAATTCAACAAACTTGAGTAGTTCAATCATTTTCTGGTCATCTACATCGTCGCTTTTAGCAAGTTCCCTCTGCAATGCAAGATTGACATCCATGGATCCAAGAAAGAAATTGATGTTAGCAATGTCAATTCCAAGCAATAGCACGTCAACATAATGGTCAACCAAAACCCCTCCACCGTTAAGCTTGAGATGTTGAAGAGTCATCTCTGGAAGTATTTTTGGAAACTTTGTTTTAGTGATCTCCAAATGATGCATCGTCCTCGATTTGATCAGTGAGACCAAAGAGTTTCCAACAACCTCACATCCAATGAATTCAAATTGCCCGAATTCAATTGGACACCCAAACGAACGAATGTTGATCAAACAGTTGTAGAATGACACCAACGGATGTGAAATGTGAGTCGTTCCACTTCCAGTGTAAACAACCTTGAAGTTCATCCCTTGAAAGAATGTGAGATTGTCAATTGTACAACCATCGCAAATCAATTCTGTCTGAAATTTGACCTTTGGGAAGATTGCAGGACTCTTAGAACAATTGACATACTTGATCTTCTTGGTAACAAGCTCGAACTTCCTCTCGATATGCTCGTTGAAATTGACAAAAGTGATCCTGTCAAATTCAAAGTTGAACGTTTCACCAACAACACGGTTCAACCCATAACGAACAACCTTGAGCTCATACGACTGACTCTCTTTTCCAACCCTTTCAAAGAATTCACTCAATCGCTCGAAAAGACGCGACGCGAAGACTTCTCCAGTAGCAACATTTTTCATCACATATTTGATTGATGACACTTCATCAACAAGATTTCTCAACCCAACATTCAACAACCTCATATCAACACCATGCCTAATATCCATTCTGATAATGTTTGTCAAAATGTCAGTTGGTAAATACATAATATTGTAAGTCTCGGGAGTCTTATCAACACCATTAACTTGACTAGCAACTTGAGTCATTGTATCTCGATCTGTAATTCTATTATAGTATTTTTCATTTTTTTTATTATTGATTAATATATATCAAAAAAACAAAAGAATTGTGATTGTCGATTTTTTCAAATTGGTCATGATGTTCGGAAATATTTTCATTCCATGAGTCTTTCGAGTTTTGCAAGTCTCTCAAGTTTTTTTTCATCATGAGTTAGTTTGATGAATTTTTTGAGTGAAAGCAGCATTTCTTTATCATTTTTGAAAAACTCAACATTTGAAATGTCAA
>Ga0214921_10004105_pt1 | contig 21773 bp, 20 predicted proteins | sample LL1505_MetaG_FD_177992 | JGI IMG/M metagenome (GOLD analysis project Ga0214921, IMG submission 177992) | Freshwater microbial communities from Lake Lanier, Atlanta, Georgia, United States - LL-1505 | ecosystem: Environmental > Aquatic > Freshwater > Lake | place: USA: Georgia | collected... | reverse complement strand
AGCAGTTTAGAACATTATATCTTCGAACAAGAAGAGTAGATTCAAAGAAAGTATCAGGAGCTAAGCCCCCTGATGCTTTCGGTTTCTTCTGAAATAAAAGAAAGTATTATATTTAATACACCCTTTTACTTATACAAAGGATTTTTATTGTACTTTAGCGTCATCAAAAATGGCAACAAATTGGTGCTTGGTTTTTGTGACGGACACCTCATGAGCGATGAAGAAAACATACTTCAAGCCAATGAAGGACAAACACAAATTAGGCATTGGGTGCTGCAACGTGAAGGTCTTGAAAAACATGATGTTTTAGTAAGGTATATTCACGAGGCCATTTTGATAAAAGAAGAGCGAAATAAACTAAACACAAACAGTAAAAAGCTAAGGCAATGGGCGAAGAAATAAATATCATTCAATCGGGCTGGAAACACCATGCCTTGCTGGCTGAGCTAGGAGCTGCCACTTTTTTCGAAACCTTTATCGATTATCATGATGAGAATGATTTAAGGCAATATATCAACAAAACATATAACATAGAGCAGCTGAAAAAAAACGTTTCAGATAATCGCATACATTATTTCACCGCATATGACAATGAGGGAGATGTGGGTTATATCAAGCTTATTGACGATGTAAAACCGGGTGGATTAGAAGGAAAAATTATAGAACTAGAGAAAATTTACGTTCGCAAAAGAGGACTTGGAAAACATATTGGTGCTGCTCTTATGCAAAAAGCCATTGATTTCAGTCGCCAACAAAGCTTCGAGCATCTTTTCCTAGGCGTTTGGCAAGAGAATGTCAGAGCTATTAAATTCTACGAAAAGTTTGGGTTCAAGAACTTTGGTACCCGCAAGTTTGTGTTAGGCAGTCAAGAGTGTGACGACTTTTTGATGGTATTGGATTTATAAATCCATCAAAGGGGTAGGGGCGAAACCTATAAGGCTGCACGAACCCATGCTTAAAATCTTTTTGCACGCACCGCGAAAATGGTCTTCACAATCGGAATGCTTTTGATTGTAAACGGATGAAATTCCCTCCGTTGGCTAACTGAGGGTTAGGGAAATGTTGTATAGGATGAAAATTTAGATTTAGCTCAACCCTACACGTTCTCTTTCTCCTACTTTTTCCATTGATGAAAAAGTAGGCAAAAAATCTAGAAAAAAATATGCTTCCACCCACAAGCCTGTTGCGCGGCCCGCATTTTTTTCGGCCCAACGCACGCCTACTATTTGGGCTATTATCTTGGCTTCGCGAGCGGATTGTTTTTCAAATTTCATTTCCAAGATTTAAATCAGTCTTGTTAGGCTCAACGGGATGTTTCGTTGGAATTTATACTGAGCGGAGCCGAAGTGTCAAGAAAAATGAAAGCTATAGTATCTGCAGTTGTTTTTAGACGGTGTTTCCTTATTGCCGATTAGGTCTATTTCTTTTTAAAATCCAGAGAGGCGCCATTTACGCAATAACGCAATCCTGTTTTGTCTTTTGGCCCATCGTTAAAAACGTGCCCTAAATGCCCACCACACTTAGCACACATAATTTCAATGCGGCTCATGCCATGACTATTATCGGTTTGTGTAACAATCTTTGTGCTGTCTAAAGCTTCAAAAAAACTAGGCCATCCGCAACCGCTATCAAACTTGCCATCACTGCTGAATAATGGATTTCCGCAGGCACCGCATGTGTAAGTACCGCCATCATAATGGTCTTCAAACTTGCTTGTAAAGGGTCTTTCTGTGCCTTTTTGACGAAGAATGGCATATTGCTCAGGTGTTAGTGTTTGCTTCCATTCTGCATCCGTTTTTTGAACTTCAAATGGGTGGTTTGTGGCTATTTCTTTCATGCTGGTTTTTGAATTAATTGGTTTTTTGTTTTGTGCTGAACATTGCTGACAAGAACTTACAAGAAGGGCTGCAAGTAAAACAAGACATAGGTTTATATTTTTCATTTTTCTTTAGGGTTTGATATATAAACGCAATTTGTTCAAGTATGGTTTTAGTAAATAAAACACCCAAGCGAAGCTAATTGTTTTGAGGCAAAGTGTTTAGAAAATTAATGTTATGTTTGTTATTCAATTTGAAAACTTGTTTTATCAACCATATCTATTATGAAAATAAAAACAATTATGCTTACCATCTTATTAACAGTTGGAATTTCATTTCAAAGTTGTGAAAGAGTTGATACTGGTTTTGGTTGTGGGGATTCATCCTCAAATACTGCTACTAACTATTTTGATATCAAAGGATTTTATGTGAGTAATAATAAAAAAGACGGTCCATGCTGCACAGATGCAATTGCCCAGGGAGACTCCATTTCTTTTCAAGACTTTTCATATATAAATGTTAGATATCTGATGGACTATATTGCTCTAAATAATGATAAGCACACCTCGGGATTCTCGTTTATGAGTTCTTTGAATGCATGCTCTCCAGTCCCACCCGGAATGAATGGGTCTAAAACAGAAAGACTAAAAAGCCTATATGTAGTTACATTAAATGACTTTGATTCTTCACATTTTGCTAATGACACCATAAATGACTTGCTTGTAAACCTTACAAACAATAATGAAAAACAAGATTTGAATGAATATCTTGCTCAAGATACTGGATTAATAAAACTACAAGAATTATCAATTGGTTTAAAAGTAAGTCCGTTTTTGAATAATGAATTAAAATATAAAGTAATTATTAACCTTTCTACAGGCGAAAAATACCAAGCCAACAGCATTCCTTTTAGAATTATTAATTAGCCCTAATCTATTTCAGTAATACCCACCACTCTCGCAATAGCTTTCGCACAATTTTCTCCATCCATAGCGGCAGAAACAATACCTCCCGCATATCCTGCCCCTTCGGCACAAGGGTAAAGTCCTTGTATTTGAGTGTGCTCAAAGCTATCACGGTACCTTGGAATTCTTACAGGTGAAGAGGTGCGAGATTCTGTGCCTACCAAAACCGCATCGTTGGTATAATAACCACGGATTTTCTTGCCAAATTCTTGTAAGGCCCCTCGCAAACTTCTATGCACGAACTCTGGCAATACATCAGCCAATTTTCTGCTTACTATACCAGGCAGATAAGAGCAATCAGGAAGGCTTTGCGAGTGCTTTTTATTTACAAAATCAACCACCCTTTGTGCAGGTGCTTTCAGATTTTTCTCTGCCTTATCAAAACAGTTTTGCTCCACAGATGCTTGAAACATCATAGCAGCTAAGGGGCCGTGCTTTTCAAAGGCTTTTAAATCGGATAGTTCAACCGAAACCACCATACCACTATTAGCATAAGGGTTGTTTCTTTTAGATGGGCTCCAACCATTTACCACAATCTCGTCTGCATTCGTCATGGCTGGGGCTATGATGCCTCCTGGACACATACAAAAGGAAAACACACCTCGCCCCGAAACTTGTTGCACCAAAGAATAGCTACTAGCTGGTAGGTATTCGCTTCGCTTACCGCTGCATTTATATTGTATTTTATCAATCAAATCTTGCGGGTGTTCTATCCTTACGCCCAAGGCAAAAGGTTTGGCTTCAATCAGAATGTTTTTTCTGTGTAATAACTCAAACACATCTCTGGCCGAATGACCTGTGGCAAGGATCAGATTTTTAACTTTAAATTTTGAGTGTTGATTGATGGTTATGCTTTTTACTTTATTGTCTTCGGTTTCAATATCAGTAAGCTTTGAATTAAAATGCACTTCGCCACCACAGTTAAGAATAGTTTCTCTGATGGCAGTAATAATTTGTGGAAGTTTATTGGTACCAATATGTGGGTGACTTTCGTAAAGTATATTGCTGTCAGCACCATGTTTTACAAGCAGTTTCAGTACACGCATCACATCACCTCTTTTGCTACTTCGGGTGTATAATTTGCCATCGCTATAAGTACCCGCACCCCCTTCACCAAAACAATAATTGCTTTCAGGATTTACCGAATTGTTTTTTGTGATATTAGCCAAATCCCTTCTGCGCTCACGCACATCTTTGCCTCTTTCGAAAATAACAGGTTTCAAACCAAGTTCAATCAGTTGAAGAGCAGCAAACAAGCCGGCTGGCCCAGCTCCAATAATGTGAACCTCTTCAGCATTTGAAACATTTTTAAAGTCAAAATCGAAGATTTCGGATTGTGGCGTTTCATTCAAAAAAACTTCTAACTGCAAATTGACCCTAACTGGTTTCTTCCTAGCATCAATGCTTCTTTTCTGATAAGTGAAGCCAGAAATTTCTTGGGCAGACACGCCAAGAAACCTTTGTAAATAGTTTTTCACACTTTCATCGTTGTGAAGCTCTTCGGGCAGCGCGGTGATTTGTATTGTTTTTCTCATGTAGTTAGGTAATTATCCTAAAATGTGGGCAACAAATGTGAGTTAATCCGCCCTCATTTCATACTTTTGGTGCAAATTTTTATCACCATGAAAAAAACAAACCTAGCCTTATTGGCCCTCATTATTACTTTAGCCATCAGCTCTTGTTCACAAAGATATTCATATTTAAGCAGAGTAAAGGCAGATAGTCCTAAGCAGGAAACCCTTAAAAGTTCGAAATATAGAGTGAATGAAATGACATCAAAAACATTCACAAACAAGTTGCAAGCAAGTAAAGATTTAGTAGCATCAATTGAGACTAAGAACAATGTAGTTGCTGCTAATATACATTTAGAAGAAGTGGCAACTATTTTGGCCGAAACAGTGAAAACCGCCAAAGAATCTAAAATCAATAAATCAGTAGCTAAGAAGCTAAATAAACTGAATACTTTGGTTAACGAAAGAGTGTTGAAGGTAAATGATAAAAGTGTTACGCAGAACCCTACTAAAACCAACGTGAACATTGATGGTGTAAAATGGATGATTGCGGGTTTGATATTGATTTTGGCAGGTGCAATTTTAAATTTTGTTTTAGGTGGTATTGGTATCACTATTGGTGGCATTGGCGGTCTCGTTTTTTTAATTGGCTTAATATTTTTTTTACTAGATTATTTGAAATAAAATGATAGACACGAAACCACTTCAACAAACCTCGACACAGGTTCGCAGAGATGTGCTGCGCATGGTTCATGGCTGTAAATCAGGACATCCCGGAGGGTCTTTAGGTTGTGCAGACTTTTTAACAGCCTTGTATTTTCATATCATGGAGCATAACCCTGATTTTAACATGGATGGGGTAGGGGAGGATATTTTCTTTTTATCAAACGGACATATTTCACCCGTTTTTTATAGTGTTTTAGCCCGTTCAGGATATTTTCCAGTAAGTGAATTAAAATCTTTTCGAAGGTTAAATACTCGCTTGCAAGGTCATCCAACTACCCATGAACACTTGCCAGGTGTGCGCGTTGCTTCTGGTTCATTGGGCCAAGGTGTTTCTGTGGCAATTGGCGCTGCTTTGGCTAAGAAGTTAAATGGCGATGATAAAATTGTTTACGCTTTGATGGGTGATGGTGAGATAGAAGAAGGTCAAAACTGGGAAGCTTTTATGTATGCAGCTCACAATAAGGTCGACAATTTGATAGTTACTATAGACTACAATGGCCAACAAATTGATGGTTCAACCCAAAGTGTAATGGGAATAGGGGAGGACATTGAGGCCAAGATGATTGCTTTTGGGTGGAAGGTTTTCAGAATGAATGGCCATAGTTTTCCTGAAATTATTGATGTAATGGAAAGAGCTAAAAGACAAACGGGTCATGGTCAACCGATATGTATCATCATGAAAACAGAAATGGGTTACCCTATTGATTTTATGATGGGAAGTCACAAATGGCATGGTGTTGCACCAAATGATGCTGAATTGGAAAAAGCTTTGACCCAGTTACCCTCGAGTTTAGGGGATTATTAATTTTAAAATTACTTTGAAAAACAACGTTAATTTTTACAAGCTAAGCTTTTTTGTTTGCATAGTTTTGATACTTATTGGTTTCAGGACATCGGCACAACAGGCATTGCGTCCCACTAAAACGCGCATTTTGTTTTTGTTGGATGGCTCTGGAAGTATGTATGCCCGTATGGATAAAGATTTTAGGATTAATGTGGCCAAAAGACTTCTTTCAAAAATTGTGGATAGCCTTGTAAATGCCAAAAATGTTGAAATAGCCTTGCGTGTTTATGGACATACCAGTCCTCCACAAAAAAGAGACTGTCGTGATACCAGATTAGAAGTTCCTTTTCGCGAAAAAAACCACGAAGAAGTAAAGAAAAAAATAGCATCCATAACTCCTAAAGGAACAACATTAATAGCCTATTCGCTCCAGCAGGCAGCATATGATTTTCCAAAAGAACCCTACACTAGAAATATTATTATTTTAATTACAGATGGAATTGAAGAGTGTGCCGGTGATCCTTGTGCTGTTTCCGAGGCACTCCAAAGTCAAGGGGTTGTGCTTAAGCCGTTTATTATTGGTTTGGGTTCTACCGATGATTTTAGGAAAGCTTTTGAATGTGTGGGTAGATATTATGATGCCAATACAGAAGAAGACTTTAACAATGTGTTGAATGTGGTTATTTCTCAGGCATTGAACAACACTACTGCCACTGTAAACCTTTTGGATGTGTATAGCAAACCTACCGAAAGCAATGTGAACATGAGTTTTTATGACATGGCTAGCAAGCAATTGATGTATAATTACATGCACACCATCAATGAGCGAGGAAATCCTGATACCGTTCAGTTAGACCCTATTTACAAATACCGCATGGTGATTCATACCATTCCTCCTGTTGTAAAAGAGAACATCAGCTTGACACCAGGAAAACACACGACTATTGCAGCGGATGCACCTCAAGGAGAGCTTATGCTTCGCGTGGATGGGTTAACTCAATACGACAAGCTACAATTCATTACCCGCAAGGCGGGCGACCACAAAACACTGCATGTGCAAGACGCCAATTCTAAAGAGAAGTACATTGTTGGAAAATATGATATAGAAGTTCTTACCCTACCTAGAATGCTTTTTAAAGATGTTTCGGTAGATCAAAGCACTGTTACCACCATGCAAATACCACAGCCGGGTAAATTGGTTTTAAACTATAACCTTGCCGACTATTATGCTGATGTGTATCAAATGGTGCGAAACGAGATGGTATGGGTGTGTAAGCTACCCGTAGAAAGCAGAAAGCATATTGCCGTAATGCAGCCGGGTGATTATAAAATTATATACAGAGCCAAAGGTGCTACCCGAAGCAACAATACCTTTGAAAGACAATTTAAAATTAGCTCGGGAACAGCAACAAACATTACTTTTTATTAAAAAACAGAATACACGTTATATGAAAACTTTTGAAGTACAAAATGTAAAAGATACGCGCAGTGGATTTGGTGAGGGGCTACACGAATTAGGTAAATCAAACCCAAGAACAGTGGCACTTTGTGCCGACTTAATTGGGTCATTAAAAATGGACGCTTTTAAAAAAGATTTTCCTGAAAGATTTTTCCAAGTGGGTATTGCCGAAGCCAATATGATGTGCATTGCAGCTGGTTTGACCATCGGAGGATGGATTCCTTTTACGGGCACATTTGCCAATTTTAGCACAGGCCGTGTGTATGACCAAATACGTCAATCCATTGCTTATAGCGGAAAGAACGTAAAGATTTGTGCTTCACATGCAGGTATTACTTTGGGTGAAGATGGTGCCACGCATCAAATATTGGAAGACATTGGAATGATGAAAATGCTTCCCGGCATGACAGTTATCAACCCTTGTGACTTTAACCAAACTAAAGCCGCAACCCTTGCCATTGCTGAATTGAATGGACCCGTATACTTGAGATTTGGTCGCCCTGCTGTTCCTAATTTTACGGACGCTAACGCCAAATTTGAAATTGGCAAAGCCTTAATGCTAAGCGAAGGAACAGACGTGTCGATTTTTGCTACAGGTCATCTTGTATGGAAAGCCATAGAAGCAGGTCATATTCTTGCAGAAAAAGGCATTAGCGCGGACGTAATAAATATTCACACCATCAAGCCTTTGGATGTAGATGCTATTTTGAATTCGGTTAGGAAAACCCGTTGTGTGGTAACTGCCGAAGAACACCAAATGAATGGAGGTCTTGGGGATAGCGTAGCCCAAGTGTTGGCTATGAATTATCCTGCACCAATCGAGTATGTGGCCGTTAACGATAGTTTTGGAGAAAGCGGAACCCCCGATGAATTAATGGTTAAATATGGTTTAGATAAGAGCAATATTGTGGATGCTGCTTTGAAAGCCATTTCCAGAAAAGCATAAGGTGCTTGTTATCAGTAAGCTTTAATAATAATATATTTTGTCAATACTATTTTTGTAGATTTGGTATAAGGTTTGCAAACCACTCTCATTATGAAAACTAGTATAAAGTACGCTGCTGTTTTATTCATTGCCCTATTTGGCTTTAAAAGCTATTCCGGGCAATTACCAAAAGTAAAAAACGATAACCAGGTTAAGATTAACAATTTTGCTTTCACCTATGGTGAGAAATTGCAATACCGTATGCACTACGGGCCGTTTAATGCGGGTTATGCAACTTTGGAAATACAAAGCGAACCCGTATTGGTTAATGGTCGCAGAACCTTTAATATCAAAGCTTCAGCCAAATCATCCGGATCTATAGATTTCTTGTACAACAAAGTTAGAAACGATTACGAAACCTATATGGACGAAGAGTACTTGGTTCCTCTGAAATATACCAAAAAAGTAGAAGAAGGTAAATACCGCGATTCGGACTTTGCTTTGTTTGATAGAGATGCAAACAAAATTAATGCTAAAAAAGCATCTATAGACAACGTATCTAACCAAGTGCAAGACTTGCTTTCTGTGTATTACTGGACCCGAGTTTGGGATGTAAAAAATGCCAAAGTTGGGGACACTTATCCAACTGTGTTTTATATGGATGGCAAGGTGTATAATTATGCTATCAAATACTTGGGTAAAGAGGTGGTGAAAATAGATGCGGGTAAGTTTAACGCTATCAAAATTAGACCACAGGTTAAAACAGGGGATTTCTTTAAAAACGAAGATGCCCTAACCATTTGGGTGAGCGATGATGATAACCACATTGTATTGAAAGTAGAATCTGAGATTTTTGTTGGTGCGGTGGCCATGACTTTAACTGACTACAAAAACCTGAAAAACCCAGCTACCTCTAAGATTAAATAATTAGGAATATATTAGAGATAAATATCCTTGTAGGGCAAGACCCTGCAAGGATTTTTGTTGAAACTACTTCCTCCCCACAATAAAAACCTCATGTTTTATGCTGCTGTCGTATTCGTCCGTAACTACTTTTTGGAAGAGTAAATCAAGGGAGTCGTTATGAAGAAGAGAGTCTTTGATAGGGGTAATGCTAGGTATGTAAAAGTGCGAATCCCATATCATCAAATCATTTTTATACATAGATGCATGAGGTTGCTCTCTATTCAAATCCCAACCTTGTTTTATTTCTTTTGGGTTAAATGGATCGCGCTTTAAAATGTAAGCCACATAAGGGTCGAAGCAGAATATGGTACCATTTAAATTAACCTTTTCTTGCTTTAATTTATCTATACCCTCGTTAAGCAATTGTGTTTCGGTATTTGATAGGTTTTTATACAAGGGAATGAAACAGGCCATGTACATTTTATAGAAAAACAGGCCCAGAAAACCATAATACAGATAGGTTCTGAAGAAGACTTTTGTTTTAATCAATGACAGTCCGTAAGCCACTATTAGTGAGCAATAGGGGATAATAACACCCATTACACGAATTAAGCCTGCAGAGCCCGAAACCCCTTTCCACCAGATATAAGAATGAATACAGAAAAAAGCTACAGGAAAGCCAATGAGCAGCAAAAACACAATTACATTTTTATCAAAATCACTCTTATTCTTAATGATTTTAAAACCACTTATAAGACAATAAACACCAACCGAAGCCACTAAAATATAGAAATAGTATTTGCCAAAAATGTGTTCTTTTTCGTTTACAAAATGCAGTAAGCTTCCACTTCCATAGACACTTTTACCCGGATTGTAAGGATGATGGTGAACAAACCACAAGGCATCACCCAGTATAAAGTAAGTGGCAATGCAATAAACTAGGATACCAGTTATTAAAAACGGTATAGATTTGTATTGTTTTAAAGCTGTTAAAAGCACAATCATTATCGGCAATACAAGATATCCCTCTTGGCGTGCAAAGGGCAATATAGAGGCTAAAATGGCCGCCAAATGATATTTTTTACTAAGCAATGCCCAAACCAGCAAAGCTAAAAACATCGAACACAAGACTTCTGTTAAGGCAGTTGGAATTAAGGCAAAGTAAACGGGAGTGAAAACCGTTAGTGGCAATATCGTCCAAGCCTCTTCTATTTCAAGGATTTTGGCACATTTGTAGAGTGCAAAACAGGTAGTCAAGGCACAAGATATATTGAAAACATAAACCGCTTGCATACTTATTATAGCAAAGGGGGAGGAGAGGATAACAAACAGTGGCTTTGCCCATAAGTCTAGGAAGTTTTCAGGGTGTACAAAAGCATATTTAGCATACAAATAATGATTGATGCTATCGCCAAGTTCCAATGAATAGCTGGGTAAATTGAAGGCATACAAACATAAAACCACGCCAATCAAGGCAAATAGGCACGCGACTATTTTAGATTCATTTACTTTCATCTTTTGTATCCAAATAGATTTTTTTCCAAGCCATGAAACCATAAACTGAAAGTACTGAGTATACCACACTTAAAATAAAATAGCCCAACAAGCCATTGTTAAAGAATAAATAGGCGCTCAGCAAGTTCAATATCACCCAATAAAGCCATCCACTTAACACTTTTCGTGTTTCTTTGAAGGTGGCTATGAACGAGAATATCGTTAATGTAATATCCATTACACTTATGTTGGATTGAATTTTAATTACAATAAAATAGCTGATAGCACTTAATACTACTCCAGATGCTAGCACCCATACTTGCTTTTGAATGGACCAGTTGATGATATGGATATTTTTTTTTTCGGCTTGCTTCCAATACCACCAACCATAAAAGCCCATGGCTGCGTAAAAGAGGTATAAGAACATTTGACCATACAGTTGTATATGAAAAAAAACCACCATACCACAAAGGGAGCAAAGAATGCCAAAGAGCCAACACCAAATGTTTTCGCGGATTAAAAACAAATTGTAGAATAGGGTGAAAACCACCCCAAGCCACTCAATGATGGTAAATGGATTTAAATAGTTGGCAAGCATTTTATGGTGGCGAAGTAAAGGAATGTTTTCTTATAATGAATATAGTTGTTCGGTTCACGGTATTTCGGTTCACAGCAAATACATTATTATTTTCTTGGGCTTTTACTGCTATTTTAACTTCTGTGAACCGTCAAACTGTCAACCAATACACAATTAATAAAAACCAATTAAAAAATACCTAATATTGCATCGTCTTTAGGGGTGGTTGTTTGAATAAAACAGCCTGAGATTATACCCTCTGAACCTGCACAGGATAATGCCTGCGAAGGGAGAAGACCGACTTCATTAAAAAAGTTTCGGTTCTACAGAGTATTGGTAAACAAGTATGGTTGCAGCAGCCCTAGTCTGCAATTTTGTTTAACGTTATTTATTTAAATTTTTTATGAAAATCATGTACCGATTAGCGGGCTTGTTACTTATTAGTCAAGCTGCCATGGCACAAACAGACAGTTCAAAAACCAGGACTGAACTTCAAGAAGTCGTAATTTTGGGAACAAAAGCCCAAAACAATAACCCTATTACCTTTCAAAACCTAAACAAAAAGGAAATCGACAAACAAAATTTTGGGCAAGATTTACCTTTTTTGCTAAATCTTACACCCTCTACAGTTGTTAGTTCTGATGCGGGCGCGGGAATAGGTTACACGGGTATTCGTATCAGGGGAACAGACCCAACTCGCACCAATGTGACCATTAATGGTGTGCCCATTAATGATGCAGAGAGTCATGGAATGTATTGGGTAAATATGCCCGATTTGGCGTCATCCTCACAGAACATTCAAGTACAACGTGGAGTAGGAACCTCGAGCAATGGGGCTGGTGCCTTTGGCGCGAGTATTAATTTGCAAACAGATGTGTTAAATACAAAAGCATATTCGGAGTTGTCAAATAGCTATGGCTCTTTTAATACATGGAAACATACAGTAAAAGTTGGAACAGGTTTACTTGAAAACAAATGGGCTTTTGATGCGAGGTTATCAAAGCTTGCAAGCGATGGTTTTATTGACAGAGCCAGTTCTGATTTGAAATCTTTCTTTGTCTCGGCCGCGCGATATGGTGAAAAGAGCATTTTTAAAATCAATGTGTTTTCGGGAAAAGAAAAAACGTATCAAGCTTGGAATGGTGTTTCTGAAGACATACTTAAATCAGGCAATAGAACCCATAATGACTTTACTTACCCAAATCAAACGGATAATTACCAGCAAGACCACTATCAAATGTTTTATACGTATCAATTCAATAAGCAATTAAAAGCACATGTAGGGATGCACTATACCTATGGACGCGGATATTATGAGGAGTATAGAGAGGGTGATAAGTTTGGTACTTATAAATTGAAGGATACTTTGTTTGTTTTTAATAACAAGGTGCTTGATACATTAACTAGCGGAAACTTTGTTCTTAGGCGTTGGTTAGACAATGATTTTTATGGTACTGTTTTCTCATTTATTTATGAGAAAAACAAGTTGAATCTGACAATTGGTGGGGGATTAAATCAATATGATGGGCGACATTTTGGCGAGTTGATTTGGAGTCAATATGCTATGGGTGGAAAAATCAACGACTATTTTTATGAAGGTCAATCTTACAAAACAGATTATAATATTTATGCAAAAGCAAGCTACAAGCTAAGTGCTAAAATGGAAGGTTTTATTGATTTACAGCAACGAAGGATAGACTATAAAACCAAAGGAGAAGATTTAAACAGTGGTTTATATATGCCTTATGATGTAAATTTGACCTTCAATTTTTTCAACCCTAAAGCGGGACTTACCTATAAACTTGAGCAAAGTGCCAATGTTTATGCTTATATAGGAGTTGCAAACAAGGAGCCTGTTCGCAGTGATATCATACAAGCAAGTAATAAAAGCTTACCTAAACCTGAGCAGCTAATTAATTATGAATTGGGCTACAGAAAGACTTGGAAAAAATCAGCTTTAAGTCTGAATCTATATTATATGGATTACAAGGACCAGCTAATCAACACGGGCCAACTAAATGATGTGGGTGCAGCAAACAGAGTAAATGTTCCAAATAGTTATCGTGCGGGAATTGAGATTACATCGGGCTTACAACTGCTTAAAAAACTAAAGTGGCAAGCTACCTTTACATACAGCCAAAATAGAATTAAGGAGTTTACCGAATATTTGAGTAATAGTGATGATTATACTGCGCCTCAAACCCAGGTTATTCATGAGGATGTGAGTATTGCCTATTCGCCTAATTATATAGGATCATCGTTATTTAGTTATCAAGTTTTAAAGAATTTTGAAATTGATTTGATTTCGAAATATGTCGGAAAACAGTATTTAGATAATACAGAAAGTGAAAGCAGAAAACTAAATGATTTCTTGGTAAATGACCTTCGATTTAGGTATGGTTTCGAAGTGAAAAACATATGTAAATCTGCAAGTATTGGCCTTCAAATCAACAATATTTTCAATCTTAAATATGAGTCAAATGGAGCAACCTATCCGGGAGGCATAAGTTCAACAGGCATTCGCACCGATTATAATTATTATTATCCTCAAGCGGGCACCAACTTTATGGGCAATTTGGTTCTTAAGTTTTGGTAAAAGCTAATGAAATTGAATGGTTTATTTATATTTTAGAATGGATTAGAGTATTATTGATTTAAAGCAGTCCTACGTTAAAGGCATACTTCTTTCAATTCTTATTCTTTTGTGTCTTCGTTTAAACTTGTGTCTTTATCCAAATCACCAATTTGTTCTTGAATGGCTTTTTCTAAAGAGTCCATCGCTTTTTGGTCTTTATCTAGTTGTGTTTGAACGGCTTTTTCTTCGGTTTCGTTCAACTTTGGCTCGTTGTTACAAGCACCTATTATCAGGGCTAAAGAAGCAATGGTTAATATCTTTTTCATAGCATTTATGGTTTAAATTATTTCTGTAAAATTAAAATATTATTTATAAAACTTCCCAACAGCCATTCAATATTCCTTATTTTTCAATAGACTGCAGGTACTGCTTTGATTTTTCAATGTAATAAGGTTGCATTTCAACAGGCACTGTTTTTATTAATTCGGTCTCTTTATTTTTTTGTTTGATGTATTTATCAAATGAGGGAGTTGGCAAACTACGCTCTTTTTCTTTGGCTTGTTCTGCTTCGCGTTTATTGTCTTGTTCTTGTTTGCGCTCAGCCTTTTCGCTTTCAAGCAATCGGGTTAATATATCTTGCTGACGCATTAGGGTTTCTGAAGTTAAACGTTTGTTAAACAACTCTTTTTCGGTTTGTTCCATCATTTTTTGCAACTCACCTAATTGCTTGCCACCACCCATTTGTTCTTTTTCTTTAGCATCCATTTGCTGAAGCATTTTTTGCATTTGCTGACGAATAGCCATCTGTTGGGCAGCCATTCTTGCAAAGTTCTCAGAACTCATTCCACCTGCACCTTGCGATCCTCCCGGTTTGTTTCCATTGGATTTTTCACCTGTTCCGTTTTTATTCAAACCTTCGCGCAATTGCTTGTTTAGTTCTTCTTGCATTTTTTTCATTTGGCTCATGCTGGGTTTGCCACTTCCCTTGCCAGAACCTTTGCCGCTACCGGGTTTTGACTTACCGGATTTTTTCCCTTTTCCCTCTCCTTGTTGCTCGCTTTGTTGTTGTGCCTGCAATTGTTTTAACACATCACTTAGCATAACGGCAAGGTTATTCGCATTGGTCATGGCTTGTTGCTGGTAACTGCGGGTTCGCATGAAATCACGCGCGGCAAAGCCTTTCACTGCTTTGTTCATTTGGTCGTTCATTTTGCTCACCTCACGGTTTACAAACGAACGCATTTCTGGAACTCGTTTGCTTAATTCCAATATGCTGTCTTCTACCATGCGGGCATTATCGTTCAGGTTTTTTTGCTTTTTACCTAGTTCAACATATTGAGGATTGTAACCATTTATTCGACCAAATTCTTGCATCAATTCTTCTTGTTGTTTGCTTAGTTCAACCAAATTTTCAAGGATTTCTCGCAAAGCATTAATGTCTATCTCTGCTTGTTTATCTTCTTCGCTCGATTGCTTTTCTTTCATTTTCTGAGCAGCTTTCTTCATGGCATCAGCGGCTTTCTTTTCGGCTTCGGCCGCTTTCTTCTTATTACCTTTGTTCAGCTCTTCGCTGCTCTTGTCCATTTGTTCTTCAGTGTCTTTCTGTTCCTCGTCAGTATTAGCCAAATCCTCTTTGTCCTCAAGCTTTTCATTAAGCTTTTCCATTTCTTTAAGGTCTTTTTGCAATTCTTTAAACTCCTCATTGAGTTTCTTTTGTTCTTCTTTCAATTGCTCTTTATCACTGTTTTTGTCTTCCGTTTTTTTAGCTAAGTCCTCTTGTTTTTCAGCAAGTTTTTCTAGCTTATCTGTTGCTTCTTCTAGTTTCTTTTCAAGCTCAATTTTCTTGTACATTTCTAGCATTCTATCCAACTCTTTTTCAACGTCTTTGTTGTTGAGTTGCATCTTCTCCATTTCGTTTTTCAGCAGGTCTTTGTTTTGCAACTTCATCATGTCTTCCATGCGTTTTATAAGCTGCTTCATTTCATCAGTAACCAACTCTTTATACATTTTCTCGAGCTGCTCTTGCTTCTCGAGAATGCGCTCCTGCTCCTCCTTAAACTGTTGTTCCTGCTTGTTGTTTTGCTTGAAATCTTTTTGAAGTTCATCAATTTTTTTGTTCAATTCTTTCTGGCGTTCAAGAAGTTTTTCAGCCTTTTGTTTTTCTTCCCAAGTGAGTTCTTTTTTCTCGAGCATCTTACGCTCAAGGTCTTTTAAGTCTTTTTGTAAATCTTTGCTTTCCTTTAAAGCATCAGCCATTTTATCTTTAAGAGCACTGCTATTGGCATTGCTTTTTTCTTTCAGTTCACTTATTGTGGCTGACTTAAATAACATGGTCTTACTTTTGCTTGATTTTGCTCCAAACACCCCATCATTATCCCAAACCTCAAAATAGTATTCAAGCTCGTCTCCTGGCTTCACATTCACTTCTTTCAAGTTGAAATAATGGTAAAACCTTTGAACACTCTGGCTTTTGTCTATCATAAGTGCTTTGGTTTGCAATGGCAATTGTGTTTTTGCTTTATCGTCCGATTTAACAAAACGATAGTGAAAAGCGAGTTTGCTAAAACCATGGTCATCGCTGATGTCGCCAATAAAATATACCTGTTGATTGCTTATTGAATCAATCTTTTCATCAATGTTAATGTCCGGAAAGGCATCAGGAATTACCGTAATATTATATAAAAGAGAATCATTGCCAAGCGATTCTTTGTTACTGTTTTTGATATAATACTGACTGCTAAGAAAGAATTTTTTCATGAAATGGAATCTGTTCTCGTCTTTCTTTTCAGCAAGCGATAATTTATCACCAAAGCCTAATACCAACTCATCGGTTTGCTTGGTCAAAAATTTCCAATTCAGTATGGTACCTGCCGGAATGGTAATATCTCCGGGGTTGTTTAGTGTTTCATCTTTTTTACCCAAATAGGCTGGGTAATCACAGGATACTTGGTAACTTAAAATGAGCGGTTTTGCGGCCACCTCCACTTTGTATTCGTTGCTATTAAACTCATCGGCCTGAAGTACAAAGGATGTTGTTTTTTGAATGTTTTTGAGGGAATGAACAAAGTTAAGCTTATCAAGCTTCTGCATTTTGTATGTATTCCCATCAACGTTGATGAATACCTCATCGGGGATGCTGCTTCCACTCATTCTTACATGAATATCAATATCGCTAAACTGCTCTACTTTTAAGCTCTTGTTTAGAAGATTGAATGTGAAAGGTGCTTTGGGCGCAAAGGTTTGTTTGTAATAAATAATTCTCTCACCACTGTCACTAATCATGGATGGCGCAATGATGGATATCAAGCCAAAAACTATCAGAGGAATAGCTGCGTATTTTGCATAGTGTAAGTTGCTTTTAAAGTTGATGGCACTTACAAAAGGCACAGGACTTAGTTGCTCTGTTTTCTGCTGGATAGCTGCCAACAAAAGACTATTATCAGCTTGTCTTTGTTGCGATAATTCATGCAATTGCAAGGTGTTTAACAGACTGTCTTTTACTTCAACAAAATGTTTCCCAATGATCTCTGCCGCTTGGGAATAGCTAATGGTTTTACCTATTCGGTAAATATGAGCAAGTGGTATTACTATGTATTTGATTAAGCAATAGAGCGTGAAGCCAATAAAAGAGAAAAAGAAAAGTGCTCTTACGATTGAATTATATCTTCCAAAAAACTCAAGCAATGCTATTAGCAAGAATGCAACTAACACAAAAGCCACAAAGTAAATGCTGCCTTTGATGAGTTGGTTCTTATAATACTTGCGAATAAACTCGTCAAGCTTTTGTATTAATACAGGTTGCGTTGTTGCCGACATACTATCATGGCGAAAATAAATAAAAAAACGAAAGAGGCGTTTGTTTTATGATAAACGCAAAGTATTTATTATTCTAAAAACAAGTATGTTCTAAAAACACGGCATTTTCTTATCTAAATTGGCTTGCAAGACTTTGGCAGCAGTATTCAACTATTTGATTAAAAATCTTTTTGATCTAACCACATCATAGGTTGCAAAGTAACCCAAAGCACCTCCCACTATATTGGTTGGAAGATTGGCCGGAGGCACTTGAAATGGCCCTGGTGCTCCGGATGTTTGGCTGTTGTAAGCATTAATAAACTCATACATATTTTTGTCCACCGAACGGAAGATCATATAGGTGTAATCATTTGGTTTCAAACGCAAAAAGGGTAATTCAAATTCATAAGAACCATTGCGCGTTACACCATTATCAAATAAAATTTTTGCGTCAAACAGCGAGTCGTTTCCCTGTAAATCATTTTTACCAAACCGAAAATAGGTGTATTTAATTGGTTCCCTGTCGTCAAAAGCAAAGTACTTCAACGTGTAACCATCTTTTAAAAAACCTTGTGCAGGTTTGAAAACTTGTTGCACACTATCCACTCTGAACATGGGTGTTAAAGTACTGGTCGAAGTATACGTTTTACCTTCTGACACTATTTTTAAATTATAGGTAGTGTTAGGAATAGCCACATAGGTTGCCTTTGGTTTGTATACCCCCTCAGCCACATGAAAAAAAGTATCTGAATTAACCAATATCAAAGCGTCTTTAACTTTTAGATAATCTGCGCTTGAATAGTAGTTCGCACTTTTGGTTAATCTCACAAATGAGCTATCCACTTCAGTGCTAACCTCTGCCTCAACCACTAATTTAGGGTCACCATCTGGAATATCAATATCTACTTTCTCCTTACAAGAAACAGCCAAAACGCCTATTGCGATAAATGATAATATTTGAAAATATTTGGTTTTCATGGGTTTTATTTGGACTTAGAATTTGAAATTGTAGGTTACTGCAGGTACAAACGTGAACAGATACCATTTATAAACTACTGGTACATTGTTATCTGTTCCATAACTAAGTGTGAATGGGTTTTTCTGACCATAGGCATTGTACAAAGAGAACACCCAATAGCTATCATTTTTATAATTTTTTCCTTCTATTTTTTTGCGATTTAATGTTACTGATAAATCTAATCGATGGTAATCAGGGAAACGAGCAGAGTTCCTGTTAGCATATTGAATGCTCGGAGTTTGTCTACTTCCATCAAACGACTCTAATGTATATCGTTGTGAAGCGATGGTAAATGCATCGCCTGTCGCATAAATAAAGTTGGCTCCTATGCTAACTCTTTCACTTATGTCGTGATTAAGTGTAACCGTTAAATAATTTCTTCTGTCATACCTAAACGGGTACCAATCATTGTTGTTCACCCCATCCGCCTGACGCTCAGATTTGGCAAGGGTGTAGCCAATCCAGCCAGTGGTTTTTCCTGTGCGTTTGCGAAGGAAAAATTCTAATCCATAAGCACGTCCTTGGCCCACCACCAATTCTCTTTCAATGGCATCGTTAAAGTCGATTTTTGCATCATCTCTGAGTTGTAAAGTATTGCTCATCCATTTGTAGTAAGCCTCAACTGAAAACTCAATTACGTTATCCTTAAAATTTCTGAAATACCCTATAGCAACCTGGTCACTCATTTGAGGTTTTATCATTTTATCAGAAGGTATCCAAAACTCTTGACCTGTGGCAGCTGATATATTTTGAATCAAATGCATGTATTGATACATGCGGTTGTAAGAGGCCTTAACACTGCTTGTAGAATTAAGCAAATAGGTCATATTCAATCTTGGCTCCCAACCATAATACGTATTGTTGAAACCGTTATAGACGGTGTAAGGATTAATAGTGTCAAATGCCCCTTGCTTTAATATTCCATTATCCATTACTACAGGAGTGCTTAGATAATTGTAATTTCTGCCTTCAATGTTTGAAAACACACTTAATCTGATGCCATATTCTGCTGTAAATCTTGATCCAATTTTCTGACTGTTACTTGCATAGTAATCCTGTTGGAAAGCTTTTTTATTGTTAAGCGATGAGTCGGTGATTAGCGATTCATTCGTGATTTTGGTTCTTTTACCGGGTTCAAAAACAAAATAGGTTTGTTTGGTTCCAAACTTCACAGTGTTTTTAGGAGATATGAAATAGTTACCGTCTATTTTTAGATTCAAATCATTGATATAATTGGTTCGGGTAAAGTTTAAATTCTTGGCAATATTCAAATCAAAATTGTAATCATATCTACTGAAAGCAGCGGTTGTATTCAAAAACAATTTACTGCTAAAAATGTGATTCCAACGAGTGGTTGTGGTATAATTTCCCCACCCAAAGCCAAACAAATCACCAAAACCCAATTTATCTCTACCCATATATGCTGAAACAAATACCTTGTCTTTGTCGCTTATGGTGTGGTTTAATTTTATGTTTAAGTCACCAAACCAAGCAGTTGTTCCATCTAATTGACTTGATAATGGGAAGAAAATATCAAAATAACTTCTGCGACCAGAAATAAGGAAAGATGTTCTGTCCTTCTTTATTGGTCCCTCAAGGGTTAACCTTGACGATAATAATCCAATACCTCCCGTTGCTTGGATTTTTTTTGAATTTCCATCCCTCATTCTAACATCCAATACAGCGGCTAAACGTCCTCCAAACTGTGCTGGAATTCCGCCTTTATACAAATCAAAATCCTTTATAGCATCACCATTGAATGTGCTGAAAAAACCAAATACGTGGCTTGGATTGTAAACCACGGCCTCGTCTAATTGCACCAAATTGTGGTCAATATTTCCACCACGCACTACTAAGTTGGAACTACCATCACCTGCAGCTTGCACACCAGGAATAAGTTGCACTGCTTTAATAATATCCACTTCGCCAAGTAGTAATGGGATTTTTTTAACCTCTTTCATTTCCACCCTCACCACACTCATTTTGTTTTGTTCAACGTTGCCGGCATTTAGTTTCTCGCCAGAAATAACAATCTCTTTCAGTTGTTTTTTGTCTTCACTAAGTTCTATGTTTAGCCTTATGTTTTGAGATAATTCAACTTTTTTCACAATTGTCTTATAACCCAAATAGGTATATTCAACTTCATAATTTCCAGATGGAACGCTTAATGAATAAAAACCATATGCGTTGGTAACAGTTCCGACTTTTAGCGAAGGAATTGATACGCTGGCACCGATTAATTCCTCGCCATTCTTCGCATCTTTAATTTCGCCACTTACTGCAAATTTTTTAACATTCTGTGCGTTGGCTGACTGTAGAATGAATAATAGGATTGAGCTAATTAAAACAAGTATTTTGTATTTCATAAAATGGTTGGCAAAAGTATTCTACTTATGCTAATGTTATAATACTTTTTAGACAAAATTTGTTTTAAAGTAGGTGAGTGGTAAAAATAACCAGGCAAATGAAGGAATAAGTTTTGATCAATTATCTTTTGTCTTTCCAATTTTGATCAAAAGTATAATAACGCTCCCAACAGCGCCTACACCAAACGTGTTGTATTTTTAAAAAAGGATATAGGTATTTAATCAAATCATTGCGTTTAATACGCTCAAAATCCTTACCTCCACAATTCATACACGTTTTAACAGGTCTTACTTTTATAAAAACAAAAGTTATTAAATACAGGATGTATGCGATTCCAAGACCGATTAAAAAATATGATATATTGGAAAGAAAAGACATATACTCTTAGTCGCAAAAGCGAATTAAATCGTTGCAGAGGTAATTATTTTTTGTTAAAAAATAATTTGAATAGAGAAATTATTCTTCTCTATTGCTTTCTTTGTTACAAAACTAAGTAACGTGAGATTTAGCGAAATAGTTGGTAACAAAGACCTTAAGAAAAAACTTGCCCAAACAGCCAATAGTGGCAGGATAAGCAATACGCAGCTTTTTTTAGGTGCAGAGGGTTCGGGTAATTTGGCCTTGGCCATAGCCTATGCACAATATATCAATTGTATACATCCAACTGAAGAAGACAGTTGCGGTGCTTGCCCTTCTTGCGTTAAATACCAAAAGTACATTCATCCAGATTTACATTTTACTTTTCCTACCGTAACACCCATTAAAACCAGTACCGAGATAATTGAAGATTGGCGAGAAGCGCTAATCGACAATGTTTATCAAAACGATTACGATTGGTTAAGTACCATTGATAA
>Ga0214921_10004104_pt1 | contig 21788 bp, 27 predicted proteins | sample LL1505_MetaG_FD_177992 | JGI IMG/M metagenome (GOLD analysis project Ga0214921, IMG submission 177992) | Freshwater microbial communities from Lake Lanier, Atlanta, Georgia, United States - LL-1505 | ecosystem: Environmental > Aquatic > Freshwater > Lake | place: USA: Georgia | collected... | reverse complement strand
TTTATTGTTAAATAATTATAAATAAATTAATTGCAGTCAATAACATTTAATCCAGACCCCACGCACTTGCTTTTACAATTTTGTATCTTACTAAATATTCTCTTGTAATGTTCTATCATTTTCTCAAACGATTTTTCATTTGTTAGTTCTTTCATTAGATTATCTATATCAATAATATCATCATCAATATTTGTATCATCACTATTTAATTTATTTGTTAAATCAATATCAACCTCATCAATAATATTAACAAATTTATCAATCTCTTTTTCAATCATTTGAACCTTTTCTTTTAATTCTTTATGTAGTGTCATTTTTATATTCATATTTTGTGTCTCATTATAAGTATCCATATCAGCATCAAGTTCATCAAAAGTATCATTAGAAATAATAGACATTTTTTAATTATAAATAATAATATAATATTAAGAGTTATATTTTCAATTTTTTCTTAAAAAACTTTCCTTCTGCTGATATCATATATATATTATTATAAGTGACACCATTTTTTATTTTTATTATGTTTCCATTTTCATCTAAATATAATACAAATCCTTTTTCTAATTGAATATTAATATCACATAATTCTAATTGTGTGCTAATATTTCTCTTGTAATTCTGTAATTTAGTAATTTTGTCTATAATTAGTTTTTTACTTTTGCTTAAATAAGTGTCTAATTTTTGTAAAATTTCTTTCACTGGATTTTCATGTAATTTACTTTTATATTGCCAAACCATTTTTTTATATTTGTATAATTTTTGTGATATTTCATTTTTGATATCTTTTAATTGATTTTCAATTGCTTGAATTTTCTTGAAACCACTATTATTAATATCAGCAAGCGTTGTTCCTGCTATGGACGGTGTAGGGCATCTGTAATTGCTTACTTCATCACATAACATTGTATCAGTCTCGTGCCCTACTGCGGTTATAGTATATTTTGATGATTTGTATAACGCTTCCAAAATTTTAGGATGCGAAAATCCTGACAATTCATCAAAAGACCCACCTCCTCTTGCTATTAATATCACATCAATCTCAGGCAAATCATCAAAATATTTTATTCCATTTGAAACACTTGAAGGACAATTTGCTCCTTGGACATTACAAGAGTATAAATATAAATTACCATTAAAATTATTTTCTCTTAGAGCGTATATAATATCTTTAATTACTGCTCCTTCTTTACTTGTAACAACACCAATATTTCTAACACTTGATGGCAATTTTTTTTTATTATTAAAGTATCCCATTTTTTCATATTTCTTTTTTATTTTTTCTTGTTCTTGTATTCCTAAACCAACTCCAATATTTGTTATATTATTTCCATTTATTTGTAAAGTTCCATATTTCAGATAATAATTTAATTTACCATTTATTTTAACTTTATCTCCATTTTTAATATCAATCTGTTTGAAAAATGTTGAATTGATAATTGCTTCATTATCTTTTAATTTAAAATATGTTGTGGCGTTAAATCGTTTCATATCAGTAACCTCACCAATAACATCAAATGTTCTGTTTTTTAATATCTTATTAATTTCTATACCCAATGACGATACTGTATATTCTTCTTCGTTCATTCTTTGTGTTTATTATAAGTAATATTATGTTTTAACCATATTATTTTCAATATTTTTATTATTTATTGTTAAACCTAACATTTTATACACATCGTCATTATATATTGGTCTATTATGAGAACCATCTGTAAGAAATAATTCGCACTTATTATTTTTTATTATTTTTTTTAAATCTTTACTATGTTCGCAACTTATTAATTCATCATCATAACAATGAATAATAATAATATTTATGTCACTAACTTTTTCATCCATATATTTAAAAAATTTATATGTCTCATAAGGAGCAATAACAAAATGACTTAATAATGGTGAAAATTCTTTCGCTAATCTTTTGATACAATAAAATGGATTTTGTAATATTAGTCTTTTTGGATATTCTTGATTTGTTTTGATTAGTTGAGTTATTAAATATGAAGAAACTGTTGTGCCAAGAGAATGACCGAATAATGTTATTTTATTTGGTGATATTTTTTTGGTTTGTGTTAGAAAATTCCATACACACATAATGTCATTAAATAATCCATCATATGTTGGTTTTCCTGATGAATCACCATAACCACGATAATCATAAATAAATAATGAACCATATTTTGACAATTCTTTAGCAGTATATTCGTAAATTATTTTTGACAATATCCCAGAATTTCCGTGACTTAGTATTATAATATTATCATCATCATAACTTGGGATTTTATTAGCATTATACAAACAAGAACTAATTTTTATATTATCTTGTGTGATTAATGTTTCGTGAATTATATTTTCATCATCTAGATATTGATTATATATTTCTTCATCTTTTTTTGATGGGACGAAAATTATTTTTTTTGTTAGAGCATTTAATATTTTTTTTACGATTAATAATGAGAGTAATATTGTTATAATTGTGGCAATGATTTTTTTCATTTATAATTAATAAATAAGAAATAATTTTTGAGAATAACACCTTAAGAAGTTTGGCAAAACTTATTCCTTCTTTGGATTTAACATCTTCTTACGTAGTTCGTCCTTAATCTCTTGTGAGGTTTGACACAAGCGATTAATCTCTTTTTTCAGACATCGATCGTGTGGATATCTAGCACACAACCAATCGAGAAACTTGTGGGTATTGAGAGATAATTCATCCATATTTTCTTTATTTTCGCCCTTCTTAGGAACATCGTGTGGTTTGCTTTTTGTTTTTCCCATTTATTTACTTTTTATTATAACAAAGATTACAATATGTATCCATTTTCAATTTTCATTACAAAAATCAATAATTTAAAGCATAAATTCATAGAACATAATAAGAATAACAAATGACAAAACAAGTTCTCAAAATAAAGAAAGCAAAAAATGTATGGAATGTTTATAAATATACAAGAAAAGAAACAATAAGTTTGAATAGAGAAATTAGAAAGAACAAGAACAATACACTAATGTATGGTTGGGTGAGTGCTACCAAAACAAAAAATTATTTGATGGATGATATGTGTGTGGATTGGTTGATGCTTTATCACAAAAATAAAGAAACAAAAGAAAATACAAATTTCAAACCTCACAATTTGCTATTTGAAGGAGGACATATATTTGAAAAAAAAGTGTATGATGAATTAGAAAAAGTATTTCCTAATCAATTTGTTGTTGTTTTTGATAGTGAAATTCATAAGAATAAAAACGTACAATTTATTAAGAATAAAAATAATGAAGTCAAAAAATTAATGAATGAAGGAGTGCCAATAATAGCACAAGCACCCCTGATAAATATAAGTAATAAAACTTATGGTGTTGCTGATTTAATAGTTAGAAGTGATTATATGAAAAAAATATTTCATCATTTTGAAGAAGATGAAGATATTAATATTAAAGCACCAAAACTAAAAATGAGAGATGGTTTAAAATATCATTATAGAGTTATTGACATTAAATGGACTACAATGACATTATGCGTTGATGGAAAAACAATTCGAAATGATGGATTGTTTCCTGCGTATAAAGGACAACTTGCTGTATATACAGGAGCGCTTAATTCATTACAAGGATATATTCCAAATTACGCTTATATAATGGCGAAAGCGTGGAAGATTGGCACAAATAATGTAAATTTTGAACTTGACAATATATTAAAAAATAATAGAGGATATTCAACATTTGACAGAGTGGGTGTTGTTGATTATTCAACAAGAGATAATAATTATGTTGAAGAAACTAAAAAAGCAGTATTATGGAATCAGAAAGTAATTACAGAAGGACATAAATGGAGTTATGGTGATGACAAACCAACAGTATATGAATTATATCCAAATATGAATAAATCAAGTAGTTCTTATTTTGACAAAATAAAAGAAAAATATGCTTTACAATATGGCGACCCAACATTATTATGGTATGGAAATACAACACATAGAAAAATAATGCACTCACATAATATTTTTGATATTAGAGACCCCAAATGTAGCATAGAAAAATTAGGAATTAATAATGACAAACGAGGTTCTATTATTAATAAAATAATAGAAATTAACAAATATAACAATAAATCAGTGATATACCCAAAAATAATAACAAATAATTTTGGGAATTGGCAACAAGAGACAGAAAATGATTATTACATTGATTTTGAAACAATAAATTGTAATTTGTATGATACTAAAAATATGAATATTGAATGTTCTTTTTATGAATCACAAATTACATTTATGATTGGAATTGGTTTTGCTACAAATCCAAGAATAAAAACAGTTGATATTTTAAATAAACTTACTTTGAATAATGTATCGTGTTATATTAATAATAACAATAATTGGGAATATGTATGTTTTTATATGAATAACTTTGACGATTATATTAATGATGAACTAGAATTATATCAAGTAATGGACAAATTTATAAACATAAGAAGACAAAATAAAAGTGTTAAACTATATCACTGGACAAATGCTGAGAAAAGTTTTATGATGAGAGCAAATTTAAGAAATGATAAGATTAAATTTAATATGTTGAGTAATAAATATAAATATACGTGGATTGATATGTATAAAGTATTTGAGACAACCCCAATAGTAATTAAGGGTGCTTTTAGATTTAAACTAAAACAAGTAGCAAATGCTTTTTATAATAATGGATTTATTAAAACACAATGGCGAGATGATAAAATTACAGATGGATTTAGTGCGATGATGAATGCTATTGAAATATATAGAAATAATAAAAATATAACTTATTATGATGATACATACAAAAGAATTATTGATTATAACGAGATAGATTGTAAAGTTATTTGGGAAATTGTTGGATATTTAAGAAAACATCACATAAAAAATTGATATTTTAATATTTAGAGATTACTATGAATATATCATAAAATGAATGGCAATATATTTGGCGATATTGTTGAAAATATGCGAAAAAAACATTTGGCAATTATCCAAGAATCATACATGCATTATGCGATATTTTTTGTTAAGAATAAAATTATTGCGGTTGGTGAATGTTTCAAAATCAAACATCACAAAAAACATTCTATTCACGCTGAACACGCAGGATTGCGAAATTTTATAAAAATAACATCATACAAAAAAATTGTTGATAAGCACGATAAAATTAATATTCTTGTTTTAAGATTTTCTAAAAATGGAATGCTAAATAATTCAAGACCTTGTGAAAATTGTATAGTTAGATTGTTAAAATGTAATTTAAACATTGATAAAATTTATTATAGTGATTATGTTGGCAATATTTGTTATGAAAAATTAGATGAAATGTATGATAATCCATTGACAAAAATATCATCAGGATTTCGCAAAAAATACTGAAATTTGTTTTATTATTATGGTAATAAAACAAATAATTGACAAAATAACCCATTTACATTACATACACAAAAAAATGAAATTTATATGTCTAAGCACTATATTATACATATTATTAATAAAACAATGTCTCGCTCATCAAACATCGACAAGAAGCAAAAGTTCGTAAAAAAGAAGGTTGAGGAATATGAAACAAAAATACTAATCACTAAACCTGAACCAACCTCAGAACCAACCCCAGAACCAACCCCAGAACCAACCCCAGAACCAACGCCTAATCCCGAAGTTAAAAAACCGCAAAAGGACACAAATTCACCAAATAAAATAACATCACTAATTGGAGGAACACTAAATGTAATGTCAGGGAAAGTTGAAATGACAAATTACATTAAGAATATTTTGGGATTAGATATGAAAATTAATAAAGCACATTGCGCATATTCGGCAATTGTTGAATTTTTGATGAGTAATTTTTCAAGAATGTCAGGAAAATATAATGTGAAAAATCCAGCACAAGCAGATTTGTATGAAGTAAAAATAGAAAATATACAGAGAGCAATTAGAGAGAATAAAAATATTACAAATGAGATTAAAGCATTGTCAGAGAATTATTATGAATATTCTAATTTTGATTATGCTGGTAAGTTTTATGCGGGACACAAAAAATTGGTTCAGTTTTTACGAACAAAAGCATTTGACAATACAACAAATGTTGATTTTTCAAAAGGCACAATAAATTATTTGTGTTATCTAGTAAGTAATATTATGGGTATGCTAACTAAAACCGCTTGTAATTTTACTTTGTTTGCGAAAAAGAATACAATTGGAATAGAAAATTATAGATTTTCTTGTAAGGAACATTTTAATGGTGAATTTTATAATTTAATCGATCAACGACTAAATGAGATTAAATTAATTCTTGAAAAATTAAAGAAATTAGAAGGCGACGAAGATGTATTGGGAGATGTATTGGAAGATGAATAATTTATTTTACTTATTTTATTACTAATAAAATAATTAACTATTACAATTACAAATATTAATATGGGGAATAAAAACACAAAAGAAAAATATGTATTTAACAATTTAGATGAAATAATAAAAATAATACACGCATATAATAAAAATGTTTTTGAAAACAAAGAGATAAATAATGATATGCTAGAATTTATAATAAATAATTTTGTAAAAAAAGAATACACTTATAATAGACATAAAATAAAAGACGACATAAATACTTTTATTAATTTATTCAAAACTAATTTTACAAAAACTTTGAATATTGATGATTATGATTATAATAATAAACTTGATGATGGTTCATATGGTGTTATATTTAATTATGGCAAATATAGAGTTATAAAAATAATACAAACTGAAAAGAAATATATTAAACTAAACATAAATAATAGTGTGTGTGTTTATCAATGTATTTATCCTTGGATGTATGAATTTTGTAGTTATACTGTTGTTATGTCTATTTTGAATTATATTGACGAAATTACTAAGTCTAAATATTCTAAAATGTTTTCACAAATATATGAACCATTTATTCATACAATAGATGAACAAACTATTGTAATTGGGTATATTATGAGAAAATATGAAATAACATTAAATGATGAATTAAGAAAAATAAATTCAATGACAGACTTGTCAAATGGAACAAGTCATATAATTGACACATTTTTAAATTTACGCCATTTGAATTATTTGAGACAAATAAATATTTTCATTACACATAGAGATATGAAAACAACTAATATTATGATACATAATGGGGATATATTATTTATAGATTTTTCTTTCTTGAGTATGAAAATAAAATGTAAAAATAAAGAAGAAATTGATATTTCAAAAAATATTGGCAATCTTGTAGCAACCAATGAAAAATATTATGATGTAATAATGTTTATAGCATCATTACTAAAATACAATGTGAAATATTTAAAATTATTAGGTAAATTTATAAATATGGATGTTGAAGAGCAACTTAAAAATATATTATTGATGAATAATACAGCATTATTAAATGCTTTTACAATATATAATATTTATGCTTTTTCAACAAAATATAATAGTTTAATAGATGATAAATTAAATACCAAAGAATTTATTATTAATTTATTTTCAAAAATAATAGAACTAATAAAAAAAATTTATGACACAATTAATTGTATAGCATATATTGAAGACAAAAACTTTGACAAAATAAAACTTAAATTCTAACAAAGCGACACCCAAAAATAGGGACTATTTTACTTTCGTAATTTTGTTCTTTACCCATTTGAATAATAAGGTCTGTCTTTCCTGAGCGATTTATCTCCAATAGCAATTCAATTACTTTATCTGTGTTTTGCTTAGGGATAGCAAGGCGAATCAGACTTTGTGTTTCACTGTTATTGTAAGCCTCAATAACACGATAAGAATAATAGTGGTTTTTAATTGCGAAAACAACCATAAAACTCATTCTTGTTAATTTTATTAGAATTAATATAAGACTTTTTAAATATATCATTATTTCAATTTTTTCACTCAAAAATTTGAAATTAATAATTAATAATACTCAAATAATAATTATCATAAATGGACGTATTTGATTTTAATATACCGGATGACAATAATAATGATGTACATAATGACACTATCCAAATAGAATATATGAAATCATTAAATGATACATACGAGAATAATCTTATAGACCCTAATTATTATTCATATTTATTAGATTGGGATAAGAAACAAACAATATGTAATCTTAATGGTTTTATAAATTACATTAATAATTATGATAATATAGATGATTTCAAAAAAATTATGTGTAATTATTATAATAAATTTTTAGTATTTGATGATGATAATAATAAAATAAGAATAAATAAGAATATCTGTTATTATGTTTCAAAAGTTGATACTATTGATTTTACAAAAGAACAGAAAAAGGGAATAAAAACATTATTTGATTTCTCAATAGATGATAATAAAACAATATTTGGTTTTTATGGTTATGCTGGTTCAGGTAAGACAACAACAATTGTTGAATATTTGTCATATATGATAATCAATAAATACATGAATAGTGTAGCTTTCGTAGCTCCAACACATAAGGCATTAATAGTAATGAGAACTAAATTTAAAGTTCATTTAAAAAAAATATCAAGCATAATATTGAATAAGATTTTATCAGAAACATTTAATTTTGATGAAGAATTAGATATTTTAGCAGAAGCTGGAACAACAATAAAATTTATGACAATACATAGTCTATTATGTTTTACTCAGGATTATACATTAGAAGGAACAAGAGTATTTGTAAAAGATAAGAAAAAACCGTCATTAATAAGTAAATTTGATTTTATTGTTATTGATGAATGTTCTATGATTGGCATTGATATGATAGACAGCATATTAGATGAAACCAGATTACTAAGTAATCTAAATACAAAATACAAGAAATTGCCAAAAATTGTTTTCTCAGGTGATCCATCACAATTGCCACCAGTTGGAGAAGATGAAAGTTCAGTATTTTGTAAAAACGAGAAAGATTTGACTTTTAAAAAATATTTAGAAATAATGAAGTTCAATTATAATAACAATATATGTTCAGGAATTGAAGATGCTATGAAAGTTCATTATGATAATTTAATTAAAGATTTAGGAAAAATGGAAAATTTATTATTGCAAACTGTTGTTCGTTCTAGGATTGATAATGTTACGAAAGTATGTAATATAATGCGTAGTTGGATACATACGGATGATCCACCAGAATTAAGAAAATATGTTGGAAAAGTTGGAGTTCATTTTTTCGATCATAATGAAAATCCAAATAAGATAAAATCAAAATGGTTTAAAAAATTTCTGTCAAATACTAAAAAAAATATTGTTAGCATTATTGTAACGTGGACTAACAAACAAACTGATATTTATAATGAGACTATACGAAATGAACTATTTAAAGGACAAGAAATATTAAAATACAATAAAAATGATACATTAATATTAGGTGAATTTTACAGTCTTGATTTGGGAGAAAATTTTGTTAAGCAAAAATTACATACATCCGAGCAAGTAAAAGTGTGCGATGTTAGAAGATTAAAAGTGCCAATTAGCACATTTGAATTAAAAATGTCAAACGCATTAAAAAAAATAAAAAATAGTTCTAAATTAGAAAAATTAATCAATGAATTAATAAATGGTTTAAATGATGAGTATTGTAGAAATGTTGATTTTTCGTGTTGGATTTTGAAAGTGAAAAAATCTGGATTAATAGATGAAGATATAAATCATACAATGACATTAGTTGTTATTTGCGATGAAGAGATTGAAAAATATACACAATTCAAAAATGAAACAAGTATAGCAATTAAAAATTTCTCTAAAAAATTACTGAGTAGTTATAATACAACCCAAATAGAAAAATTAGTAATAAAACCATTATGGAAACAATGGAATAAAGTTTTTACAGACCCATTCGCTACCGTTAATTATGGTTATTCAATTACTTGTCATAAAGCACAAGGTTCAAGTTTTCACGATGTTTATGTGGATTTAAATGATATATTAAAAAACCAAAAAAAAGTAGAAGCAAAAAAATGTGCTTATACAAGTGTGACAAGAACATCAAATGAACTTAATATATTATTATAAACTATTTATACGAAAAATGAATAATACTAACATATTGTATAAACAAACATATAATAGTAAAAAGAAAACTATCCCAAAATGTTTTTTATTGAAACAAAACATATTTGTAATAAAATTTTGTGTAATATCAATTATAAACCTATAAAATTAACTATTCATAATAGAAGAAACGAAACACGAGAATTTATTGGTTTAATTATTCACTCCAAATGCGATGATTGTATGAAAAAAGCAATGATGCTTATAGAAAAGGACAATATATACTTTTTTAAATCTATGTATTGGACAAATAAAAATGATGAGTGGTTTAGATATCCTTGTATGATTTAACTAACTCTAAGAACCCTCGTATGTAAAAACCATAACAGCAAAACAACAATAACAACAATAATCAATAATAAAATAAATCCTTCAAATGGTGGTCTTGATTGAAATTTATATACAATACACGATTGTTGTGTATCATTATTTATATCATCAGTAGGAGATGTTATTGATGAACTCATTATAATAGCATTAATATTTTATTTATAAATATTAGTGCTCACTTAGAAATATTTTCTATAAATATAAATAATAAAGATGGCAAATGATTTTGAACCAATGGTATTACACAAAAAAATAAAAAGTAAATCTCAAAATAATTATAATACTAAATATCAAAAATTGAATGATTTTGAAAATGATGATAAAATTAATATAGCAGATAGAGAATTAGCAAGAGCAATACAAATGGGGAGAATAAGCAAAAATCTAACTCAAGAAGAACTAAATAAAAAATGTAATTTTCCTAAAAATACAATCAAAGATTATGAAAATTGTATTGCTATTGTAAATACACAACAACTAAACAAACTAAATAATATATTGGATGTTGTTTTGCCAAGAAATTAAATAAATAATATATATAATGACAAAAGAATTAATCAAATGTTATCAAATTCAAATTGATGACAATGAAGAATGTGTTCCAGTGTATATAGGTGAATATCCAGAAGTCCCCACACCATTATTGAAAATAATTAAACACGAAGAATATGTCATTCATATTGTTTGTTATATATTGACTGAAAAAGAAGTAGAACATAAAAATTATAATATTGTTGGTGCTATTATATTTAAAAATAATAATGACACTAATGAGAATAGTGATGATTTTAAAAAACAAGAAAAATACGAGAATAGTATCTGTAGTTTAGATTTAGTTTATGAAAATAAAAAGTATAGATTGTATTATTGCGATCACGAAAATAAGAAAGAAGAAAAAGTTAAAACAATTGATGGAAAATTAAAGAGAGATGACGTTGTGCCCTTATTAATAGACGGGGTTTTTAGCATATCCCCAACGCGTGAATTATTAGCAAAAAAATGAAAAAACGTGTTGTTTGTAAGTCTCATTACAATAATTTAATTATCTCACAGTCTATTTCTCAATGACATCACTTGTTTGGATTTTTCTCTCATTTATCACTTTTGTGGCATTGCTTTGTGGGATGTTGTGGATGATTAGTCATCACGTCAAACAAACTCGCGCCACGCCATCAGTCTTTGACCGCTTGAGGGAAAGGGGTATTCTAAAAAACCCTTTTGCTCCCAATCCACAGTATCGACTCAGAGAATAGCAGAACACCCCATCTCTTATTGAGATATGTAATTTACTAATTATTCTTTTATCCTAATGTAACCAATGGTTTTTCACCTTTGTTTTTAGACCCAATGGAAATACTACTAACATCTATTTTTTTCTTATTTACTTTTTTAGAAGATTTTGATGAGTTGTCTGACAATAAAATATCAATATCATTGTCGCTAAATTGTTGTTTTTGTTTAGATTTCATTAATTTCTCAATGTTTTTATTAATTGATACAACTGATTTAGAACTCTTGGAACTAAAATGAGAATCACTGTCATTGTCATTAATACTTGCTAATATTTCATCAAGTTTTTTATTTTGCTCATCCAGATTATGTGTGTCTGCTCTAAATAAATTAGATTTTTTATTTGCTAACTTTCTAATGTTTTCCATTTGTTTTTGTTCAGTTTCATAATTTTTATTTTTCAATCTTTCAATCTCATTTTTAGACAATACATTTCTAACACTTGATGACGATTTTGTATCTTTAGATTTGTTGTCTTCGCCATCTTCTCGGGGCGAAGCAGATGAAATCAATAAATTTTCCTTAAATTTATTATTACTAAGTGTTTTATTAATTTTCTGTGTTTCTAGTTCTTGTTCTTGTATCATTTTTAAGTCAAGTGCTTTTTGAATTGCTACATCGTGTTGTTTCTCAACAAATTGTTTTGATTTTTTACTGTCCTCTTCTGCTTTCTTTCTTAAATCAGCATACATTGATTCTTCACTTTTTTTATCACTAAACATACCACCACCAATGCTTCTAGAAAGTTGCATACTCAATGCCGCACCACTAATCATAAATAATAATCTCATTTCAGGAGCCATTTGTTTTCCTGGTTGATTGTATTTCTCATAGATTTCACCAAGAACTGAATAATAATTATGAATGTCAGAACTAATTTTATCAGACAATCCATCTAATTTAATTCCAAATGGATCAACCATATTATTTAAAATTTCTGTTCCTTTCATAATGCCAATTAACATATGACTCATCCAAGTAACAGAATTATGTTTTGATTTTATGTCAGTGTGAAGTTTATATTCATATGTCATCATTGACAAATCAGAGTCTAAATTATAATTTTGCGATAGTTTAACACCAGATTGTTTCAATTCTAATAATTTTCTCAACATATCTAATTTTACTAACATCTCCTCACTCTTACTCATTTTTACAGGTTCTTCTGTATTTTGTGTGTTATGCGTTGGTTGCTCGCTATAATGTCCATCAGTATATTTTGCTGTTTCTTCTTTTGTATTTTCAAATTCATTATAATTATCATTTTGCTTTGCCTGTTCATTATTGTTATTATCGCAGTCTAGGACATCATTATCAAAATTATCATCTTTGGGGAAATCATAATAATTTTTTCTTTTGCTTTCTGAAACTAATTTTTCACTATTTTTTAACATATCAATAAATAAATCAGTTTCAGTTGGTGCTAGTCCGTCATAGGGGTTATTCATAGGTTTTATATTGTTTATATATTTAAGTTTTTTAATTAATAATACACAATTATTTTGTTAGTAAAAATTGAAAAAATGAATGTATTATTAATTACACTGTAATTAAATAAACAATATTAACAATGCCACGCAAGCGTTATAATCGCCCCCATTGGTCTAATCAATCCAAGTATCGTAAGCAAAGAGTTGTCAAACAAGAGAAAGAAGAAGAAGAAGAAAATCCAACTCCTCAATCAGCAGGATGGAAAGGAACAGGAGACCTATTTGGTGCTCCAGAAGAAGAACCGCAAGAATGGACAAGCGTTCCATACATCCCCTCATGTATGGATATAATTTATCCATACATTCCAATTAAGCATTCTGTGCTGACACTGCCACGCAAGCCATATCGCCCAACAACACTCAAGCAAGCAGTCCGTGATGTAGTGGAGGCGATTGAACGCGAGATAAAACGGCGTGAGGCAGAAAAACGGCGTGAGGCAGAAAAACGGCGTGAGGCAGAACAACTATGCGACGCTGAAAAGAAGCAAATTGATGCCTGGATAGATAGCATTCTTCAAAAAAATTGAAAAAATCAACATTTTCAAATTTTCTTTATTATTCAAACAAATCACGCTCACTTGCTTACTCACGCATTATTTCACGATGGCGCACATTCACCCAGAACCGTTTCCAAGCAAAGGATTCGCCCCTGCACCCACAGGCGTTATGGCAAAACCACGCAAGCCAGAGGGGAATAAAATTGCTTTCGGTGAGGTTCATAACCTTGTTACTGATCTTTTTCCGCTGACGAATCTTCCACTGCCAAACGAATCTGGTTTTATTAAATCAGGATTTTCTTCGAAGGAGAACCGCCATCCGTGCGAGATAACTCCGAAAAAGTCGAAAAAACCATTATCGGTTCGAAGGCAACTACATTTCTAATCTTGACCAACATAGTCAGGATAAAAATTAATAATTATTCTCATAACATCAAAACAATATATTAACAAAACAATGAGTTATATCAAAACCAACAAATATTATTTTCTATTCAAAAAACACGAAAAGTTAATGATAATTTCACCATTATTATGTCATTACATCGACCATAACAAAAAATCACTTTATTATCTCAAAAAATCAGCAAAATATGGATGTATTTATTCGAAATATTTGATGAGTAAGTTAAGTTATAATCCAATAAGAAAACAAAATTATGAAAATGACTACAAAAATATTATGAGAGAACATAATATTCAAATAATAATTGAATAAATAATATATTTTTTTTTAATATAATGAATGAGAGTTGTGAGAATGACTCATTGTATGAAATAGCATTAAAGAAAAATAATAAAAGAAAAAAAACAAAAAAATTTGACAATCCTAAAACAGATGATAAGGGATTTTTCACAGTTCAGGGAGATTATTATGAGAACAATAACGCTTCAATATCAATTGATTCACCAAGTGAAAATATGGATTATAATATAGAATTTTCATCACCCGACGAACAAAGTTGTTCTGTCTCAACACAAATCATAAATGCTGACACAGATAATGATAAAATAAATATAATTAATGATAATAAAAAACATAATATTATTCATAATCCTATTAAAAAGAAAGTAAAAAAGAATAAAATATATGAATTGGAAATAAAAGACATAATTATAATAATACTTTCTACAATAATAGTTGTTATATTTTTAGGATTTCTCTTGTTCTAGTTCTGGTTCTAATTTAAGTTCAATATATTTCCACGTAATAAACATTTTAGTAGATGAAATAATTATTGTGTCAAAATTGTCTTGTCTTAATTTGATAGAAATAAATTTTAAACATTCTAATGGATCATATTCTTTACAATCTGGGATAGTATCAACAACTTCAAAAAATAAATCTGTTTTCATATTATCATCCATTTGAATTATTTTATTTTGGCAATAATTCAACATTTTATTATAACATTTTAATTTTTCCTCTCTTCTTTTTTGTCTTTTGTTAATAAGAATGACTGATGAAAAGTCATTATTTGGTTTTTTATCATTATCAATTGTATTTTCAAGACTTGCTAAATTTAGTTTTGTATTTGTATTGCCAATTCTTGAACTATAATTATTTATTGAAGGTGATAAACTATCTATACTTAATTGTTGAAACATATATATTCTAAGTTTTTATTTATTTTTGGTGGCATTAGACAAAATTAATTTGATACCTTTTATGGAACCTCCATTCATCTTATCAAATATTTTATACATTGATGTTTTGCCAATAACTGTTTTTAACATTAGTGCTTCTTTTGTTTGTTCGTTCATCATATCAGGAACTTTTTCTTGTTCAATTAGTCTGATAATATTTTTTGGTGGTTCAGTATTACATAAACCCATAAAAGATTTAATATATTTTTCAAGCATTATAAATTAGTTAAGGAAATAAAAATTAGTTTATATTAAAAACAATGAACAATAAACGCGGAAGAGGACGACCTAAGAAATCAAAAAGTTCGTATAATAATGAACCAAAAGAATATACAAGTAATAATGATGACAAAGAAAAAAAAGACGAGAATATTATTGTATTTTTTGCTTTGTCTGATGAGGAAAGTCAGGAAAATAATGATACGCAACAAGAGAATAAAGAAAATGATGAAGATGATTATATTGACAATATAGAAGATAATAATATAACAAATATTAATCTTGCTATTGAAGACTCGCCTATTGAGACAATTACTGAAACACAATCAGTTCAAACTCCACGCGAACCAGAAAAGAAAGTATTTACAAAAACACAAATAATGTATAATTGCGTCCAACTTAATAAGAATAATAAATCTTATAATCCAACCAATACTAATATAAAATGCTGGTGGTGTGATGAGACTTTTGATAATTTACCAGCATACATTGTGAGTAATTATAAAAATGGTGAATATTATGTTTTTGGTAATTTTTGTAGTTTTAATTGTGCCGCAAAATATAACGTTGTAATGCTTAAAGACCATAAATGGAATTCAAGACACGCGCTAACAAATAATCTAAAAAATAAAATAATGAATAATAATGAACCATTAAAATTAGCACCAGATAGAGAATTATTAGTTTCAAAAGGTGGGGTTTTAAGTATTGAAGAATTTAGAGAAGGGTTTGATAGTTATGGAATGTTTCCTAAAATAAATATGCCTCCAATGATACCATTAATGCATGTAATAAATAATAACAAATTTTTATGATTTCTTTTTGTCTTTTTTTGTCAGATTTAATTCTTTGATTTTATCCTCATAATGTTTTGGTAATGGTGTTCCAAAACTTTTGATAAATCCTTGTAAAAAAGCATCAGCCATATCGTCTTTCTTTTCGTGTGAATTAAATAATTCTAATGCTTTTTTATCATCTTTAATTAATTCATTACAACATTTAACGGCAATATCTTTTGTTATAGCATATGTGATTTCCTCTTTTGCTTCTTTTAAAATTTTCTCACCACTTGAACCAGCAACTTTTATTTTATTAGATGGAGCGCAAAAAATAATATTCTCAATTGTGTATATTGTTTTTTCTCTTAATGTTCTATTAACAAAATAAGAAAATAAAAATGCTGATATTGTTTTCATTGTTGGATTAATAAATGTTGGTTGATTTTCTATGAATACTTTTGATACATTACTGAATTCTGGGATAGCATCTAATTTTTTATACATTGTTTGACACAAGTTAGCAAGTGAAATTTTATTACAATTCTGTGAGACTGATTTTAGTTTTTTTCTTATATAACTAGTATATTCTTTCTCATAATGGTCTAAGCACCATCCTATTAATTTTTCATCTTGTTTGTCTGTTATTAATGTCTTATGAATTAGTTTCTCACATTTGGGGGTTTTACATGTATATTTAGTTAATAATTTCTTTTTGTGAATAACACAATAATAATTTTTGTCATAAACATCATTGCTAAGTTTCGCACAAGACATACACTTATTTTGAGTTTCACTTGTAATAAACTTAGGTATAATAGTATCAATCATACAAATTGGCAATTTATTAGAATGTATTGAACAATAATATTTATTTATGTTATTTTCAACAATAAATTTTGTTGCTTTCTTATCACAAACATTATTTTTATTAGTATGAGAACAAGTATATTTCACTGTATTTGTTGTCAAATCAATTATATCCCAATTTTTTATTTCAAATGTATTCTTTTCATTATTTATATCAAGAATACAATAAGCAAGATTTTTAATTCCAACATCAAATGATAATATTTTAGCCATTATTATTGTGTATTATAATATTCTTAATAATTATTACTTAAAAATATTGAAATTCTAAATATCAAACATATTGAGTATTATTTAATATAAAATGGATAATCAAGTCATTTATGAAACTATGAAAAACAAAATGAATGAAATAATCGGTTTTAAAAAGGATATAATTCCGGATGGTCTCCAATTATCAACAATGGTTGTGGATGGCAAGTTCAAAACAAAATTTTACCCAACAAATATATATTTATATGGACGCAAAAGTATAGATGGTGTTATTAATATAATTGGCAACAAAAATAATTTGTCACGACCAATCATAATCAAAAATAATAAGAAAAATTTAAAGCAAATAACATTATACGTAAAAGTAAAAAATAAAGAAAATCCGGTATCAGTAAAATTGTTTGATAATGGTTCATTACATTTTACTGGTTGCGTACGTGTAGAAAATGTTATTGACGCACTCATAAAAATATGTCATTTGTGTAGAGAAGAATTAGGAATAAGAAATGAGAAAGGAACGATTGAAGACATAAAATTTGTAGAAAATAAAGAAATTATGAAACTTGAAAATTTTTGTGATTTTAAAGTTGATATGTTAAATTTAAAATGTTATCTACCAATGAAAATAGACAAAACAAGATTATATAATTTTCTTTTAGAAACAGAACCATATAGAATTGAAATGGGGTCTAATGGTAATTCAGCAGTTATCATAAAATACAAATATAAACAAACCATAAGTATGTTTGAGTCTGGAAAAATATTAATTGTTTTGGGTAATCAAGGATTTGAACATCTAAATGATACATTTACTTATGTAAATAGATTGATACTAAAAAATTATGATAAGGTTGTAAAGGTAGAGGAAATTATTATTAGTAAATTGCAAGAAGAATTAAAATTATTATGTTAAAAAACAATTAATATATTAGTTTATGAATGATATAAAAAAATTATTTCCATATTTGGCAAATAATGAGTATAATAAAATAAAATATAATATCGAAACATTGATGTATATAACACCATTTGATTTATCTAACATAATATCAAGTATAATTATCAGTAATATTCCACATTATATTGATTTGAATAAAATAATATTGTATGAATTTTGTGGATGTATTGGGTGTGATACTATTACTTTTGCTAAGAATTTTGGAAAAATAATAACAACTGAAATTAATAATGATTTTTTTATTATGTTAGAGAATAATTTAAGTGTATATAATATTAAAAATGTTGAGTTGCTAAATAAAAGTTGCTTAGATATATACAAAAATATGTCTAATGCTGATGTATTTTATATAGACCCGCCTTGGGGAGGCAAAGATTATAAGAAAGAGAAAAACTTAAGATTGAAAATTGATAATGAATATATTGATGAAATAATAAATAACACAATAAATAATACAAAAATAATTGTATTGAAATTGCCAAAAAATTATAACATTAAAGAATTATATAAATTGACTAAACATAATAATGTCCCAATGTATATTTATAAATTAAGAAAAATGAATATTATTGTTTATAATCATTGGCGTCAATATGATTAGATTTGACTAAGTTTATAACAAAGAATATATCCATTACATTCTAACGCTTCATTATCATTAACAAGATATACATCATCATCGTCATATCTATACCATTTATTGTCAAGCATATTCTTGCTATAATTATAATAATGTCCTCCACCTGAACCCCCAGAATGTCTAATAACAGAATATAATTCATAATTATTTTCATCTTGCTGACTAATATAATCTTTCATAGATAGATTATGGGGATAACTTACTTTTGAGTTATTTTTTTTCATTGACACACCATTATATTCCCATCTTTTAATCATAATAACTAAAATATTTGGTGGTTGATACAATTGTGTTTTTCTTATTTTGTCTTGCTTTGAGTCACAATAAGAACAGAAAAATTTATTGTCCCCATTAAAAATTTCAGTGCTATAAAATTCAGTTAATAATTCGTGGATGTCATAATTTTCTTTTTTAACTTGTTGAGGAAAATTAAGAGTTAAAATATCAGACTTCTCAAATTTAAATGTTTTGATATTACAAGTATTACATACAGCAGATGTCATATTGATGCCTGACATTATATCATTAATGAATGAGTATGTTGTTTTTTTGCTCCCATCATTCCACGCAGAAACGCTTTTAATTTTCAAGAAAAAGTCATTATCCATTTCATATAATTTATTTATTTCAAGTAAATTATTTTGTATTTCTTGTTTGTTTTTTTGCTTTGTGTTTTCTTCAAGAACACTTTCAAGAATAGTTAGTTTGGATTGAATTAATTTTTGTTCTTCACTCATTAAGTGTTCTTTGTATCTAATATTTTCAATCGAATAGCAAGTTTCTTTTTCAATTGTTTGTAATACAGCACTTAAAAATTCTTGGGCGTCTTGTTGTTGCGCTCCAGCAAATTTGGGTTTATCATCATAATCAAGAAATTTAGTTTTTATAAATTTTACTAATGAGATTGGTTTGATTACTTGCGTATCTTCAAACATTACTTTAAAAAGTCTGCCTAATTGAAATGTAAATGTTTTATTTAATTCTTGATCGATATCACTTCTGCTAATGATTAGTTCTTTTTTATCTTCTTTTTTTCTCATAATTATGTTTCTTTTTAAGTCGCCGATAAGTTGTGTATTCTGTTTCAAGAAATATGCCAAAAATTGGGGTGTTCTAGCAAGCATTTGGATTGTAGCATTAATGTAGCAAGTATTGCCAAGATTATCTAAAGTAGAGACAAGTGCCATTTTTTTATTAATATATATTGCTTTCATCATAATATATTGGGGTTTTCAATTTTTATCTTATCAATGAATACACTTAATAATGGAAATACAGACTTATATTCATTAATAATATCTAATTCAGCACTATTATATTTATTATAATATTTCAAAACAAGACATAATAATATATATCCAACAAATGTTGATTTATATATTGTTATTTCATTTATTACTTCTTCTTGCCTAAATATCATAACATTAATAAAATCATAAAAGTGGGTCATTAAATTTTTGAATACATCGTGTCTTGTTATTATAGTATCTATTTTTGAAATATCTTTAATAATATCATCAGTTGTAATTAATCCTGACAATAATTCTTGAAATAAATTGAAACTTTTATATTCTTCATAAATACTCACATTTGCAGTTACATTTACATGAAAATCATTAATGTCATTTCTTAGTAAAAAACGCATTTGCGGGGTGATTTTATAATTCATAATTGTTTCCTCAGCACTAATAATATTTATAGAACTATTATTAGAATAATTAATCATTTGATATATTTCATTTAATTTGGTTTTAATATCAGCAATTTGGTGTTCTAATATTTTTATTGGAATTAGATATTTTAATGATAATACAATTATGTTTTTATCATTATAATAATAAAAAAGTAATCCATTATTTTTACAATTTTTGTTTATGTTAATATCTATGATATGACGAGTTATTTTTTTATCTACTATCCAAAATACTATGTGTTTTTTATTGTAATAAATAATAACATTAATATTTGTATCAACATAAAGTTCATATACATACATAAATAAATTTTCACGAATATCAGTATCTAATATTTTTATATTATTTATGAAACACTCATTTTTATCAGTAATATGACAAATATTATTATTACAAACATATAAAAACATAATATTATCTTTTGATACACTTGATATCTCTTTTTTATTTTCTATATCGACTATACTAATTTTATTGCTATCATAAAACACTATGTATTTATTATCACATTTATATTTTTCAATATTGCTAAACTCAAATGATTTTTTATTTTTAAAATCTATCATACCCAATTTTTTATTCACATAATAATTAAAATAATCGTCAAATAATTGAACTACACAAGATTTATCAATTTTGTATTTAAAAATCTCATCTTTTTTATTTTTTAATAATTTTTGAAAATCATATATTGTAATATAAGTGTCATTAACAATTGCCAAATATTTTTTATTATTAGAAACTAAAATTTCTCTAACATTATCATCATATATGTGTATCAATTTTTGTTCTTTTTTAGACAAATCATATGTATTAATATAAGTTTTTGAGTTCAAATATTGTTTTGTTAAAATTATTTTTTCATCAATAAACTCAATAATATCTAAATCTATTATCTCAAACTCTAATTTATTTATAATTGACAAATCATAATCACTAATAATCATACTATTTTGTCTCTTTGATTTATAATTACCCATTTTATATTTATTATCACTATTAAATATAATATATTATGAACTCAAATATTATATTATGGTTTGAAAAATTAATAAATTATTTAGAAATGACTTTACAAGATAAAAAAAAAGAAGACAAAC
>Ga0214921_10004103_pt1 | contig 21790 bp, 22 predicted proteins | sample LL1505_MetaG_FD_177992 | JGI IMG/M metagenome (GOLD analysis project Ga0214921, IMG submission 177992) | Freshwater microbial communities from Lake Lanier, Atlanta, Georgia, United States - LL-1505 | ecosystem: Environmental > Aquatic > Freshwater > Lake | place: USA: Georgia | collected... | reverse complement strand
TTCTTTAATTTTTTTATTTAGTGTGACACGTCGTGCTCCAGAGTGGCGACGTATATCAAAAAACCCGTCATTGTTACATTCAAGGTTGCGAATACGTGCATCATAGCAGGCATTGAAGCCAATAAAGTAACCATCCGTCGTTTTTTCAACATTTACATATTTAAGTCCCAGTTCAATTCTCATAATTTCGGGGCGTATTTTATCAGACTTCGAATCTTTACTTTGTGTATGACCTATATACCACGTATTCGCATAATCTCCTGAATTGTTTAGTCGTAGATTTGTGACATAGTCATCCAATGTTCCCGAATATTGCATTGCTCTACGACAACGAACACATGATGGGGCGTGTAACTCAAAAGCATGAAACCCGCCAATTGTGGTTTCTGTTCCGATAATGTGTGCCGATGTAACAAAAAAGTCGGTTGAACTAAAAATACCGCCAGGAAAGGTTTGCATCAGCATATTATAGGATGGTTTTTTGGGAGTGTTGTCTGTCGATGTATCGATATATAAAATAATATTATCAAACTGTCCCATCATATAGTTATCAAATGTAATATGAGCACACACAATTTCCCCGCCTTTCGTATAAGTATTTCCTACCGCCATAAACGCACTACACCTGTCAGCGCCTCCTCCTTCATTGGCACCAGAATTACTACGTGTAAAAAATTTTGGACTACTTTTCGAACCATGCGATGCTTTTACCTCTCCAACATATTCTTTATAAGTATCTGTAGATTCGAAAGATTTACTGCTGCTAAAAATTTCTGGTAGTTTGGAATATGCGTAGTCGACAGTGACAATACAATTTAAAAGAAAAATAATATCAACGTCGATATCTATTAATTTTTTCCCATCTTTGTTATACTTACTTTTTTGTTCCTGTGATACGTTATTGTAAGCCAAGTTACGATATTCCAAATGTGAATCTTCCGGCAAAACGATTTTAGTTCCTTCGATAGCTCCCACGGAAAAATATGCATCCTTTTCTTGTTGAGTAGTAAATGATGATATTTTATCTACAACACCGTGCGCAATACCTTTCATTTCTAAATAATATTCATTGTACTCAGGCGACTGAACAATTTTACCGAATAAGTCTTTTATCATTTTGGAAAAAAATGTAATATCTCTTCCGTGTTCTGTCCAAACAAAAAATGCATACGTTCTTATAAATTGTACGATTCGTTCTGCAATTAAAAATCCTTGTGCATACCCCCTTTCTTCAGGTTTTCCTTTTACTGAAACATAAATAAAACCGTTTTTTTTGATTCTTTTTCCATTCACAATCGTAATAGGGGTGGTAGATGATGCAGAGGAGGATGATGCAGAGGAGGATGCTAGTGATAGTGAAGGCGTTGGTAGGGGTGGATTGTTTAGAGGTAGTTGCGATGATTTTGAATTTGTTGTAGTCATAACGTATGTTGTGTTGGTTAGTGTATATATATATATATAAATTATTATTCTTAATTACTATTCTTAATTACTATTCTTAATTAGTAATTCTTAATTATTTTTGCGTTTATATATTTTTAATAATAGTCATAACTATTTAAAGATTTATGTTAAAATAAGATATATATATATAAACCAAGGATGAGTAATCCAGATAATGTTCTCACAATCAAGACAGTCCAGATTGCGCCATTTAGGACACTAATGACGGCGCTAAAGGATATTTTATTAGAGACAAATATTACATTTAAGAAGGATGGTATTCGTATTATTAATATGGACAAGTCGCATACCATGCTGGCGCACTTGCATTTAGCTGCAGAGAATTTTGAGTTGTACGAGTGTGATAAGGAGAAGATTGTTATAGGTGTAAACATGTTTCATTTGTTCAAGCTTATTAACTCAATTGACAATGATGATACGCTCACGATATATATTGAGAAGAAAGATTACAATGATGGTATTGTGTCTCATCTCGGGCTTAAGTTTGAGAATGGAGATATCAAACAATGCAAGACGCAAAAGTTGCGACTTATTGAGCCGGATTCGGAGGAGTTGGAGGAGCCGAATGTTGTATTTTCATCGGTAATCAACCTGCCTTCGGCGGATTTCCAAAAGATTATTCGCGATTTGTCGTATTTATCGGAGAAGTTGGAGATTAAGTCGGTAGGGAATGAGCTGATTTTCAAGTGTTCGGGGCAGTTTGCTACGGCGGAGGTGCGGCGAGTAGAATCAGACGAGAGCATGAAATTCATTCAGAAACAGTCGACGAGCAAAATTATTCAAGGGGAGTTCTCGCTTAAAAACTTGAGTTATTTTATCAAATGCACCAATCTGTGTAGCCAGATTGAAATGTATTTGGAGAACGACTTGCCCTTGGTTATTAAATACTATGTTGCAAGTTTGGGAGAAGTAAAGCTTGCACTTTCACCACTGCCATCTTCGTAAATAGTGTATATGTCACATCACAACTTTCACGGCTTATTATATCAATATCTGAAGCATTGATATAATATTATTTTATAATTTTGTGCATATTAATACTCAGGCATGTGTTCTTTAAACAGACAACCATGAGATGATATTCCGTGTAACTCTTTAATAACACTAGAATCTCTGAATTCGCAACTTGCTAACCATATTTTCACGATACAAAAGTTCTTCTTCGGAGAAATTGTTATACCGTTAATGAGAGGAAGTATCGACTTATTGTCCGCCATTGACTCACCTACCAAAACATAAGTAAGTTCTTTCCACGCCTGTGAAACGTCTTTGTTGCTGATTTTATATGAAAAACAGCCACCCTTGCGATTGCGCTGGTCTTCCCATGTGGGGGTTATCCCTTCGCGCATTATAAATAACATACAATTTGTAACCAACTTTGCTGGTAGTACATTAATAATGGAAATGGTCTCTTCTACAGTATTAAAAGAACATATCTTAATGTAGCTTTTAATACTCCAGTCTGTGTCGTGTGGAAGATGTGCCCATAATATCCATGTATCAGATAATTTATGTAAATTATTGGATTCGCTGGATTTTTCGTCTAATGTATTCGTGCCGTTATTCATTTTTAATACAATAGGAGAATTATGAGTATCACTATCAACCATTATGTTATATTATAGACATATATTTCTATATAGGTTTATAATATACTTTATTTATTATTCAATATTTGTTATTCAGCATTTATTATTCAATATTTGTTATTCGATATTTATTATTCATTCACTTACTGAGTGTTGTAGTTACAGTCTACAATTTCAATATCTGCTTCTGTTAAAGCATCCTTTGTCTCTTGCGAGGCGGATGTAGCATTCTCTTCCTCGTTAGAAACGATGGGACTAACACTTTCGTCGTGCTCTTTGTATGTTTCATCGTCTACTACTTTAAACGAGTCACTCTTGATAAAAAACTTCTTGCCTTGTTCGACCGTATACATTTCAATAAAGTTGTCAATGCATGATAATTTATAAGTATTTCCTAAAATAAAGTTATAGCGATTGAAAAGATACATTTTAAGAAACGAGTAATCTAAAATTGTATTGTTTACAAGATAATAATTTACAGGATTTGTCAAGTTAATAATAAAGTCTTTATCTTCTGTCTTAAGGTGTATTCCGATAAATCTTCGCTTAGATATCATATTCTTTATTTCATCGTATTCGTAATTAAGCTTTTTCATATCTGATTTGCGAAAGGTTTCGTATTTCAAACAATAACCAAAAGGTTTATTTATTTCGTCAATTTCAAAGTAAATATTTCTTAGAACAAAGTCATATTCGCTAGGTTCTAAAATAAGGTTTTCGTCGTCCTCATCTTCGTCCTCATCTTCGTCCTCGTCGCCTTCATCGCCATTGCCTTCTTCCTCGCCTTCCTCGCCTTCATCATTGCCCTCGCCTTCCTCGCCTTCATCATCGCCCTCTTCACCATCCCCCGAAGATTCTGTTTTAGTATCCGTTTCGTGAATAGTAACATCCTGGTGTGTAAGATCCGCATCTACGGGTGTTTCGACTTTGACATCTGTTTCAGTGTTCTCATTATTATCTTTGTTCTCTGTTTTAGAACTTGCATCAGACCCAGACTCTGTGTCAGTATCAGTATCAGACCCAGAGTCATCATCATCGTCATTAACAAATCCAATCGGATTATTCTTGATAAAATCCGACATTGTCTTAAATCTATGAATAATTTCTCCATCTTTCACTATCTCTATTTCATATAAACCATTATCTATATTCAAAATGTACATGAGAGGTTTCTTAATATGTTTTCTATATGGGGTATAAATATATGTGTTAAATACATCATAGGTTGTAACCAGTGTTCTGGTAAATCCATATACGAAAAACATCGATGCGCTAAAAATAAATCCAGGGTTAAAAAATGAATAACACATTAGTCCCAATGAGACAGTACTAAAGTAGTTAAAAAATGAAATGTCCATTCGTTCGTTGCCGGTATAAGTATGATTTATCATTCTGTGGCGGGTGTACTATTTGTAATTGTGTATTATAATATTTATATATGTTTAAATCTTTTACATAAATATTATATTGTATGTTAATTATATTGTATTTTGGTTATTTTAATAAATATAACAGTATTTATAGACCTGTACCAGGAGCAGGAGCAGGAGGAGGAGAAGGAGGAGGAGGAGGAGGAGGAGGAACAGGAGGAGGAGGAGGAGGAGGAGGAGGAGGAGCAGGAGCGGTAGCAGGAATTGCAATTTCGTTACTAAATCTAAATGCTGAACCTACTGAATTTGTAGCTATTACTTTCGACTTAATGGATGTTCCTTTATCCGCCTCTTTTATTGTATAAGTATTAGCAACTTCATTTGGTATTGGTGTTTCTTGACCTCCTCTATACCACTCATATTTATATGTAATAGTAGGCAAACCGGTCCATATTCCATCAGTAGTTATAATAGGCGAACCTACATTAGTATTAGGAGATGAAATAATCGGTCCAGAGGCAGGAGCAGCACTAGATACAGGAGCACCAGTAGCAGGTGCACCAGGAGCAGGTGCTACCATTACTTTTGGCTGCGTTTGAGCCAATAGTGATAGAAGATAATTAATTATCGTCTTATCTTGTAAATCGGGGGTAGCCGGTTTTGATGCAGTCTCTACTTTATTTTGCGCCGTTTTGTCATCGTCCCAGTAAGATTTACCCAATTTTGACTTCCAATAAGAGGATCTGCTATCCATAGCCTTTGGTGTAACATTGCTTCTTAATCTGTCTCTATAACTTCCTATTTTTTTATAATCATAAAAGTTCTTGTCTCTATTTACATCGCCCAAATATTTTTTATTCGTTGAGACACTTCCTCCACCGATTGAATAGTCACGCGAGCTTCTACCTTGGGGATATAAATAGTGTTTATCTTTATTATTAGCAGGTGTAGGTTCCTTTATGTTAATCACATTCACTAATCGCGTACGCGGACAACCTCTTCCGATCATGTCTTCTTTTGGAGTAACGCCGTCAGGACAACAACCAAATTGCGTTTCTCCACACTTTTTTTTCTGTTGTGTTATTTTCGAGGGGTCGATTCCAAAAACAAAAAACAAAATGGTAGTAATATAAGTCATTAATATAAAAGGAATAAAAACAATGAACCATGACATTATTGTCATACCGCTACTGCATATTGCATTAAGAACTATTGTGAAAATTACCATAACAATAAATTTTAAGAATGCTTGTACAGTATCTCCTCTGTACATATCAATAATTATTTGAATAATCGAAAATGCTAAATATAAAAGTGCTGGTGGGCATACATTTTCTAAAACCATTTTTATTTTATTTGTTGTATATTATATTATATTATATTATAAAAATATAACATAATATTTTGGTTTTACAAATAATTAAAATTTAATACCATTCGGTATTTTTGTTATAAATTAAAATCATATTTTGTTCTGTCATAAGTTCCTTTATTTTTTCCATCATAAATAATTGCATTTTTGTCTTTAAACTCTCCAACTTTATCTCCCACTTCCTCATTTATGTATGAATAAATATTTCCATATTCGTCATCGTTCGATACATACACTACACCATTGATTGTTACCTCGAATAGCTCCTCTTCTTCCTCTTCTTCTTCCTCCTCTTCTTGCTCCTCTTCTTTTTCTTCCTCTTGTTCCTCTGGTTCCTCTTGTTCCTCCGGTTCCTCTTCATCTTCTGTTTCTACATCATCTTCTGTTTCTACATCATCTTCTGTTTCTACATATTCTTTAATATTATTAGACATTATTTCACCTTTTGTAGGGAATGTTGGTAACTTAACTTCTTCTTCCTCAGCTTCTTCTTCAGCTTCTTCTTCAGCTTCTTCTTCCTCAGCTTCTTCCTCAGCTTCTTCCTCCTCAGCTTCCTCCTCAGCTTCTTCCTCAGCTTCTTCTTCAGCTTCCTCCTCAGCTTCCTCCTCAGCTTCCTCCTCAGCTTCTTCTTCCTCAGCTTCTTCTTCTTCAGCTTCTTCCTCAGCTTCTTCTTCAGCTTCCTCCTCAGCTTCTTCTTCTTCAGCTTCTTCCTCAACTTCTTCCTCCTCTACCTCAGCTTCTTCTGTTTGATTTTCTTGTAAAATAATATTCTTAACATTTTGTCCTAATAACATTTTATTTACAATACTTATATCTTCATTTTTTTTACAACTACATATACAGTCACATTTTTTTTCTTTAATTTCAAGATTAATTGTTGATAATTCTTTTTCATTATTCATTTGTCGACATATACTCAACTCCTCTTTTAGTTGAATAATTTCTTGCTTGAGAATATTTACTTCTGAATTATCTACCACACTATTATCACGTGGTTCTTCGCATTTAACTTCTTTTTTACAAACACTATTTGTAACGATACGAGTTAGCATGTTATTATGGTTTACTAATTTTTTTACAACAGTTAGATTCAATACTTCATTATGAGTTTTTTCATATGTTTCAAATTCATAAAATAAAGACTGTAACTTATTATCCAATCCTGTTTTTATACATTCTTCAACATCTTTTAATATAGGAGAAATATCTATTTTATTATTTTTAAAGTTTCTTGATGTGCTTGTATTTTCTACCTTGACTTCAGACATTTGAATGTTTAGGAAATACGATATATGAATAGTTATATATAAATAATGGTATTCGTTTAATATGATTTAAAAAATATTTAATAAATAAATATATAGTAAATATATTCAATGGAAAATTTGGAAAAAGAGAATGAACAAAAAGTAAATGAAAATGTAATAGAAAAAGAAAAAGAAAAAGAAACAGAAACAGAAACAGAAAAAAACGAACATTCAAATGTGATTTTAAATGAAAATGATGTCGAAGTAAAAAGGCAACAAGATTTAATAAAAAATTATTATATTAATTTACAAAAACAAAAATATGAAAGATTTATCGAAATTATTATGAACCAAACAACTTATACAAGGGAGGAAGCTATTGCCGGTCTAGAAAAACATAAAGGCGACATTACTCTTGTAATAAAAGAGTTTTTAGGTGCGGTGGATAAGACTGCAGAACATGTAAAGGAGCAAAATTCAAAGTCGCTTCATCAAAAACGGTATGGCGTTATTAGGGAATATATGGATAATGCTTCTACCCAGTTTATGAAAAAACAAGAACAAGAAAAAAGATACAAAGAATTTCTAGAAAGTCAGAAAAAGGCAAAGGAAACAAAGGAAACAAAGGAAACAAAGGAGGCACAATAATAATTATCTTTACACCTTTTTACATTTCAACCACTTATTATAATTGAAATGAATTTAAGTTACAAATAGAAACATAATAAAATGGAACACATTGCTTTTTTGGAAAAACGTATTGGCGCTGATTTGGGATACCACGAATCAAATCTCCGCCCAGTGAATGATGAAGGTTGTGTAGGTAAGCATGGTTTAGATAAGTCTCTTAGTCTTGAGAGAATACTGGAAATTGCGTATAAAATGGACGACAAACCAAATATCATCATTAAGGCTGGACCACGAGCTAAGTGGTATTTAAAGCGCTGTCCTAAAGATTTAATCGACACAGCAATTGAGAAACAAAGAAGTTGGAGAGATACTTCTCGTAGCACAATGTGGATTATTGATTGGGATATGTAATACAACTCGAAAACTTAAATAATGACTATTCGTAATGTCATTATTTAATGCAATAGTTCAGTTCATAACCCTCTACATATTACCTACCACCCGCCGTAATACCAAATGCATTATTAATAATATTACTCTTTAGTGGTTTATTTTTTTTGATGTTTACAGAATTTGTCGGTATAATTTTACTGTTAAGAAGAAAATCATTATTATCTTCGTACAGTTCGGGTAAAATATGAGTAAGAGGCTTGTTTACAATATATATCATTTGGTCGCTTTGAAATAATTTTCTATATTCTTGTATTGTGAGATTTCCGTAAAATTTATTCAAAAGGTAAAAAGGATTTGGCGCAATCTTAATGCTTTTTTCATATTTATATATTTTGCCATATAGTAAATTCAGTAAATGATACCTTTCAAATTTCGTAGAAGTGTCAACGTTTTCATTCATAAGAAAAGCAGCCGAACACTCCGGTGAACAAAAGCAACCGTATACATTATATACGTCTTTTGTTAAGCTTTTGGGGATATAAATCGCAGGAGAATCAAACTCGCATGTACACCAAAAACAAGCTGAACGTTGTGTTCCTCCAATATTTTTGCATATGTCACTTTTGTGAAAACTAATTTTCAGTTGATTTATTTTTCGCCATATTTCCTTTTCATTTTTACATGTACCTGTTATACTGTCTCCGTCATCACCTTCATCGTAATCGTTATTACCATATAAATTAATATCTGGCGAATAGACGCCATTGAACATTCCTGCCCTGTTATTTAGTATTTCATTACTTGAACAAGACAATATGCTAGCAGTAGAATGTGGAATGAATACATTACTATTCTTATTGGCGGTTACGTTTACATTGACGTCGCCATTTGTCGAAGCGGTCGACGCAATGTCTGGATTATATACTTTAAATAAATGCGATAAACTATCATTATATGCAGGAACAGATGTCGTAGTAGTAGTAGTAGTAGATAAATTTTTCGATTCTATATTTTGTTGAGCGGTTTTAATAAAAATATCGCTCCCTTTTAATTGGGACGAGTTATTATAACTTTCTATTTGACTCTCTTCTACACCACCATTGCAATTAAGTTTGTCACTATTTTTAATATCATTAAGAGAGCATTTCAGATGTAAAATAATATTAGGTATTTCATTATTATTATTATTTTCTTCTAGTTTTTGTGTAATAATTTTTCCACCTTTTGGTTTTCTACCTCTTTTTTTAACAACTTTTTCTTCAACAGGGTGTGTTTGTGAGTCAGGGTTATTCGAATCTATTATTACATTTGTAGACATATTTATGTCAGTATTTTTAGATTTGCATACTCTGCGTTTTCTTACTTTCACACCAGAAACTACGTCTGTTGTGCCAGGTGCATTGGTTGCTCCAGATGCGTTCATGTTCTTTTTAGTTCTTCGTTTTCTTATTTTTTTTTCAGTAACGGCTGTGTCCGTGGCTGTGTCCGTGGATGTCACCGCGTCATCATTCGACAAAACTACGTCCGGCTTTATCGTTTTTTTTCTTCCTCTTTTTTTCTTTTCAATAACAACCGCGGGATTTACAGTATTTATCAAATTTTGATTACTACTATCTTCGTGCATGGTTACGTTATTAGGGTTACTTGTAGGGTTACTTGTAGGGTTAATGGTATTGACAGAATCCATATTAAATGATATACAATAATTAAAAAGACAAATTTAAATAGTTTTAATATATGTTTTATTTCAACTCTTAGCATTCGACAGTCTTTCAAAACATCCTCGACAAACCGGTTTATAGTTTTCTACACCGATTACTACTTGCTGCGTTTCATCAGTAATTCTGTAACTGAAGAGCCCGGACTTGCCATCGCGGCATTCACTACAAAGCGACTTGAGTTTATATACATTGTCACAGTGAGGTATTAAATCGAGCAAAGAACCAATTTTGTTTTTCTTAAAGTCGCCGTCTAGTCCGCAAATATATACACGTTTGTGCAAGTTTTCGACAAGATGAATCACGGTATGTATATCCTCGAAAAACTGCCCTTCATTGATAAGGATAACTTCCGACTCGCTTACTTTTTCTTTGTTTTTTTCCAGGATTTCTAAAATAGATACCCCCTTGATACAGGGAATCATTACTTTGTCGTGAGTAGACATAAATGAAGCATCGCAGTAACGGTTATCGGCTTCATAATTAATCACCATAATAGGAATATTGCAGTAGATGCATTGGTCATATATTTTTTTCAATGTCGACGTTTTACCAGAAAACATTGGACCAAGAATTAACTCTAAATATCCTTCGTTGTTTACTTTTGCGTTTACATTATTGGATGAGGATGCAGATGCGGACGATGAAGTATTCATTTTTGTACTTTGCGTGGTTTGGGTAGCTATAAACGAACAAGTATTTGATAAATCTGTATTGTTCATTTATATATAATATACTGTTTCAATTATATTTACAAAAAAACTTATTAAAACTAAAAAATAAACAACTATAAAACATATTTTAAAATATGGCATATACGCTAAAAATGGATAAACTCATGATAGATATTAGTAATAGTAATAGTTATAGTGACAATGACAATGATAGCGACAATGATAGTGATAATGATAGTGGTAGCGACGGCGATGAAACAAATACAACTATACAAAATGTTATAAAATTTACAAGGGGTATAAAAAATGTAGACGATGTAGAGGAAAATGTAATAATAAGTTCAGGCATACATATTGCAAATCGTAATAAAAATGAAAATATGTTAGTGTCAAATAAGTCTTCGAGTGGCATACAGGCAAATGGTACAGGAACAAATAATAGCGAATTTTTCAAAAATTCTACACCATGGGTAGAGAAATACAGACCGTCGTGTTTCGAAGATATTGTTTTGGATCCATTAAATAAAACATTACTTAAAAATATAATAGATAATAATTATTTCCCTAATTTATTATTTTATGGTCCACCAGGTACAGGCAAAACGACGACGATTATTAATTTGGTAAATGTTTACCAAGAAAAAATGAATCTTAAAAATAAGGGGCTAATGATTCATTTAAATGCTTCCGACGAAAGAGGAATTGATATTATCCGAAACCAAATAAACAGTTTTGTAAATTCAAAGTCTTTATTTGGCGATGGTATGAAATTTGTGATTTTGGATGAAGTAGATTACATGACAAAGACGGCGCAAATAGCGCTTCGGTATTTATTAAATAACTATAATAATAATTTCAATGTGCGATTTTGTCTTATTTGTAATTACATTAGTCGTATCGACGAATCCCTTCAAACTGAATTTGTACGAATGCGGTTTAATCAACTTCCGGAAAATGATATATTGAAATTTTTACAAAAGATAAACCTCAATGAAAATCTTAAAATTAAAGATGACACTTTGGTATCAATCCAAAAACATTTTATGTCTGATATTAGAAGCATGATAAACTATATGCAGTCAAATCAAGACCTTATTCATGAATGTAAAATTATAAAAAATGATTTATGGATTCAGTTAACTAAGTATTTAAAAAAAAATCCAAAAAATCAAACAAATACAACAAATCAAACAAATCAAACAAATACAACAAATCAAACAAATACAACAAATCAAACAAATATAAAAATAGAGAATATATTAAAAAAAATTAATAAAATAAGCAGGGACTACAATATAGAACCAAAGAATATAATAAAAAATTACTTAAACTATATCATAAGAAATTATAAAATAACAACCGAATTTTTATATCATATTGAAAATATAATGCACGTTCAAGATTGTAAAACAGAACACCTTTTAAACTATATTATTTATAAATTGAAGATATTTTTTACATCCACTAGTGCACAATAATTTGGCTTCGTTCATTATATTTTTTATTTTCTTTATATTCTTTATATTGTTTTATAAAAAATATATAATTGAAATAACTTAAAGAAAATAATAGAAATAAATAGAGACACGTAACTTTTCAAAAAATTTGTTATGTCAGCAGTGGACGATGATTGGGAAAGTTTTTTGACACAAGGAGCTATTATCCTGTCAAACGAAAAAAATAGTGCTAAAAATAATGTTACTAACTCATATCAAAAAACGATGGACTCGACGATGACATCATATACGCAAATTATTGCCACGCATAGTACAACAAATCAAGTTTTACACGATACCACTAATGCTGCCACATTGCCTATCAATTTACAAAACACTAGTGCAGACACTATACCCAGTTTAAAAAAATCAAAAAAACCAATAAAGTTATCATCTTTAAAAAATTTAGAACATGTTATTCATTCGAAAAAAAATAATAGAACTTCGAAATATGGTGGTGTTGGTGGTGTTGATGGTGGTGTTGATGGTGGTGTTGATGGTCTCGTGGATGATGATGTGGATGATGATGCGGATGATGATGTGGATGATGATGTGGATGATGCGGTCGAGGTGGACGACGACATGGATGAATGCGGTATCAACCTACATGATATAGTAAACGCACCATTAAACATGGAAGTAAATGACGAAACTCGACAACCTGTTTGTAGTAATATATATATATCGACTAAAACAAAAATTTCGTATTTGAATCAACCCATTGATATCAAAAAAGTATTTTGGAGTATTCCGGTTTCAGAATATTCAACACCGCGCGAATGTATTATTAAAAAACAGATTAAAGTTTCTACAACAGATCCAAAAGAATTGGAGGAAATACGAGAGTTGTTAAAACACGAAAAATATTATCAGGAACAAGAAATAGAACATATCGACAACCCGGAGGGAAGAATCAAATTTAAAGTTCAACTCAAAATAAATGTCGGTCTTTGCAAAAAAGATATTCTCAATTATCGGTGTAAATTAAAGCGCGCATTTTTCAACTGTTTTGTGCTTATTATGCGAATACGCGACCAATCAGGCGAGGGCTTCAAGGAAATGCATATCAAAGTATTTAATACAGGTAAACTTGAAATTCCTGGGATTCAAACGGACGAGTCGCTTATTCAAGTTTTAAAACTTCTTATCACTATTCTAAAACCAATCGTGGGGTCGGATATTGACTTTATCCCCGATAAATGTGAAACGGTTCTTATTAACTCAAACTTCAACTGCGGCTACTTTATTAACCGTGATAAACTATACAATATTCTTAAATACAAATATCGTATAAATAGCAACTATGATGCATGTTCTTATCCGGGTATTCAAAGCAAGTTTTACTATATACCTGGTTTAGAACATCAAACGGGACAACACCCTCCGGCAAATGAAATTCATACAGCATCTGAAATATCGTTTATGATTTTTCGAACAGGAAGCGTCCTTATCGTGGGTCGATGTGGAGAAAATGTACTACACTGTATATATGACTTTCTTAAAAAATTACTAGAAGAGGAATACCCGGAAATCGGAAATTATTTGAATATTATTCAACCCAAAAAACAAAACGTAAAACTACGTCGCAAAGTTATTAATGTCGTTGAAAATATTTAGTCTATTTTACTAAAACTATGTGAAACTTTTATTTAACTTGATTTTATTTAACTTGATTTTATTTAACTTGATTTTATTTAACTTGATTTTATTTAACTTGGTTTTAATTAATTAATATATGTTTTTTTATTAATAAGTATTTAAAGATTATTAAATTTGTTAATTATATAATATGAGTTCGGCGAATCAAAATCAGCAATCTGGAGGTAAATCTCAAGTTTCTTCTTCTTCTTCTTCTTCTGGCGGAAAAACCGGTGAGTCTGCTTACCGTCTCCCATCTAACGTTTGCTTGCAACATAGCTGCAAATTAGCGATTGTTCAAGATAAACCCGTTATGATGGATTACTGGACCGCTTCCCTTGATAAGTCTATTATCATCGGTGTTCGCGAATCTGGTGAAAAACTTCTAGTAAAAAGTGAAGATGAGTACACAAGCCCAATTGCAAATATTTACAAAGTTGAGACTGAGTATATCATTGTAACCGAGAACTCCATTTACCTGATTTCAAACGAGACTCCTTCCAAGAAGATTAGTTGAACTTTTTAGTTTCGTTTTGTTTCGTTTCGTTTCGTTTACTTTATTTTTAAATACCATTTATATATTATTTAAAAAAGAAATTGAACCTTTTTTTGTTATATAGTTTAAGATATAACAAAAAGTGTAACAACTATATCAACGATAAATATAACATGTATTCCTATAAGAAAACAGAAGAAAATACCGCTTCCCCTATTCACGAAAAATTTAAAAGCTGTCCCTCGCATTCGTCGTCTGACACGGAATCGTCCAGCACGTTGGTGTATCGCCATCGACCCATCAGTAATAAAGACCAAAGATTCGCAAGCATTGCGCTAGAAGAAGCATCAAAGTCGACTCTTCTTATGCAGCACGGATGTATTGCCGTTTTAAACGGTAAAGTTCTCGCAAAAGGTTATAACAATATACGCTGTCACTCGAAGGATGGGTTGCTTCATTTTCGCAAATGTTGTAGCGCTCATGCCGAAATACATGTTCTGCATAAACTTTGTATTATGGAGTTGTCTCCAAAAATTGTTCAAAAACTGGTTCTTTATATTGTGCGGCGTTCGCGAAGCGGTGATATGGCTGAATCGGCACCATGTTTACACTGTACTCTCCGCATGAAAAAATTAAACATAAAGGCAATCGTTTTTAGCAATAGCGATGGCGAGCTTGAAAAAAGACGCATCAATGAATATGATACCGATAAACTTACATATGGTGCGAAACGTGTTATCGACCCGTCATTTTATATACGATGAAACATGATGAAACATGATGAAACTATGACTTTTTATGACTTTTTTTTAGGAGGAGATGCGTACCCTATAACAGCGCACGCTATCCTCTTGCCGGCATGTCCGGTTATCAAACTGTCTGGTTGCCCTCCTTGCCCGCAATCGTCTTCGTCTGCATGAATAATTAATCCGCGACCTATAATATTTGTTTTCTTTTTACGTAGACTAATAACATCGTCATAAAAGGTATACTTTGCTTCTCCCTTTGCGTTCGTCTTGAGGTTCCCAAGGTCGCCAACATGACGGTCTTTCATCCCGGGACATCCGTGTGTTTTATTATAGGGGTTAAAATGGGCACACATACTGTCGCACGAGTCACTCATGTCGCCATACTCATGAACATGAAAGCCGTGAAGCCCCATTGATTTTAGACCCGTCAAATCTACATCTATGCGAATGCGGGATTTTGATAGTTCCTCTGTAAATCTAACTGTTCCTTTTACTTTTTTATCATTGAATACTGCTATTCCTTGAATTACTTCTTTTTTTGTTGTCATATATTGTTTTTATATTATATATATCTTATATGTTTTTATATCTTATATGTTTTATATTTTATCTTGATACATACTATTATATTTATATTCCAATAATTATATTTAGTATATGTATATAGTAATATAGTATACTACATTAATGTCAGATCAAGAAGAAAGTCCCCGTAGAAGTCCGCGTTCGAGTTCACGTTCGAGTTCACGAAGGTCGAGTTCACGAAGGTCGGGTTCACGTTCGAGTTCACGAAGGTCGGGTTCACGTTCGAGTTCACGAAGGTCGGGTAGTTGGTCAGGAAGTTCGTCGGGAAATTCGTCGGATGTAGGTATAAATGAACCTCAAATGGGTGATGGTCCGGAAATGTTACTATGGCGTGCAACAGTAGACCCTTTAAGAAATATTGGTGCACCAATCGGTGCAGAATGGGCTTATCTAGGTGATCTTCCAAATACCGCTGATGAAAATCGTAGTAGTATTCGGCAAGCAGTTGCCAGAATGATGGTTCTTGAATATCCAGGGGGAGGAGAGGGTTACTGGACTCCCGGAAAAGCTGTCGAAAATGTTTTTTTCCCTTATTTCCCTCAAGAAAGCGGGCAAAGCTGGCATCGTGAAATTCCTGGTCCAAAAAATCAGCAGTTTGTAGTATATCATAGCACCAGTATGCCTCTAGGTAAAAGATATAATAGCCAGTATATTCCTCCTCAGAATTATCCTATGGATCGTGCATCGGAATTAGTAGTAGAAGTCTTACATCATGTCACACGAGATTTATATGGCAAAGGTAAAAAATATATTAGAAGTTATGTAAATCGCTACTTTGTTACACCCACTATTTCTGATGAATTTACTGCTGAAGCCGATAAAGAAGCAAGAAATATGATAGTTGATATTTTTTTAAGAGCAAATAGTGAACCATACGATGAAGTTGAGTCTTTCGTAGAGGATGAATGGGAACAACATATTAGAGATGAAGAATTATTTAGTTTCATATTTTTTGACGAAAATTTTTTAAAGGATAATTTAGATGTGAAAATGTATAATAAAAAAGGGAAACCTCTTAGACCATCCAATAAAGCCGAGGCTAGACGAGAACCTTTTGTAGATATTCAATTTAGCCCAAGATTTAACCCAAGTCTTAGTCCGAGATCAAGAAAAGTAAGAAGAAGAAGAACGCAGCGAAGACGCGATAAAAAAATAATGAAAGAGTATCAGGCACTTTTGGAAAGTAGCAAAGATAATCCTAGTGCAGTTTATGATGGCGGGCGTAGACGCAGACGCACAATGCGTAAAAAATGACTTGAATAAAACTAAATTATTATACACACACCAATATAGAACTATTATATTAAATATCAAACATTATCATATCATTTGCTGAAGAATCATTTCTATTTATATTTGAAGAAGATGACGATGATGATACAGATGTATTTATTTTAACTAATTGTTGCGTCAAATAATCAATTGTCATATTTTTGTTTGTTAATTCTAATTCTAATTTTCCTATCATTATTTTTTGAGAATGAACAACATCTCTTAATTTTTGATTTTCAATATAAAAGTTTGCCTTATTTGTGTTTAAATCTTGAAGCCATTTTTCATGTGTTTTTGTTTTAATGTGTGCCGTAAAAGTAGCATGTGATGTATATATTTTATCTTTTCTTGTTCCACACGAACACCTTATTCCATTCGCGATTGATATAGTATTAAATGATGGAACTTTATCTATATAGTTTCCTTTGTCGTCCATATTTGGAGAATATGTATCAGGTTCTGTTGCTAATTCCATATTATTTGTATTTTCTTGTTATGTGTGGTTAATAATATTTATAATATTTAAAATATTTATATCAATTTTATATATTGTTTTATTCACTATTAAAAAATATATATTCATAATTTATTCATAAATTTATAATTTACTTACCTTACAATAATTACACTGGTATTTAACTTTGTTTCTTTGTGTATCCTTCGCGATATTGTGGGAATCCGATTTTGGCGAGTAGTTGCAGATGACGCATCGTGAGCGCCATGCTACAACCTGAGTGTCCGACTTGCATATAATGCTGAACGCTTTGAACAACTAAATCGCCGCGGCTAAACATGAATCCTTGCCCCGATGGTGGTTCATAGGTCGAAAGGTACGTCCATACATCGATTTTTTGCTGGATGATTTCGGGTTTTTCTTGGGCTAAAACGACTGCATTCATTGCGTCGCGGAGCATATCGGCAGCCCACGTGTCGTTTAGAAATGACAAATCAATTGCAGCGACTTCTTGGAGCGAGCGGGGGTATTTGGATTCTTCTTCAACTTCGGCGCGAGGAGTGGAAGCGATATCAACATCGATATTATCGTGGGCGATGGTAGCAGCGGCAATAAGAGTATGGATAGACATTTTTGGCGATGGGTGTGGGTACTAACTTTTGAGTTCTGTATTTTATTTATTGGCTTTTATTTGTTTCAATTTTATGGTCTAGGAATTGTAATAAATAAAAAACTAATTTTAATATATATTTTAATATTTATTACATATTTTAATATTTATTACATTTATTTAGTAAATTTTTTTAATACATTAAAATATATAATAAACATATAATAAAATGTCAGATACGATTCCTTCTCCGGGACTTCGGTCTCTTGCATTTAACGTTACTAAAGGTACTCCTCCAAACCAGGTAACATTTACACAAGAAATTACATCAGCCTCGTGGGGAACCAATACTATTCCATTAACAAATCCAAATATTGTAAAAACGCTTAAAACTAACCCAGAAGGAACAGATCCTTTTATTAGCGCAGAGTATGAAAACGACGGTTTGGGTAATATAATAAGTACTGTTAATACGCGTATTTTAGAAGAAGAAGAACATGATTTTTGCAATTGTACTAGTACTGCCGAAGATGCTAATGCTACAACAGCAATTGCTATAGTTTTTAATTGTATAGATTTTAGACTGCGCGAAAATATTACATGTAATTTAAATTGTAGAGGTTATTATAATAATTATGATGAAATAATAGGAGCAGGTGTATCTTTAGGATATAATGGACTATTAGTATCTTTAGGATATAATGGATTATCTACAAGTACTAGTGGATGGAGTGACTACGTCGATACACATATAAAACTAGCTCGTGATTTACATAGAATTTTTGAAATTATTATATGCGAACACTCACATTGCGGCGCATATGCGAACCGATATGGAAACAGCACAATCAGTGAACCAACAGATATCGGAGGTTTTACTAGGTATCCTATGTCCGGTCGTTATTTGGTACTGGAACATGAACAAAATCTCCAAACACAAAATGTACAAATATGTGGTTCAACATTATGGAGTAAATTTAACGGAACAAATGGCACAATTGAAAAAATTACCGGGTTAGTAATAAAAGGATATATTATTGCTGTTGACGGAAGTTCTTTAACACAAATATATTATAAAGATACAGACTAATAATTATAAAATTGTCATGTTCATACATAATAATAGTTTATATATATAAATAAATATATATATATATATATATATATATATATATATATATAGTTCATCAAGATGACTGTTAGTAACCAAACTTACAATGTCGCTCGTGGACTTGTCCGCGCAACAAGAGCTGTGGGTGGGACTCGTCGTATTATTTTTACAAGTATAGCAGATAATAGTAATGTAATCCGTTTTGTCCCTGGTTCAGGTGTGGGTGCTCTGAATCGCTCCGTTCGCCTCCACCAATATCGCCAAGCTACTTCTTGTCAACTCCCAAATGGTACTACGCGTTCGGGACGATGTTTTCAACCTTCATAATTTTTCGTAAAAATCTCAAAATACTCATTTGACTTTAGCATCACTTCAAAATATTGTATATCTTGAATTTATATAATATGTATACCAATAATCCAATAATTGATGTATAACTCGTATAGTGACACCATATACTTCCCTTAGAGTCTGTCCTCAATCCGTAAATAAATCCAACTAAAGGTAATATACTAATAGCAATAATTACTTTATATGAAACATCCCATAACATAAGTATAGGGATGAATATTATAACCATACACACGTAATATGCCAGTAACTTATCTTTTTCATATTTAGGATTGAAGTTAGTTAACCACCAATGAAGGTGACCTTCCGGTGTAACTGTTGTGCAATATTTTTCTGGGTCTTTATAAAAGTATACCAACACTACAACCGTAGCTAATACAGCATACAATACAATAAATAACTTACGTTTTTGGCTACATTGAGACCACGGTTTCACAAAAAGTGAACCAAGTAATCCAACCAGTGGTTGTGAAACTAATACCAATGGAATAAGTGTTAATGTTATCAACTTGTTCATCCACGTACAAGACTTACGCGGGTTTGTAAGCCATAATAACATCTCTGCAATTTGCATTCCACACCATCCTACTAATATAATTGCTATCCATTTAAAATGAGGTACGTTTGTTCTGAATAATAGTATAACTGCCACTAAAGAGAATAAACTGGTTTTTGCGCTCGATTCTACACTATAGCACATCTCTCAAAAAAATATTATATGTTTATATTATATTTATATTTTTATTTTTTATTTTGTCTATCAAGAAAATTGATATACAAAATATGTAACGTAATATATATAGAGATACAAAACCGACTATTAAACACCCATACATACACATATAAAGACGCAAACATGAGCATCACCAAACGCATCCAGAAAGAACTTTCCGAACTCGTCAAAGATCCTCCCTCCAACTGTAGCGCCGGTCCCCATTCAGACGATATTATGAAATGGCGCGCGACAATTACCGGACCTGAAGGCACCCCATACCACGGCGGCATTTTCTTCCTAGACATCGAGTTCCCCATCGACTATCCCTTCAAGCCGCCTCACGTTAAATTCATCACGCCGATTTTACACCCAAATGTCAACTCATCTGGCGGTATCTGTATCGACATTCTCAAGGACAGATGGAGCCCCGCGCTTACCGTTTCTAAACTACTTCTCAGTCTTTCGTCGCTTATGCATGAACCCAATCCCGACGACCCACTCGTTCCTGAACTCGCAAATCTTTACAAAACAAATCGCGCTGCATACATGGCAAAAGTATCCGCGCATACACTCAAACACGCCAGCTAATGCCAGCTAATGCAATACAGTAACCGGATACTTGGTAGTATAACGACTTTTATTTATAATGTATTCGCCAATGTTTTTATTTGTTCCTCGCTCAACTTATCCGGGTATGTCACCTTAAAAACTACGTTCAAATTTCCGCACTCATTGCCGCGATGTAAACCAAGACGCGGTATCGTTTTTATTAACCCATCCCTTATTATATTCCCTGCTGAGCTATTGAATGAAAATTTCTTACCATTTAGGTGCGCTATATCGAATACAAATCCACATAATGCCTCTTTTAGCGTTATGCTTTTTTCTAGTAAAATGTCCAACCCATTTCGTTTAAATACGGGGTGCTCTTCTACTATAAATGTTACTTTCACATCACCGCGTGTACCGTCACCCGTTTCATTACCGCGATTGCTTAATAGTATTACCTCCCCATTTTCCGCGCCCATTGGCACCGATATATACTCCACATGACTACTCAGCTCGTGTACGCCTTCGCTATTTACGTTCCAGCGCTCCATCTCTACCGGTATCGTTGCTCCTTGACATACATGTTCTAGTGTTACTGTCGCACTTACACTTATAAGAGGCGGTTTCGGTTCAACTTTCTTTTGGAATCGAGGGGTTCGCTGAATATTATAGGGGTGTGACGGATGATGTTGCTGATGTTGCTGATGTTGATGCATCTCTTGTCGCGGAGAAGGATGTGAGTCATGAATATTCTGCATATCGTGCATATCGTGCATATCATGCATATCTTGCATACCATGCATCATTTGGTTAAGTAAACTAAACGGGTCATTGTGCGCTCCTCCCATTCCTCCCATTATATTTTCACTCATTGACTCCCCTCCTGGTCCAAATGTTCTGATTATAATTCGCGGTCCTTGTCCTCCCAGACCTCCCAGACCTCCCATACCTCCCATATTTACAAACCCGTTTAAAGGATGTGATGTATTTGAATCACCCATTCCACCCATTCCACCCATGAACATGTTAAAAATATCCATAGGGTTTATTCTAACACCGCCACCCATTCCGCCAATATTCGCAAAAGGATTGTTACGATTCATGTCATATTTCACCCTCTCGTCGTGGTCGCTTAGTACACTGAATGCTTCCGAAATCTTTTGAAACTTTTCTGTCGACTCTGCGCTATTTCCGTTTTTATCTGGATGGTGCATGAATGACAACTTTCGATACGCTTTCTTTATCTCGTCGTGCGAACATTTCTCTTCTAGTCCCAAAATATCATAAAACGTTTCGGATTTGCCAGA
>Ga0214921_10004102_pt1 | contig 21794 bp, 20 predicted proteins | sample LL1505_MetaG_FD_177992 | JGI IMG/M metagenome (GOLD analysis project Ga0214921, IMG submission 177992) | Freshwater microbial communities from Lake Lanier, Atlanta, Georgia, United States - LL-1505 | ecosystem: Environmental > Aquatic > Freshwater > Lake | place: USA: Georgia | collected... | reverse complement strand
ACCGGTCGCCCAGGAGCATCGCGAACATCACGACGTCGGCGATCTCCTCGGCAACGCCGGCCTTCTTGGCCGCGTCGGCCAGTTCGCGATCCACCTCGGCGTCGGTCTTCCAGAGAAACCGCTCCTGGAGTTCGGCAGCCTCGATGGCGACCGCGGCCGCCAGGTTCTTCGGCGTGTGAAACTGCGCCCAGTCGCGGGCGTCGCGAAACCGACAGACGGCGGCCACGAGATCGGCGAGGCCGGATGGCGGCGGCGGCCCGGGTTCGGTCGGCCGACGGGGCTCGTTCATGGAGTCATGATCCTGCGAGGGGCTGCCTGTGCCATGGAGCCGGCCTTGCCGGCAAGCGAAGCCAGGGATGGCGAAGCGCGGCCAGCATGGAGTGAGCGGAGGCCTGGAGGGCCGGAGCGAACGTCCGGCGACGTGGCACGGGCAGCCCCGACCCACGCGAGGCGGGGCACGGCAAACCTGGCGACAGGATAGCCGGCCGCCAGAACCACCAGGAGGGGAGCCCGGGGTGGCGGACGAGCGAGGAGCCTGAGCGTCTCGCAGCCCTGAGGCCGGGGCGGCTCCAAGCACCGTGGTGCGAGAGGCTCCAGCGACGAGCCGGCCGCCACGCCGGGCAACGTGCGCCCCCCCGACGTCCGATAATGTCTCTTATGTCCGGTTCGCCCCCTGCGATCGGGCCTTTTTTCAGGCCCATTCCCTCACCCGCCCTGTCCCACCAACCCCGGGCGACGGTCACCGGCCGTGTCGTGAGCCGCCGCCCCAACGCGCGGCGATCACGCCCGCGAGCGACGAGCGTTCGCCGGCGCGGAAGGGCGACCGAGCCGGTGTCAGCGGATCGGCAGCGGAGTCTGCGCGCCCGCCGGGAACTGACCGGGAGGCGCCTGCCCGAGGGCCGGACGGTTCGTGAACCCGCTGGTCGCCGGACGGGCCGGTTGCGCCGGTGGTGCCGCCGGGTGCCCGGGCGGCAACGGCTGCCAGGCCGGAACGGCGCCGCCGGCGGGCTGGGCACCGAACCCGGCCGCCCCCCCCTGCCCCGTGCTGGTCCAGGCAGCCGCCGACTGCACCCCTTCCCACATCGCCTGAAAAGGTGATGCGACCGGGCCGGCAGCCTGCGGCGGCACCATGCCGGCGGGCTTCCGCAGTTCTTCCTCGAAGCGATCCACGAACGGCTTCACCGTCTCGACCACATCGGGGGGCAAGACCTTGTCCGCCTGAACGATCAGCTCGGCCACAAGCTTGCCGCTGCGGCTGCCGACGATCTGGTCGCGGTAGCCGGGGGCCAGCGTGACGGTGAAGAAGGTCACGACCACGCACAACAGCACTCCCTTGGCCAGACCGAGCAGGAGGCCGAGCTGGTGATCGAAGGCCGAGAGCCGGACGGTCTTGATCAGGCCCGAAACGACGCTGAAGACCAGCCAGACGCCGAGCGACGTCGCGACGTAGAGCGCGAGCATCGCCACGAGGCGGTTCCACGGCGCCTGGCTGCCGAAGAACGGGGCCAGCGGCCCGCCGAACCGCAGCGCGACCGCGGCGCTCGCCGCGATGCCGGCGATCCAGGCCAGCTGCCACACCATGCCCTTGAAATAGCCGAGCACGGCGGCGGCCGCCAAGATGCCCAGCATCACGAGGTCGTAGCCTTCGATCGCCATCGCCCGAGCCGCCTCCGGGGTGCATCTCCCGCCTGGGGACGCGGAGTGTAGGGATGGCGACACGAAGGGCGAAGGGCAGATCGGGCTCCGGAAAAATGCCCCCATCCCGCCAAGGCTCATGACCGAACCACTCGCCCCATAGCCCCCAGACAACCCAGCCGACATTTCCAGAGAACAGGCCGAGGGCGATCGCAACCTCCAGCCCGACCCAGAGCCCCCATCTTCAGGTCATCGCTCGCCGAGCCGGCGACCGAACGGAATCCGCCGCCGACCGCGCCGTTCCGGCAGTGCAGGGGAGCCAACGCGGCCGCCGCTGACGCCCGGCCGGCGAACTGACGATATGGACGATGAGTCTGCCAGGACCAGGGCCTCGGCCCTGGCTCGGACGGACGCGGTGTCGGCAGGATCGGAAGGGAATCCGGTCTGTACGCCGCCGCGCAGGGGATGATCGCTCCGTGCCCGGATTCCGCGTGCACATCACCGGTTCGTCGATCGCGGGCGCCGGCTATGGCCTGGCCGCCTGGTGCGTGGGCGACATGCATCCCATGACCTGCACGCTCGGGGCCGGCCTGTGCGCCGTCGCGGGCATGATGCCCGACCTCGACAGCGGTCCGGGCATTCCGCTGCGGGAGAGCGTGGCCTTCGCGGCCGCCGTGGTGCCCATGATGATGATCCACCGCTTGCAGCAGACCGGCATGCCGCTCGAGGCGATCATCGTGGTCGGCGCCGCGATCTACCTGGCGATCCGGTTCGGGATGTCGTGGGTGCTGAAACACTACGCGATCCACCGCGGCATGTTCCACAGCCTGCCCGCGGCGGCGATCGCCGGGCAGGTGACGTTCCTGGCCTTCGCCGCCGAGGAACCGCTCCGCCGCTATTTCGTGTCGAGCGCCGTCGTCCTCGGCTTCCTGACCCACCTCGTGCTCGACGAGATCTGGAGCGTGAAACTCGGGATGTTCGGCCCGAAGTTCAAGAAATCGTTCGGGACGGCGCTCAAGTTCCACGGCCCCGTGCTCTGGCCCAACCTGCTGACCTACGCCTTGGCCATCGCCCTCGGTGCGCTGGCCGCCGGTGACGCGGCCTGGACCGAGAAACTGCACACCGCCCGCCAGCAGACGGAGCAGGCCGCCAGACCGGTCCAGCCGTGGCAGCAGCCACAGTGGCAGTTCCGTCGCTAGCCGACGGCGCGAATCCGCCGCTGCCCGAGCCGAATCGACCGGCCTCGCGGCTCGCGATCCTTGCCCCGACGCCGGACACAGGGGATCATGCAGCCCCGCACCCCCGGACTCCCCGATGAACCTGTTCGCGGCCGTCCTGCCGGCCCCACCCCCCTCCGCCGTCGCGTTGGGCGTCTACCTGCTGCTGATCGCGCTGGCGGCGATCGCGGGAGGCTCGTCCGTCGCATTTCTGACGCTCGGGCACCGCACGATGCAGGTGCTGCTGTCGTTCACCGGCGGGATGCTGCTCGGCGTGGGCATGCTCCATCTGCTGCCCCATGCCGCCCTCGAACTCGACGGCGACATCGACACCACCATGGGCTGGGCGTTGGCGGGGTTCGTGGCGATGTTTCTCCTGGAGCGTGCGTTCCACGGCCACGCCCACCACGCGGCCGACTCGGCCTGCGATCACGACCACGGCGGCGATGGCCATCACCACGGGCATCACCAGCACGGCCACCGTGCCCCCGCGGCGTCGACCCGCGGCCCGTGGGCCTGGGCGGGCGCCTTCTCGGGCCTCGCGCTCCACAGCCTCGCCGACGGGGCGGCCCTCGCGGCCTCCGTCGGCGCCGACGCGGCCCACGGCGCCGGCCCGCTGGCCGGCGTGGCCACGTTTCTCGCGATCCTCCTCCACAAGCCGCTCGACGCCGCGATCATCGCCGCGCTGATGACCGAGGCCGGCGCCTCCCGCGGCCAGCGGCTCGCGGCCATCATCGCCTACGCCCTGGTCGTGCCGCTCGGAGCGATCTCGTTCCTCGTGAGCCTCCCGCTTTTCGGCGGCCAGCAGGCGCTGGTGCTGGGCGTGGCCTTGGCCGTGGCCGGCGGTGCGTTCGTCTGTATCGCCGCCGCCGACCTCCTGCCGGAGGTGCAGTTCCACACCCACGACCGCCTGCTCCTGACGACGGCACTCGCGTTCGGCCTGGCGATGGCCTGGGGCATCACCGTGGCGGAGCGGTCGTCGCACAGCCATTCGCTGCACGACCACGCTGCGGCCCCCGCCGCACCGACCTGAGCCCCGCCGCTCAGCCGGCGACGTCGAGCCCGCGGGCGGCCCGCTCGCGGCGCACGTCGGCCATCACCTCGTCGATCAGGTCGTGCTGCCCGCGAATCGCCGGCAGTTGGGCCTGGAAGCACCAGGCGATCACCGCCGCCAGGCCGATGCCCCCGATCAGGTGCCAGCTCACCCACGCGCGGCTGCCGGCCGCGAGCCCGCCCCCCGGATCGGCGGCGCCGCCGAGGGCCACGATGCCCACCATCGAGAGCATCCCGATCACGGCGAAGGGAAACGCCCCGCGCTTGAGCCGCTTGCTGCGACCGATGAGCGCGGCGTCGAGCCCGTAGGTCTCGACCACCTCGCGGCACCAGCGGCCGGTGCCGATGAAATAGGTCACCGAGATGCTGTTCACGAGGAGCACCACCAGCGCCGTGAGCATGCCCGACAGGCGGTGCACGGTGCCCCAGCGGAGGACGGCGGGGTCGGTGGCGACGTGAAGGTCGCCCATCCAGAGCCCGAGGCCGGCGGTCGCCGCCAACAGCGCGACGGCGAGCAGGGCGGCGCGGGCGAACGTCTTTTCCATGGTGGCCGGGAGTGCAAGGGCGGGAAAGGCCGCGGACGGCTCCTGCATCCGGCCCCGCCGGCGGCCGCGTGCAGGTCGTTTCCGACGTTATAGCCTCCCCGCGGCCGCCGTATGCTGGTGGGGATGTCAGCACCCTTCCACGACCGCCCCCTGCCACCCGCCCCCGTCGTCCTGCTGACCTGCGGCGATCCCGCCGGCGTCGGGCCGGAGATCGTGGCCGCCGCGTGGCCGGCCGCGGCCCACGACCGCGCGCGGCTCCGGGTGGTCGCCGACGCCCGCACCCTCGGCGCGATCCTGAGCCGGCGCGGCGTCCCGGCGCCGCCGCTCGTGGTGATCAGGCCCGACGATCCCCGGCCGTCGACGGCCGGGGAAGTGCTCGTGATCGAGCCGGCGGCCGCTCGCAGCGAACCCGAGCGGATTCCCGACGCCACCATCTCGGCGGCCGGCGGCCGGGCGGCCGCGACGGCGGTCGAGCAGGCGGCCGCGGCCGCGCGGTCGGGCCAGGCGGCTGCCATCGTGACCGGGCCGCTCCACAAGGAGGCGCTGCATGCCGCGGGCTACGACGTTCCCGGTCACACCGAACTGCTCGCCCGGGCCTGCGGCCTGCCCGACACCGCGGCCTCGATGATGCTCTGGCTGCCGGCTCGGGCCGGCGCCGCGGGCGGGCTGGGCGTGGTGCATGCCACGCTCCACGAGTCGCTGCGCACCGCGCTCGAGCGGCTCTCGCCCGACCGGATCGCCGCGGCCGGCCACCGCCTGGATCACGGGCTCACCGCACTGCTCGGCCGCCGCCCGAGGATCGCCGTGGCCGCGCTCAACCCGCACGGCGGCGAAGGAGGCCTGTTCGGCGACGACGAGCCTCGGCTCGTCACGCCCGCCGTCGCCCGGCTCGTGGCCGCAGGCGTGGCGGCGACCGGCCCGCTCCCCGCCGACACGCTCTTCGTGCGGGCCGCGGCCGGGGAGTTCGACGGCGTCGTCGCCCTGTACCACGACCAGGGGCACATCCCGATCAAGCTGCTGGGAATGCACCACGCCGTGAACGTCACGCTCGGCCTGCCGCTCGTGCGCACGAGCGTGGCGCACGGCACCGCGTTCGACATCGTGGGCCAGGGCAAGGCCGACGCCACCGGCATGCTGGCCGCCATCGACGCCGCGATCCGGCTCGTGGCGGCGGCCGGCTTCAGGGCCGCATCGGCGTCATCGTCTTGAGCACGACGCCGGTCAGGTCGATGAGTTCCTCGCTGGCCGGCTGGTAATAGAAGGCCGTCGCGTCCACGGGCGCGTCGACTTCGGTCTCCAGGAAATCGATCGCCATGATCACCTCGAGCCGCCCGGCCGACACCGGCCGATCACCGGGAACCGCCAGGTATTCGAGCCGGTGCGGCAGGAGGTCGCCCTGGCCGATCGCCAGTCGTGCAACCCACGGCATGCCATCGGGCAGGTCTTCCGGCTGCAGGCCGCCGGGCCGCTTGTCGGCGGTGGCGAGCTGCGGCAGAAGCGAAACCAGGGTTGCCGACGGCCAGTGTCCCTCCACCACCCAGACCGGCCGGCCGTCGATCTCGCCGGGCACGGCCGCCCCGAAGCGGAACCACTGCCGGATCCACCACAAGGTCTTCTGCAGGCCGCCGAGGTAGGGAGCCGTGTCGTTCGGGTCGGGCACCGCCAGCTCCGTGAGCCGGCCCCGCACCCGCTGCACGTCGATCCGATGGAGCAGCGGAGGATCAGGGCCGTTGCGCTGGTGGAGCCAGCAATACAGGCCGTCGCTCACCTCCGTCACCTCGAAGGCCTCCGGCTCGATTCCGAAGGCGCGCGACTCGCAGGTCAACGTCGTCTCGAAGCGAAATCGCTGCTCTTCGCCCCGCCCTGCCTGGAGATACCGGCCGGTGCCGACGAGCACGCGATCGCCGATCCGGACCCGCTGCCGCAGCTTGATCGAGAGCGACTCGGCCCGGCCGATGACCGCCAGACTGCTGGCCACGATCCGCTCGGCCTGGGCCGCCGCGCCCGGGTCGGCCGGCGGCGGCCCCGACTCGTCGGCGCCGGCCGCTTGAGCCGCCGTGGCCAACCGTGCCGCGGCCGCCGCAGACCGCCCGCCCCGGCTGTACACGCTCGCCGCCGGCCGGCCGGCCTCGTCGCCCAAGCCGGAGCCCGCGAGCAGGCCGAGCGCAGCCGCGAACAGCGCGGCCCGGGAACGCCGGCCTGGCAAGCTGGGCGGCCATGACAAGGGGACGATCATCGCGATCAGGCTGACTTTTCCGATTTTGCCAAAGGAACCGGCCCCGGGAGGTCGATGGAACAGCGGTGAGGATCACCGCCTCCCTTCCGCGCTCCCGGCACGACGCCGCGAGTGTACGGATCGGGGGGCTTCCGGCACATGCCGGAAATACGCCCTGGAGGCTCGAGCCGATGACCGTCCGACGCTTGCCCGGCTTCGTTGGAATGTCCCTGGCGGCCGCATTGACCGGCTGCCACATCCCGGCCAACTCGCCGTTCACGGGGCTGGCCCAGCTCCGGCCCGCGGCCACGCCCCACACCAACGTCCTGCCACCGGCAGCCATGCTGCACCATCCCGGCCCGGGCGTGGAAGGCCCCGGTCCCGGCATCATCCACCCGGCCTCGTACGAGGAGTCGCTGGCCGCGGCCGGCGCGGCGATGGCCGGCGGCGGCATGATCGGCGCGATGGCGCCCACCTCGCAGATCGGGTTCGTGGGCCCCGACGGGATGCAGGTGCGCTGGGATGTCTCGATGGCCGGCGGCTTCGACTCCGAACCGCTCGTGACCCCGGGCCGCTACGACTTCCCCCAGGGGGCGATCTACCGGCTCAAGCTCACCGACATCCCGGGCCGCGAAGGCATCGAGCTCTATCCGTCGCTCGAAGTCGCGCCGGTGACGCCGCGGACGGCGGCCTACCTGGCCCACAACGCGGTGCCGTTCCAGCTCACCGACGAGGACCTTGACCAAGTGACGACCGGCAACTTCGTCACCAAGGTCGTGTATCTGCCCGACGCGGAGTATCAGGAACTGGCGGTCGCGGGCGTGGAGACGCTCGTCAGCACGCGGCTCGATCCGGGTGTCGATCCGGTCGTGGAGGCCGATCGCCGCGGGTCGATCCTCGGGATCATCCGGATCGGCAACAAGGATCTCCAGGCACCGGGCGCAGCGGGCTTCGGCGCAGCAGGGGCCGTGCCGCTGGCCGCCGGAGCCATGGGTGGCCCCGGCGCGGGCGGCGCCTGCGGCGTGGCGGGTCCGCTTGGCATGCCCATCGGCGGTGACCCGTCGCAACTGCCTCCCCCGTTCGTGGCCGGCGTGACGGCTCCCGAATACGGCATGCCCCACGTGGGCACGCCGATCGGCCTGCCCGGACCGGCCCACATCCCGCTCGGGGTGCCGGCCGGCCTCCAGCGGCACAGCATCACCAACCACACGAAGGTGCACCTGCCGCCGCCGTCGAAGTCGCTCGGCCTGCACGTGCAGCAGTATCCCGGCCTGAGCTATCCCAAGCCGGCCCGGCACGCCTACCTGGCCGAGCGGACCGACGTGCCGCACATCCACCTGAAGCAGCCGCCCGAGTCGCGGACGCGGTTCGTCGACAACGGCGGACCCGACCCCGACGCCCTCGGCCCCGGCCGGATCGTGCCCGGCTCGATGAGCGAGCTGCCCTGCCCGCCCGAGCCGATGGAGTGACGATCGCCACCGATCGCCGCGTCACCCCGCCGAGCCCGACCGTCACCCGTTCCTTCCCGAGAAGCCCATGGCCGCCTCCGCCCAGCGCACCGAGCACCGGCGGCCCGACACCAGGAGCCGACACCCCCGCACCATCGACATCGTGAACCTTTTCCGGACAGGGACCGCGCTGCAGTTTGCCCGAGGGCTGCTGGCGAGCGCCGTCCTCGTCGGGACAGCCTCGGGAGAAATGCTTCCCCGGGCCGTCACGACGGGAACGGCGGCACATCTCGCCGCCCAGACGATACCGGGAGCGATTGGCGCCCCCGGGCAGCTCCAGCGCGGTCCCCGTCCGGAATCGATGGTTCCGCTTCATGTGCAGCCGGTGGAGATCCGCGGCCCCGCCGGCATGCTCGTGGCGATCGAGACGGCCGAGGGCTGGTCGCCGATGGTGCCGGGCCCGCTGCGGATCGGGCTGGTGGTGGGACAGCCCTACCGCCTGCGGATCGGCGGCCTGGCCGGCCGCGAGGGTGACGAGCTTTTCCCCTCGGTGCGGATCCTCGCCCGCATGGCCGCGCCGCCGGGCATGGACTGGCGGTTCCCGGTCGAGGTGGCGATCGACGAGGACGATCTCTCGGCCGCCTTCGCCGGCTCGCTCGTGCGACGCGTCGTCTATGTGGCCTGCGAACCCGAGGAGCCGGATCTCGTGCCCGGGGGCTGGTTCGACGTCAAGCCGGGCGACGACGCCTTCGAGGTGGCCCGCACGCTGGGCGATCCGGTCGCCGAACTCGTGATCGGCAACCGTCTTCCTGCGCCGGGGAGCGTGCCATGAAGGGGGTGCGCTGGCTGCGGTTGCTGGCGATCGCGACGGCCGCCGTCATCCTGGCGTCGTGCCGGTCGCTCACGGCGCCGCTGGCCACGTCCGCGACCGCGGTCACCGTCCTGCCCGACGACGTGATGACGCCCGCCGCGGACGACTCGCTCACAACCGCCTTCGCCGGCGACGACGCGGCCCCCGCGCCCCTGCCACCCACCCCGGAAGCCTCGTCGCTCGCGGCCCGGTCGCTGCCCGTCACGCCCTCGAGCCGCCGCCACGAAGGCGTGGTGCCCGCCGGCCTCGAAGCCCCCTCCCCTCCCCTGCCCCGACTCGCCTGTCGCGACGGCTCCTGCGGTCAGTCCGTCGGGCTGCGGCCGCTGCCGACTGCCGGTTGCCGGGGAGGCGCCTGCCGCGGCGGCGCCGCATGCCCTCCAGGCGGCTGCCAGGAGACCCTTTGCCTCCCCTGCCAGCCGGGGATCCCGGTCATCCGCCCCTGCCTCGTCTGCGACGGCGGCGACCACGGTGCCCTGGCGAAGGCGGTCGGCCCGGCGGGTCTCGCCAACCTCACCGCCGGCGACACGGTGGCCCGCTTCCGGCCCGCCGACGACGGCCCCGAGGCCGACCGCGTGCAGGTGGTCGAATCGAACTGCGCCTGCGTCTACGCGCCGCGGTTCGCGGCCGTGCGCGAGGTGGTGCGGCCGCTCGAAGACGCCGCGCCGCTCGGCCCGGGCGGCCTCGTCGCCGACGAGCTCGTCGAACTCGAGGTCGAACGCCAGCCGGTCTGGGGCAGCGTGCAGAATCTCGCCCCCGAGGCGGCCCGCAAGGCGCTGCCCGGCGTCGCGGTGCAGGAGCGGCTCGGTCCGCTCGCCGTCGATCAGGAAGAGGTGCCGGGCGAGGAGGATGGCGTCGAGGGACCGGTCGCCCGACTCGCGATCGACCAGCCCGAGCAGGCCCGCCGCAGGCAGCTGCCATTCGAGGAGGTGGGCTTCGACGTGCCCGTGGCGTGGACCTGCATCAAGGCCGCCAACGTGCTCGTCAACAACCAGGCTGCCGAGGTGGTGGCGGCCGATCGCGGGGTCGCCACCCTCCGGTTCGAGGAGCCGGGCCGCGCCGAACTCACGCTCTGCAAGCGGGCCGGCACCGACACGGCCCGGGTCGGAGAGGAGATCGACTTCACGATCTATATGATCAACTCGGGCGACCGGCCGCTCACGGGCATCGTGCTGGCCGACGCCCTGCCCCAGCGGCTCACGCTCGTGCCCGACTCCGCGGCGTCGAGCCTGCCGGCCGAGTTCTCCACGGAGACGGGCGACGACGGCTCGGTCGTGCTCACGTGGCGGCTGACCGAGCCGCTGCCCGCCGGCGGCGAAGGATTCGTGCGGTTCCGGACGCTCGTTCGCTAGGAGCCGGCAGGCGGCCGGCCCGGATCCGCGGGCTCGCCTCCGGGGCTTTCCGCGAGCGTTGCCCAGCCGAGGCCGGGCGGGTTAGGCTGCTCGGAGCGTCCTGGGTCTTTCTTCCGATCGGTCGCTGATCGGTCGCTTTCGCAACGAGGTCTTCATGTCCCGCTCCCGCTTCGGCCTTTCCCTCCTCCTCGTGGCGGGCCTCCTGCCGTGGCCCGTGGCCCGCGCGCTGCAGCCGGCCGCCGCCGAGCCCGCCGCCCCGGCCGAACAAGAGGCCCCGCTGAGCGTGCCGCCGCTGCCCTCCGACGCGAACCCCGAGGAACTGCTCGCCTTCGTCGAGGGGCTGCTGCCGCCGAAGCAACGGCCGAAGTCGCGGGAGGAGATGTTCGCCTACCTCAAGGGCGTGTCGCAGCTGGCGATCGAGGCCGCCGACAAGGTGCTCGCCCAGGTCAAGGAAGACGACGCGCTGTTCGCCAAGGCCGCCAAGCTCAAGCTCGAGAGCCTGTCGGCTCTCGGCCGGCTCGGCGAAGAGAAGGCCGCCGCCGAGATGGCCGCGTTCGCGGCGAAACTGGCGGAGAGCCCGATCAAGCCGCTGGCCATGGAGGCCAAGCGGATGCTGATCGTGGCCGACGCGCAGCAGATGTTTCAGACGGGCAAGTTCGACGGGGCCGCCGCCCTTGTGACGAAGACCGCCGCCCTGCTCGAGGCCGATCCCGACGACCTCCAGACGGCCGGCCTGGCGATGCAGCTCGCCGGCGCGCTCGAGCAGATCCCGGGCGGTGGCGACGTGGCCGTCACGGCGATCAAGACCTTCGGCCCGCTGTTCGCCAAGAGCGGCAACGAGCGGATCAAGCAGCTGGCCGCGGGCTTCGAGGGCAAGCTCCGCCTGCTCGAGCTGCCGGGCAAGCCGATGGAGATCAAGGGTGCGCTCCTCGACGGCAGCCCGTTCGATCAGGCCACGTTCGCCGGCAAGGTCGTGCTCGTCGACTTTTGGGCCACCTGGTGCGGCCCGTGCGTGGCCGAGATCCCCAACATGATCGAGCAGTACGAGAAGTATCACGACCAGGGCTTCGAAGTGGTCGGCATCAGCCTCGACGAGGACAAGGCCGAGGTCGAGAAGTTCGTGGCCGACAACAAGATCCCGTGGCCGATCCTGTTCGCCGGCAAGGGCTGGCAGGATCCGACGGCGCAGTTCTACGGCATCTCCGGGATCCCGCAGCTGGTGCTGATCGGCCGCGACGGCAACGTGATCACGCTCGACGTGCGGGGTGAGAAGCTCGGCGAGAAGCTCGGCGAACTGTTCAAGGAAACTGCCGGCACGAACGCCGGCAAGGACGCCGGCTGACGTGGCCGTCTCGCGGCGGGCGGCGGCGTTCGACTCCTCAGGCATCCGCAAGGCCTTCGACCTCGCGGCGCGGCTGACCGATCCGATCAACCTCTCGATCGGCCAGCCCGACTTCGCCATGCCCGAGGCCGCCCGGGCGGCGGCCAAGGGGGCGATCGACGCCGGCAGGAACGGCTACACGCCGACGCAGGGCATCCCCTCCCTGCGGGAGCGGCTCGAGGCCCGGGCCCGCGCGGAAACGGGGCAGCCGGATCGGCGGCTTCTCGTGACCAGCGGAACGAGCGGCGGGCTCGTGCTCGCGCTGATGGCGCTCGTCGATCCCGGCGACGAAGTGATCATCTTCGAGCCGGCCTTCGTGATGTATCGGCCGCTCATCGAGTTTCTCGGGGGGCGGGCGGTGGCCATCGACACGGCGCCCGCTTTCACGGTCGACGTCGACCGCGTGGCCGCCGCGCTCACCCCGAAGACCAAGGTGATCCTCCTCAACACCCCGGCCAACCCCACGGGGGTGGTGGCCTCGGCGGAGACGGTCCAAGCCTTGGCGACCCTGGCCGACCGTCATGGCGTCACGATCATCAGCGACGAGCTCTACCGCACGCTCTGTTACGACGCGCCGTTCGCCTCCCCGGCCCTGCACTCCGAGCGGGTGGTGGTGCTCGACGGCTTCTCCAAGTCGCACGCCATGACCGGCTGGCGGGTGGGCTGGCTGCACGGGCCGGCCGACGTCGTGGACGTCTGCGCGATGATCCAGCAATACACGTTCGTCTGTGCCCCGCAGGTCGGGCAATGGGCCGCGTTCGAGGCCCTCGAGTGCCCGATGGACGTGCCGCTCGCCGAATGTCGCCGCAAGCGAGACAAGCTCGTGGCCGGCCTCCGCGACCATTACGACTTCCAGGTGCCGGGAGGCGCCTTCTATCTTTATCCACGCGCGCCGGGAGGCTCGGGGGCGGCCTTCGCCGAGCGGGCCGTGGCCGAGGAGAAGTTGATCGTGGTGCCCGGCAAGGTGTTCGGCGCCGCGGACTCCCACTTCCGGATCGCCTACACCACCGACGACCGCACCCTCGACCGGGGCATCGCCGCGCTCAGGAGGCTGGCCGGATGAGCCGCACCGTCGCCGACGTCGCGAAGGCGCTCGACCATGCGGTCTTGAAGCCCGAGCTGACGGCGGCCGATCTGGCGAAGCAGGCCGCGATGTGCGGGGACCGCGGCGTGGGCTGCCTCTGCGTGCGGAGTTGCGATGTGGCGGAGGCGGCCCGGCTGGTGGCGGGCGGCCCGGTCGTGGTGGCGGCCGTGATCGGGTTTCCGCACGGAGCAGTGCGACCCGAGATCAAGGCCCTCGAGGCCCGGCTGGCGATCGCCGACGGCGCCCGCGAGCTCGACATGGTGATCAACGTGGGCGCGCTGAAGTCGGGCCGTGAGACGCTCGTCCGCGACGACATCGCGGCGGTCGTCGCCGAGGCGAAGCCCGCCGGCGTGCTCGTCAAGGTGATCCTGGAGACCTGCTCCCTCACGCCCGACGAGATCCGCGTCGCCTGCCGGCTCGCCGCGGAGGCCGGCGCCGATTTCGTGAAAACCTCGACCGGCTTCGGCGTGAAGTCCGGCGGGCCGACTGGCGCCACGCCCGAAGCGGTCCGAATCATGCTCGACGCGGTCGGCGGACGGTTGCAGGTGAAGGCCTCGGGCGGCATCCGCACGTGGGCCGACGCGGTCGCCTATCTCGACATGGGCTGCACCCGGCTGGGCGTCGGCGACGCCGCCGCGATCCTCGACGGCCGGCCCGTGGCTAGCACGTACTGACGACCGAGGCTGCACGGCTCGGAAGCGGGCAACCGTGCATGTGGTGCTGATTTTGTGGTCGCCGCATTGGTTCGCCGCCCGGTGACATGCGGCCGCTTACGCGGCTCTTGCAGATCGGCACCTGCGGACTTTGCGAGTACTTACCCGACTGCCGCAGCGAAGCACATGTTCCGCAAAGCTCCTTGGTTCCTGCGCGTGCCCCCAGCCGGCTCCTCAGCATCGGGAGTCGTCGTGACCGAACGCAACGAAACCCACGAAAGGCCCGTGGCTTCCGACATCGATGGGCCGCGAGGGGCAAGCCCGTGCCAGTCGAGCGGCGTAGAAAACCGAGCGCAGCCAGGATGGCGAAGCGAGGTTTTCTCCGAGCGAGCGAAGGCCAGGATGGCCGTAGCGAGCGTCCGCGAGATGGCATGGGCTTGCCCCGAAGCCTGCGTTACCCAGGAGTCCCCGCGAAACGGTGTCATCAAGGACGCCCCGGTAAGCCGAGCGCCTACAATCAGGGCACGTCCCCCGGAGTCCACCGATGTCGCACGCCCGCCGTCCCACCACCCTCGCCGAACTCCAGGCTGCCGGCTGGCAATCCCGTTCGGTCAAGGACGAGGTGCGGGAGAACTTCCTCCGGATGCTCCAGCGGGGCGAAGAGCTCTTTCCCGGCATCGTCGGTTACGACGACACGGTGATCCCGGAGATCACGATCTCGCTGATCGCCGGCCACGACATGCTGTTCCTGGGCGAGAAGGGGCAGGCCAAGAGCCGGCTGATGCGGCTCTTGGTGCGGTTTCTGGACGAGGCGATCCCTTACCTCGATGATCCCGCGATCCCGCTCCATGACGATCCGCTCGCCCCGATCACGGCCGCCGGCCGGCGGCTGGTCACCGGCCGCGATCCCGCCGAGGTGCCCATCGCCTGGTGGCCCCGTGCCGAACGCTACGCCGAGCGGCTGGCCCCGGGAACGAAGTTTGCCGACATCATCGGCGAGATCGATCCGGCCAAGCTGGCCGGCGGCACGAGCATGGCGAGCGAGGAGGCGCTCCACCTCGGGCTGATCCCGCGGATGCACCGGGGCATCTTCGCGATGAACGAACTGCCGGAGCTCGACGAGCTCGTCCAGGTCGGGATGTTCAACATCCTCGAGGAGCGGGACGTGCAGATTCGCGGCTATCCCGTCAAGTTCGACATCGACGTGATGCTGCTGTTTTCGGCGAATCCCTCCACCTACAACCGCTCGGGCAAGGTGATCCCGCAGCTCAAGGACCGGATCGGCGCGGTGATCCACACCCACTACCCGCGGGACCGCGAGCTGGGCATCGCCGTGGCCGAGCAGGAGGCGGGCGTCGATCTGGGGGGCGAGTGGCTGGTGGCCGTGCCCCACTTCATGAAGCAGGTCGTGGAGCAGATCACCGTCGCGGCCCGCAAGAGCAAGTACATCGACCAGCAGTCGGGCGTGTCGGCCCGGTTCTCGATCGCCAACTACGAGACGATGATCGCCAGCGCCCGCCAGCGGGGCGTGCGGCAGGGCGAGAAGCCGGCCGTGCCCCGGATCAGCGACCTGGGCCACCTCTACACGTCGAGCCTCGGCAAGCTGGAGCTCGACCTGATGGGGAGCCACCAGATGAGCGAGCGACAGGTGCTCGACGCCGTGATGGCCGACGCGATCGCCACCGTGTTCGGGGAGTACGTGGAGGCCCACGGGCTCGACGAGATCGGCAAGGTCTTCGGCGCGGGGGTGAAGGTCGAGGTGGGCGACACGGTGCCGAGCGCGGCCTACCGGGAGATTCTCGCCGACGTGCCGGAGGTCTGGGAACGGGCCTTCGAGGTCAACGCCGCGGCTGACCCCGCTGTGCGGGCGAGCTGCATCGAGTTCGTGCTCGCCGGGCTCCACGCCACCGACCGGATCTCGCGGATCCAGTCCCACGGGAAGACCGTCTACGACACGGGAGGCTTCCGCTAGCCCATGCCCACGCGTGACACGCTCGGCGGGATCGTCCACACGTACCAGCGGTACGACCCGACCCGCATTCCGCCGCCGCGGCCGCCGGAGACCGATCTCCTGTCGGCGGCGATGGACCATCTGCTCGAGTTCGGCGACCTGGACGAGATGCAGCTCACGCCCGAGCAGCTGGCCGACGCGATCGTGCTCGAGCCGGACCAGATCGCGGGGCTGGGGCCGTCGCTCGACTCGCTCAAGCGGAAGCTCGAGGAGATCCGGCGGAAGATCCTGGAGCGATACGACGCGCAGGCCGCCCGCAAACGGGCCCGCCGGGAGTTCCAAGAGGCGGCCGCCCGGGCCCGGCCGCCGGCCAAGCACCGCGAGGCCTTCGAGCGGGCGGTTCACGAGGAGCAGCTTCGCCGGCTCGAGCGGCTCTGGTACGCGCAGGACGACGACCAGGGGCCGTTCGCCGTCGAGCTCGTGGGGCTCGTCGACCGCCTGGGCAAGGCCTACCAGATCGACGAGCTGGCCACGAAGTGGGAGTTCACCGGGCGGGAGAAACTGGGCGTCGACGAGGCGATCGAGGTCAAGGAGCAGCTCGAGGAGATCGAGCGGCTGCTCGCCCAGCTCGAGGAGGCGCGGAAGAACGCCCGCGTCGTGCTGATCGACATGGACGCGCTGGCCCGCTACGCCGAGTCGGCCGAGCTGTCGGAGCTCGACCGGATCCGTCGGCAGGTGGAGGAGGCGGTGGAGCAGGCGGCCGCCCGCCAGGGGCTCGAGAAGGGCAAAAAGGGCTACGAGCTCACCCCCAAGGCGCTGCGGACCTTCCAGGGCAAGTTGCTCGAGCAGATCTTCGCGGCCCTCGATCCGTCGCGGACAGGCCGCCACCAGGTGAACGTGACCGGCGACGGGGCGGTCGAACTCGTGCCCACGCGGCCCTACGAGTTCGGCGACTCGGTGGCCCACATGGACATCCCCGGCTCGCTCACCAACGCCCTGCTGCGCGAGGCGGCCGAGGGAGGCCGCCCGCCGGGTGGCCGGCTGCGGCTCGACCAGCGGGACATCGAGGTCCACAAGACCCGCAACACGCCCAAGTGCGCCACGACCGTGGTGCTCGACATGAGCGGCTCGATGCGGTACGGCGGGCTGTACGTCGACGTCAAGAAGATGGCGCTCGCGCTCCAGGGGCTCGTGCAGCGGGAGTATCCGGGCGACTTCCTCCAGTTCATCGAGATGTACTCGTTCGCCCGGCCGCGTCCGGCCGGCGAGATCGTGAAGCTCCTCCCGAAGCCCGTCACGGTCTTCGACTCGGTCGTCCGGCTGCGGGCCGACATGGCCGACCCGCGGATCGCCGAGAGCGACGTGCCGCCGCACTTCACCAACATCCAGCACGCGCTGCAGCTCTCGCGGCAGCACCTGGCCCGCCAGGACACGCCCAACCGGCAGGTGATCCTGATCACCGACGGCCTGCCGACGGCCCACTTCGAGGGGAGCCAGCTCTACCTCCTCTACCCGCCGCACAAGCGGACGGAGGAAGCGACCCTGCGCGAGGCCGAGGCCTGCCGGCGGGAGGGCATCACGATCAACTTGTTCCTCCTCTCGGGCTGGTCCCAGTCCCGCGAGGACATCCGCTTCGCCTACAAGCTGGCCGAGACGGCCCGCGGACGTGTCTTTTTCACGGCGGGCCGGGAACTCGACCGCTACGTGGTCTGGGACTACCTCGCCCGCCGTCGCTCGATCCTCGGCTGACCCGGCCGGGGTGGTGCGCATGATCGCCGCGACCGTGGCCTTCACGGCCACCCCCCTCGCCACCCGCCTGCTCCGCGGCAGCTCCTACGAGGAGACGCTCGTGCGCAGGGGCTTCCTGTGGGGCTGACCGGCCCGGCTGGGCGCCGACCGGACGCACCACCACGCCGACGTCAGCCGGCTCGCCGCTCCCGCCAGAGCATCGCGGCCGAACCGGCTGCCGCGGCGGCCGCCAGCACGGCAAGCGTCCAGGCGGGCACGATCCGGTCCGGGGCCACGGCCTCGCGGTCGGCGGCCGTCTCGGCCAGATCCACCGGCGCGAGCCCCTCGGCCCGTCGCTGCCGCTCGGCGGCAGCCTGGGCGCGGCCGAGGTAGCGGCCCTCGAGCTGCCGTTGCCGCCAGTCCCATTTCGGGCCGATCACGGCCATGGCGACGAGCGACATCAGCGAAAAAGCCAGGGCCCAGAACCAGCCGCTGTCAGTCAGCGGCGGGGGCGAGGGCTGGTCGCCGACGGGTGTCTCGGGAAGGGTCATGACAGGGAAAGTCGCCGGGTCGGAACGATCTGTCAAGTTTTTCACATACTGTCTTGTCAGAAATGCCTTCAGGGATACAGTGAAGGTATGCGTCAGCCCTCCGAACAACCAGCATCGTTGGAACCCCGGTCAGGGGACGCGGCGGTCGTCGACCTGCTGCGGCTCCGCGACACGCTGGGCATCGGCGAACTGGCCGAAGCGCTCGGCGTCACGGCCACGGCGGTCCGGCAGCGGCTGGAGCGGCTGATGCGGGCCGGCCTCGTGGAGCGATCGACGGTCTCGAAGCCACGCGGTCGCCCGGCCCATGCCTACCGCCTGACCGAGGCCGGGCGTCGGCTCGGCGGAGACAACTTCCGGGATTTGGCCCTCGCTTTGTGGAGGGAAATCCGCAGCGTCCGGGATCCGGCGATCCGGTCGGGCCTGATCAGCCGGATCGGTTCGGCCCTGGCGGAGACCTACCGGCCGCAGGTGACCGCAGCCGGGGTTTCCGCCCGGCTGGAGCGGGTCGCCGAACTGCTCCGCGGCCGCGACATTTGTTGCACGGTCGACGCCTCCGCCGGGAACGAGCACCTGCCGGTGCTCACGAGCCACGCCTGCCCCTACCCCGACCTCGCCGAGCTGGACCGCGGCATCTGCGTGGCCGAACGACTCATGCTCCAGGAACTCGTCGGCACGGATGTCCGGCTCGCCGAATGTCGGCTCGACGGCGGTTCGGTGTGTCGGTTCGTCGCCGGGGAGCGTGACCAGGCGACCGCCGGGGCCGACACTTGCACGTCTGGCGGTTAACGCGTCGAATGCCTGCCGGTATCCCGATTTCACCCCCTTTCACCCGCGAAAAACGATCCGCCCCGGAGCCGCGACCATGACCGTCACCACCCTCCAAGCCCCGACCGTTCCCACCCCCGGCAGCCGCCCCTGGATCGAGGGCCGGTTCGAGGAAAACCTCGTGCTCACGACGGTGGAGCAGGCGATCAACTGGGCCCGCCAGTCGAGCATCTGGCCGATGACGTTCGGGCTGGCGTGCTGTGCCATCGAGATGATGGCCGCCGGGGCGAGCCGCTACGACCTCGACCGGTTCGGCGCCGGGGCCTTCCGGGCAACGCCGCGGCAGGCCGACCTGATGATCGTGGCGGGCACGGTCACCTACAAGATGGCCAGCCGGGTGCGGCGGCTCTACAACCTCATGCCCGACCCGAAGTACGTGATCGCCATGGGCGCGTGCACGACCGGCGGCGGCCCGTATTTCAAGTGGGGCTACCACGTCGTCAAGGGCGTCGACCTCGTCGTGCCGGTCGATGTGTATGTGCCCGGCTGCCCGCCCCGCCCGGAGAGCCTGCTCGAGGGGCTGATGCGGATCCAGGACAAGATCCAGGGCCAGCGGATCGCCAAGCGGAAGGACGGCGGCGGCAAGATCGACGACGAACTCCCCGTGCCGCACCACTCCGGTTACGTAGCCCCGGCCGTCGCCCACGACGAGCTCGTCTTCGACCACCAGAAAGTCACCGGTTGATCGCCCGCTCCAGTACCGCGCTGCCCCGCCCCACACACCACCCCGCCCGTTCCGAAAGGTTCCCGTGTCGATGAGCCCCGCCAAGGATCGGATCGTGATCAGGGATCTCCACGTCAGCGTGGGCGGCCAGGAGATTCTCCGGGGCGTCGATCTGGAGATCGGCCGCGGCGAGACGCACGCCCTGATGGGCCCCAACGGCTCCGGGAAGAGCACGCTCGGCTACGCGATCATGGGCCACCCCGGCTACGACGTGACCGCCGGCTCGATCGAACTGGTGGACGCCGACGGCACCCGGCACGATGTGCTGGCGATGGAGCCCGACGCGCGGGCCCGGCTCGGGATCTTCCTGGCCTTCCAGCGGCCGATGGCGATCCCGGGGGTGCGGCTGGCCGAGTTCCTCCGCCACGCCGTGACCAACGTCCGCAACCCCGACCGCAAGGAGGGGGAGGAACTGATGCCGATGAAGGAGTTCCGCGGCGAACTCAAGGCCAAGATGGCCGAGCTCTCGATCGACCCGGAGTTCGCCCGGCGGTACGTCAACGACGGCTTCTCCGGCGGCGAGATGAAGCGGGCCGAAATCCTCCAGTTGGCGATGCTGCAACCGCGGTTCGCGATCCTCGACGAGACCGACAGCGGCCTCGACGCCGACGCGGTCCGCCTGGCCAGCGAGAGCATCGCCCGGATCGGCAGTGGCGGCGGACAGGCCGGCCACCAGATGGGCATCCTGATCATCACCCACCACGAGCAACTGCTCGAGCACAACGTGCCCCTCAAGACGCACGTCATGCTCGGCGGCCGGATCGTGGAGTCGGGCGGGCCCGAACTGGCGGCCGAACTCCACAAGAAGGGCTACGAGCGGATCCGGGCCGCGTATCCCGAGGCGGCCGCCGCGGAGCGGGCGATGGAAGACGCGAAAGCCGAGACGGTCTCGGCCTGACGGACACGCACGAACCCGACGACGAAAGCACGACCATGGCGACCGGACTGGATGACTCGACGACCGCGCTCGGCGAGATCAACAAATACGACTTCCGCACCGATTCCCCGGCCGTGTTCAAGGCCCGCAAGGGCATCGACGCCGGGATCGTGGCCCAGATCTCGGAGATGAAGCAGGAGCCCGCCTGGATGCGCGACTTCCGCCTCAAGTCGTTCGAGATCTTCGAGAGCAAGCCGATGCCCGCCTGGGGCGGACGGCTCGGCATCGACTTCCAGGACATCTACTACTACCTCAAGCCCACCGAGCAGCAGGGCAAGACCTGGGAGGAAGTGCCCGACGCGATCAAGCAGACCTTCGACCGGCTCGGCATCCCAGAGGCCGAGCGGAAGTTTCTGGCCGGCGTGAAGGCCCAGTTCGAGAGCGAGGTCGTCTACGGGTCGCTCCAGGAAGACCTCGCGAAGAAGGGCGTGATCTTCACCGACACCGACACCGCCATCCGCGAGCACTCCGACCTCCTGCGGCAGTATTTCGGCACGATCATCCCCCCCTCCGACAACAAGTTCGCCGCCCTCAACTCGGCGGTCTGGTCGGGCGGCTCGTTCATCTACGTCCCCAAGGGGGTGAAGATCGAGTTTCCGCTCCAGGCCTACTTCCGGATCAACGCCGAGAACATGGGCCAGTTCGAGCGGACGCTGATCATCGTCGACGAGGGGGCGCAGGTGCACTACGTCGAGGGCTGCACGGCCCCGATGTATTCCTCCGAGAGCCTCCACTCCGCCGTCGTCGAGATCGTGGTCAAGAAGCACGGCCGCTGCCGCTACACCACGATCCAGAACTGGGCCAACAACATCTACAACCTCGTCACCAAGCGGGCGATGGCCTACGAGGGCGCCCTGATGGAGTGGATCGACGGCAACCTGGGCAGCCAGTTGACGATGAAGTATCCAGCCGTCTACCTGATGGAGCCGGGCGCCCGCGGCGAGATCCTCTCGATCGCGTTCGCCTCGGCCGGCCAGCACCAGGACGCCGGGGCCAAGATCGTGCACGCCGCGCCCAACACGAGCGGCCGGATCGTCTCCAAGAGCATCTCCAAGAACGGCGGCCGGGCCAGCTACCGTGGCCTCGTGAAGGTCGAGCCCGGGGCGAAGAAGAGCAAGTCGAGCGTGGTCTGCGACGCTTTGATCCTCGACGACAAGAGCCGCAGCGACACCTACCCCTACATCGAGATCGAGGAGCAGGACGTCTCGATCGGCCACGAGGCGAGCGTCTCGAAGATCGGCGAGGAGCAGCTGTTCTATCTCATGAGCCGCGGCCTGACCGAGGCCGAGGCCAGCGCCATGATCGTGGGCGGGTTCATCGAGCCGCTCGTCAAGGAGCTGCCGATGGAATATGCCGTCGAGATGAACAAGCTGATCCAACTGCAGATGGAAGGCTCGGTCGGCTAGCGGCCGATTCAGAGCGACATCCAGCCGAAGCCCCGGAGCGCCCGATGCCCCCCGCCACCGCCACGCCCCCTTCCCCCGTGCAGGCGGGATTCGATCGCGCCGGCCTCGACGCGATCATCGCGGAGCAGGCCGCTGCGGGCTGGGTGGCCGACCGACGGCGCGAGGCCTTCGCGGCGCTCGAGTCCCTTGGCTTGCCCGACCGCAGAAGTGAGAACTGGATG
>Ga0214921_10004101_pt1 | contig 21803 bp, 24 predicted proteins | sample LL1505_MetaG_FD_177992 | JGI IMG/M metagenome (GOLD analysis project Ga0214921, IMG submission 177992) | Freshwater microbial communities from Lake Lanier, Atlanta, Georgia, United States - LL-1505 | ecosystem: Environmental > Aquatic > Freshwater > Lake | place: USA: Georgia | collected... | reverse complement strand
AGTGCCACCGCCTTGTCGCTGCCAAATCGGGTTGACTGCCCCCCGGCAAGGATCAGGCCCAGTATTTTCATAGAAAAGGATCAGCGCGGATCATCTAGGCGCAGTCGGCGCAGGTGCCCCGCACTTCAACCACAGGCTTTGTCGGCCGAAACCCAGCTTTGCGCGCGGCCATGCGGACGCTTTCGGTGATGCTGTCATCGTCAATATGCGTGGTTGCCCCGCAATCATCGCAAACCAGAAAAATACAATCATGCTCACAATCGGGGTGGGCATTGGCAATATAGGCATTGGCGCTTTCCACGCGGGTCGCGACATTGGCGGTGACGAACAGATCCAGGATCCGATAGACGCTATTGGCCGCCACCCGCCGCCCCTGCGTGCGCGACACAGCCTCTGCAATGTCATAGGCAGAGGCCGGCTTTTCAAACCCAACCAGCGCATCAAAGACGCTGGCCCGCATTGCCGTCCACTGCTCGCCGGCCCGCGCCATTGCATTGCGCGCGGCATCGGTGAGCGCGTCTCCCGCAGGCAGGGCGTGGGTGTGAGCATGACCAGTCATGGCGATGAAACTAGGCGGATTGGATGGCCGCTGCAAGCGGGCCGCAGGATCAGGCGAAGGCGCGCCGATTGAGATAATGGCCAAGCGCCAAAATGGACGCGCCGATAATCGTTGCCAAAGCCTCGCTGCCATCATGCGGCAGGGTGAGCGCAAACCCCATTGTCGCCAAGCCGACCGCACCAATGGCGAGCGGCGTGATGACGCCATGCGCCATAATGCCGCGCCCCAGGCTGATCGCGCCGAACATAATGGCGAGGATAAGGCCGATTTCATGCACCAGCGGGTGGAGAAACACGCTGCCCGCAGAGGCCATGACGGCAAAGAAGATCGAAGAGGCAAGGCAATGCGCCACGCATAGGCCAGACAGGCCCATGGCCCAGCGATCCAGCTGGTGAAGGCGATTGGCAAAGGCGAGTCCCTTGATCATGCGCTGCCTCTGCCACATTTCCAAACAGGATACAATATAACATTATAGGCATGAAGTTCAACGGCTGGCCGCAGCCTCACCCAAGGAGGGGCTTTGCGATGTGCCGCCACAGGCCTATAGCGCCGCCATGTCTCATCCTCTGTCCCGCCCAAATGCGATTGCCAATTGGCTTTATGCGGTTGCCAGTCTTGTCTTCCTTATGGTGGTGGTGGGCGGCATTACCCGCCTGACCGAATCGGGCCTGTCCATCACCGAATGGAAACCCGTGACCGGGGCCTTGCCGCCGCTGACAGATCAGGATTGGCAAGAGGCCTTTGATAAATATCGCCAGATCCCGGAATATCAGCTGATCAATAAGGGCATGAGCCTCAGCGCGTTTAAGTTCATCTTCTTTTGGGAATGGGCGCACCGTCTGCTCGGGCGGTTGATCGGTGTTGCCTTTGCGCTGCCCTTGCTATGGTTTGCCCTGCGCCGCGCCATTCCCAAGGGCTATGGCCTACGGCTGGTTGCACTTTTGGCGCTTGGCGGGCTGCAAGGGGCCATTGGCTGGTGGATGGTGGCCTCTGGTCTGGTCGATCGCACCGATGTGAGCCATTATCGGTTGGCGACGCATTTGCTCACCGCGCTGTTCATCCTTGCAGGTCTTGTCTGGACTGCGCTGGACCTCAAGGCGTTGGCCCGTGATCCAAAGGCGCAGCCCGCCCGGCTGACAGGGTTTGGTTTAGCGGTGGCGGCCATTTTGCTGATCCAATTGCTGTTCGGCGCGTATACGGCAGGCCTCAATGCCGGCCTTGCGGCAAGCGATTGGCCGTTGATGAATGGTCGGTTTCTTCCAGACCCGAATGTGACCGGCAGCGCCTGGCATGTGCTGACCAATGATCCCTTTGTGATCCATTTCATCCATCGTTGGTGGGCTTGGGGTGCGTTCGGCGCGCTCATTCTTCTGGCCCGGCGCGTGAAGCAGGCCGGGGTCCGCCCGGCCTCGACGGCCATACACATCAGCATTGGCACGCAAATGCTGCTCGGCATTGCGACGGTGATGACCGGGGTGAATATCGGCCTTGCGGTGCTGCATCAGGCTGTGGGGGCGCTGGTTGTGGCGTCCACCAGCTGGGGCATTCATGTCCTTGGTCGCCGCCCATAAACGGAGGCGGTATCATTTTACCCGTTCCAAGAGCCGCCCGAATCCTTGACTTAACGGCCTACCCCTGTAAAAGGGCGTCCATCGTCGCTGTTCGCAAGGGCAGCGCCTTTTTGTTTTACCGTCAAGAGGACGCACTTTTATGAAGGCGCTCACCCGTATGACCAAACCGGCCAAGCCGGCAGAGGTCGAAAAGCAGTGGCACATTATCGACGCCGATGGTCTCGTCGTTGGTCGCGTTGCTACCATTATCGCCAACATCCTGCGCGGCAAGCATAAGCCAAGCTACACCCCGCACGTCGATTGCGGTGACAATGTCATCGTCATCAATGCGGATAAGGTGCGCTTCACCGGCCGCAAGCTGGGCCAGAAGGTCTATTATAAGCACACGGGCTATGCCGGTGGGATTAAGAGCATCACGGCGGCGAAGGTTCTGGAAGGTCGCTTTCCGGAGCGCGTTTTGGAAAAAGCCATTGAGCGCATGATCCCGCGTGGCCCGCTTGGCCGCCAGCAGATGCGCAACCTGCGCCTCTATTCCGGCACCGAGCATCCGCACGTCGCCCAGAACCCCAATGTCCTCGATATTGGCTCGCTGAACCGCAAGAATAAGGTGGGTGCATAATGTCCGACACCGATACCCGTCAGTCGCTCGCCGATTTGGGTGAGCTCACCAACACCGCTGCTGCCGCTCCGGCTGAAGCCGCACCTGCCGCTGAAGCTTCAGAAGCCCCGGCAGCCCCCGTTGTCGTCGCCCCGCCTGCCCCGCTTCGGGAACGCGAAGTTGACGCACAGGGCCGCGCCTATGCAACCGGCCGCCGTAAGGATGCGGTTGCCCGCGTCTGGGTGAAGCCCGGCACCGGCAAGATCACGATCAATGGCCGTGATCAGGAAGTCTATTTTGCGCGTCCGACGCTGCGTCTCGTCATCAACCAGCCCTTCGGCATTGCCGAACGCGCGGGTCAATATGATGTGATCGCAACCGTTAAGGGCGGTGGTCTTTCGGGCCAGGCCGGGGCCGTCAAGCACGGCATCAGCCAAGCCCTGACCAAGCAAGAGCCCGCCCTTCGTGGTGTGGTGAAGGCCGCGGGCTTCCTGACCCGCGATAGCCGCGCGGTCGAACGTAAGAAATATGGCCGCGCCAAGGCGCGCCGGAGCTTCCAGTTCTCGAAACGTTAAGTTTTGGAACCAAAGCTCTTCAGCAGATCAAGGGGTTGCGAGAGATCGCAGCCCCTTTTTCTTTAGGCTTCTTGCAGGTCGCCCGCGCCTTGCGCATCGATGCTTGCCGATGAAGGGGATCGCGACTTTTCTAAATTGATTTAGTCGAGGCCACAAACGGCTTTCAACATCGCCTCTGCCATAGATTCGGGGAAAATGGTGTCTGCTGTTTGCTCGTAGCGCGACCACTCTGCCGAGTTACTCGTTCCATCCGGAAAATATGAAACCCGCGCAAGGAGGGTATCTGTCCGTTCCGCGCAGTCATATCTTGTCCGCACTAACGCCGTCCGAATTTTTGTTGTTTGATCGCGCGAATGATCGAGCTTCTTCCAGACTGTAACTTCATCCCCGGAGCGTTGAAGTGAATCAGAGTCGTAATACCAAACCGCATTACTCACGCTTTCGCCCACATAAACCCAATTGGCTGCAAAAGCAGGTGTCGCACCCAACGAAAGTGAGAGCGCAATTGCGCCAGCCATTAAAGTGTTTGTTTTCATTGTCCTCCCCCTTTGAGCAACGTTAACAAGTTAACGAACAACATCATCAAGGCAAGCTTAGAGCGCAATCCCCATACGGGCCGTTACTCCGAAGGTCGGGCCATTGACGGGTGCGGGGCAGGCCTTCTAGCCAAGAGCAATGGGAATAAGCAGACAGGAGGCCAGAGGGTGATCGAGACCAAGCGTCTAAAGCTGCGGCCGCCCCGCCTGTCCGATCTCGCCGATATTCATGCGATCTTCAGCGATGCTGAGGCGCTGACCTATTGGTCCTTTGCGCCGCATCGCACACTGGCCGAGACCGAAGCTTGGATGCGGCCCATTATTGAGGATCTCGTTGCCGCCGAATTTGATCTGTTCATGGAATTTGAGGGCCGAGTTATCGGCAAGCTTGGTTGTTGGAAGTTGCCGGATTTTGGCTTCATCTTGCATCGCGACTTTTGGGGGCGGGGCCTGGCGACCGAAGGGCTCAGGGGGTTCATTGCCTATATGCAGGGCCGGAAGGCAACCGATCATCTTTTTGCCGATGTTGATCCGCGCAATCTGCGATCAAAGGCGGCGTTGATGCGGTGCGGATTTCACCATGTCGCCTTTGTTCGCAACACGATCGAAACGCATATCGGTTTGTGCGACAGCGACTATTATCGGCTGGATCTTTAAGTGGTCAGGCGGCGGTGACGCTGTCGATACTCTCTTTGAGAAAGTCCCTAATCACCGATCTTGCCGAAGGGGTCAGGTCATATTTACGAACCCGGCGATCCAATCGGTCATGTTCAACTTGCAATAAGTCGCTTCCGACCAGTCGTTTCAGAATGAGGCTGAACGCGGCCGACGAAGCCCGAGACGACCCGCGCAGGCTCGCAGAGGGGGTCGGCCCTTGCTCATAGAGGCGGAGCAGAATTTCAAATTCTGGCGTGATGGCGCGCAGACGAAACTGCTGCTCAACATTCGCCAGACCTGCTGTCAACTGCCCCATAGCCTAACCTGCTCTTTCCTCGGTGTCCGTCACAATCCCCCCCTATTTCCAAGCCTAATGCCGACTTCTCATGGACTAAACTGGCCAACAGGTCGGGGGGTTCCATCGGCCTTGACCAAAAGGCGAGCGCACAGCCTGCCAATCAGCGTATCCAAGTCCGCCGGGCCCCTCCCTGAGCGTTTATCGTCCTTTGCAGGGCGTTGAAAAAGTGCGGAAAATATCATTTTTTGATATATAAGTGCCACAATATGACTTCTTTAAAGCGAGGGTGGGCCAGACTATTTTCGGCTAGACCGCGTGGGGCATGGACAAAGCCTGTCGAGATTCCTAACATTTATCAGTCATTGGGAGTAAATCACATGCGTCAGCCACTCGTCCTCGCTCTTGTTACGATAACCAGCCTTGGCCTTGCCGCCTGTGCGACGCCCAATCCGATCCAAACCGACCGGACGGTGTTTAACTTTGACTCCACCTTTCAGCGGGCGGCCTATGGCCAGCCGATTGAGACGACGTTCGATAAGACGGTCACCGTGTTTCGCGAAGCGGGCTATGCGCTCGACATTGTGGATCGCGCGACGGGCCAAATCAGCGGCCAACGTGGGAAGACTGGCGATAAGGGCGCGAGCAAAAACAATGACATGCGCTTTGTGGCGCTGATTTTGCCAGGCGTCGGCGGCGGCAGCCAGTTGGCGCTGAAGTTCGTGCAGGTTTCAAATGTGGGTGTGCCCGTTCTGAACCGCACCCAGGCCGAAGTGGTTTTGTCTCAGCCAGAATTATACGCTTATGTATTTCGCCGGGTCGATGACGCGAACAGAGTCATAGAAACACCCCCGGCGGCATTGGCGCCGACATCTGGGCAGAGCGGGCTGGAGTCCGACATTCTGCCGGTTGATCCCAACGGCACAAATTAGGCTGCGCGCGCACCCAAATGCTGGGTGAGCAGGGCAGAGATCATCGCCCGCACTGGCGGGGCCAGGTCATAATTGCGCACCCGGCGATCCTCGACGCCGGATTCCACCACGAGAAGGCCATCTTCGGTCATGCGCTTTATCGTCTTTACAAAGGCCGCAAGCGACGCATTGGTCGCTGCCATGACAGACATGGAAGGGGACGGCCCGTTCGCGTAGAGATGAAATAAGATCTGGAAATCAAAAGTGACGAGCCGTGCGCTCAAATCTGTCTCGCACGACTTAATGAAATAAAGCAGATGCACGGTAAATCGCCCCAATAAAAACCCCCAATGGCTTACAAATAACTTCTTCGCCAAGTCATTGCCAAAATATATCGATGAATATCATTCTGATATTAAATTGAGATTTATTGTTAATTTCTTGCCGCAATTAGCGCAGCTTTTTTCGGTGGGTCTCAAGATCAAGCACGGCATTGTCGGCACCTTCGGGCAACAGCCCAAGGCGGCGCGCCACTTCCTGATAGGCTTCGACTTCCCCCCCCAAATCGCGGCGGAACCGATCCTTGTCGAGCTTCTCGCCCGATACCATGTCCCAAAGGCGGCAGCCATCCGGGCTGATTTCATCGGCGAGGATGACGCGCACAAAATCATTTTCCCAAAGCCGACCAAATTCCAGCTTAAAATCAACCAGACGAATACCGATCCCGGCAAAAAGGCCCGACATGAAGTCATTAATGCGGATCGCCATATCGGCAATGTCGTGCATCTCTTCTGGGCTGGCCCAGCCGAAACAGGCAATATGCTCTTCGGTGATCAGCGGATCGCCCAGCGCATCATCCTTATAATAATATTCGAGGATCGTCCGGCTCAGCTGCGTGCCTTCTTCCACACCCAAGCGTTTGGACAACGACCCAGCGGCCACATTGCGTACGACCACTTCGATCGGGATGATATCCACCTGCCGCACCAATTGTTCGCGCATGTTGAGGCGTTTGATGAAGTGCGTCGGAATGCCGATATTGGCCAGCAGCGTAAACACATGCTCAGAAATGCGGTTGTTGATCACGCCCTTGCCGTTGATCGTGCCCTTTTTCTGAGCGTTAAAGGCGGTTGCATCATCCTTAAAATATTGAATGAGCGTTCCCGGTTCTGGCCCTTCGTAAAGGATCTTGGCCTTGCCTTCGTAAATCTGGCGGCGACGGTTCATGTGGCGGTCCTGACGTCGAATAAAGCACAACGCCCCGGCGGGCGGGGACACCTCGTCCGCGGCTACCGGGGCAATGTCAGAGCTTTAGCGCAAGAGCAGGGCAAGAGCAATGTGCACCGGTTCACGGCTTTACTGCCGTTCATCTGCGCGACATGAAGGACGATATAAGGGTGAAAGTACACCGGCCGGCATCGCCTGACCGCATGAAGGAGACGCACATGACCAAATATACTCTTCTCGCGGGGGCCGCAATCTTGCTGACCGCGCCGCTGAACGCCCAAATGGCTGACCATGCCGATCACGCCATGCCCACACCCCCAGCGGCGCCACAGCTCCCCATGGCCCGCGCCGATGTTGCCGCGCAGGTGAAAGCGCACTTCGCAAAGATGGATGCGAATAAGGATGGCGCCATTACCCGCGAAGAAATTGCCGCGCAGCAGGCCGCGCTGCGCAAAGAGATGCAGGATAAAATGTTTGCGAAGATGGATGCCAATCAGGATGGCGCCATCAGCAAGGATGAGTTTGATGCCCATCATAAGGACATGGCAGGCCATATGATGATGATGGCAATGGACGCGCCGGACATGTCAATGCCCCCGCTCCCACCGGGCATGATGGCCCCCGACGGCCCCCGTAAAATGGTGATTATACAAAAGTTCGTGGGCGGCCCAGGCTCTATGATGGGAGACGGCCGCATATTCGACGCGGCCGACGCCAATAAGGATGGCAAAGTGACCGAAGCCGAAGCTTTAACATCCGGGCTCGCTCGCTTTGACCGGGCTGATGCCAATAAGGATGGCAAGATCACGCCCGATGAACGGCAGGAACGTCGTGTTGAACACCGCAAGGTGATGAACGAGCATCGCGCACATTAAGGCGCAGTTGGCCCGCCTTATTTTGGGGCGGGCCCCGCCTGCTGACGATAACGCTGTTCCGCGTCGCGCATATAATCGCGCGTGATGGGCAATGTGTGACGATTGCGCGCATATTGCAGCTGATAATTGACCAGCCCGCCATAGCGGAACGCGCCCGATGCGCCGGCCAGATAAAACTCCCACAGCCGGAAAAACCGGTCGTCATACAGGCGGATGATTTCGTCGCGCGCGGCATGGGTGCGCTCCAGCCACATGTCGAGCGTCTGGGCATAATGGAGGCGCAGCACCTCAACATCGGTGAGGATCAGGCGGGTCTTTTCGCTGGCGGCAACCACTTCTGACAGCGACGGGTTATAGCCGCCGGGGAAGAGATATTTGGCCGTGAACGGGTCGGTCGTGCTCGGCTTTCCCATGCGGCCAATTGTGTGGAGCAGCATCACCCCGTCTTCGCTGAGGAGCGATTTGGACTTGGCAAAAAAGCTGCGGAAATGCCGCGGCCCCACATGTTCAAACATGCCGACAGAGACAATGCGGTCAAACGATCCCGTAACGGCCCGATAATCGAGCAGCTCAAACCGCACGCGATCCGCAACGCCGGCGGCCTCCGCACGCGCGCGGGCGACCTTTAGCTGTTCTTCGGACAGGGTAATGCCCAGCACATCCACATTGGCCAGGCGATTGAGGTAGAGCGCCATGCCGCCCCAGCCACAACCAATATCGAGCACACGCTGACCGGGGGCGAGGGCCAACTTGGCGGCGATGTGCGCCTTTTTATCGGCCTGCGCCTGATCCAGGCTGTTGGCGGGCTCGGTGAAATAGGCGCAGCTATATTGGCGGTCTGCATCTAAAAAGAGATCGAACAGCCGGCTCTCCAGATCATAATGATGCGCGACATTGCGGCGGGATTTGCGTTCCCAGTTGAACCGATCCAGCCGGGCCAGCGCCTCTGATCCCGCGCGGCGCAACAGGCCCTTGGGGGTCAGGCCTTCGCCCCCCTTTTCCCAAGGGGCGTTTTTACGAAACAGGGTGAGGAAGGCGGCAATATCCCCCTCTTCAAAACAGATCCGCCCATCGAGCCAAGCCTCGCCAAAGCCAAGCCTTGGGTTTCGGATAATGTCCCGCGCCACCCGGCCATCGGCAAAGCGCAATGTCACCTGCGGAAAATCCGGATGCGCCGTGCCAAAGCCATAGCTGCGCCCGGTCGCATCGATGAGCATCAGGCGGCCATGTCTTATGGTGCGGCGGAGCAGCTGGAGGAGGAACCACATTCCAGCATATGTCCAGCAGGCACGAGGCATGTTCAACGGGCGATCCGCCAACATGGTTTAGACTGACGGCAGATTTGTCGTCGCGCCCGTCCTGCTCTAGGGCTGCGGCATGACATCTGCCCCCTATGACGCAATTATCCTTGGTGCAGGCGGCGCCGGCCTGATGTGCGCGGCGACCGCCGGGCAATTGGGCCAGCGCGTGCTGGTGATCGACCATGCAGCAGAACCGGGAAAGAAGATCCTGATTTCCGGCGGGGGTCGGTGTAATTTCACCAATGTGGAAACGGCGGCGGATCGATATCTTTCGGCCAATCCGCATTTCGCCAAATCGGCGCTGGGCCGGTATCGCCCGGCAGATTTTATCGCGCTGGTCGATCGCTATGGCATTGGCTGGCATGAAAAGACGCTGGGTCAGCTGTTCTGCAATGACACAGCGCGCGATATTGTTGCCATGCTGATGGCCGAATGCGCGGCCGGCGGTGTCGACTTTGCCTTGTCCACCGACATTGGAGAGATTGGCCATGCCGATGGCCTGTTTCATGTTGCCGGAAAAAGCGCCCGTGCGCTGGTGATCGCAACGGGTGGCCCCTCCATCCCCAAAATGGGGGCCAGCGGAATTGCCTATGACATTGCCCGGCGCTTTGGCCTGAAACTGGTGGAGCCGCGCCCGGCGCTCGTCCCGCTGACCTTGGGGGGCGACGACATTTTGTTCCGCGATTTGTCGGGCGTCTCGGCAGAGGTCACTGCCCGTGCGGGCAAGACGGCCTTTCGTGAAGCCGCGCTCTTCACCCATCGGGGCCTGTCTGGCCCGGCCATCCTCCAAATTTCGTCTTATTGGCGGCATGGGGATCCAGTGCGGATCAACTTTGCGCCCGATGCCGATGCCGATTGGCTGCGCCAGTTGAAGCGGGAGAAGCCCAAGGCCACGCTCAAAGGGGCGATGTCCACTCGGCTGCCGGATCGCCTCTCTCTGGCGCTGGCAGAGCGGCTCAGTGGGGCGGATACCAATTGGGGCCTGATCCCGCTGGTGGATATGAAGGACGCCCTGTTGCGGCAGGTGGAAGACCAGCTGGCCGGGTGGGATTTCCATCCCAATGGCACAGAAGGCTATGCCAAGGCAGAAGTCACCGCAGGCGGCATCAGCACAGCAGAGCTTTCGTCCCGCACGATGGAAGCCGCCAAGGTGAAGGGCCTCTACGCCATTGGCGAAGGGGTGGATGTAACCGGATGGCTGGGCGGCTATAACTTCCAATGGGCCTGGGCCAGCGGTGTTGCCGCCGGGCAAGCCATTGCCGGGCAATAAACCCGCCCCGGATCAGCCCAAAGCGGCTTGTTTTTCCTCAGCCAGCTGATCCAGCTCGGCGCGGGTTTTGCGTTCAGAGCTGGTTTTCAACTGCCCACAGGCGGCATCAATATCGCGGCCGCGCGGGGTGCGGATGGGGGCGGAAATGCCGCCTTCAAAGATGATATCGGAAAAGCGCCGCACCCGTTCTGGCAGAGACGTGTCATATGCCGCACCAGGCCAGGGGTTAAAGGGAATGAGGTTCACCTTGGCCGGCAAATCATATTTGCGGATCAGGCGGACAAGCTCATGCGCATCGGCATCGCTATCATTCTTGTCCTTCAACATCACATATTCAAAGGTGATCCGCCGGGCATTATTCGCGCCCGGATAATTGGCACAGGCGGCCAACAGCTCCTCAATCCCATATTTGCGGTTGAGGGGGACGATTTCGTCGCGCACTTCCTTGGTGACGGCATGCAGGGAGACCGCCAAATTCACCCCAATTTCCGTGCCCGCGCGCGCCATCATCGGCACCACGCCCGATGTGGAGAGCGTGATCCGCCGTTTCGACAGCGCCAGCCCATCCCCATCCATCACGATTTTCAACGCATCGCGCACATTTTCAAAATTATAGAGCGGCTCACCCATGCCCATCATCACGATGTTGGTCAGCAGCCGCCCCTCTGGCTGAGACGGCCATTCGCCCAGCGCATCGCGTGCCAGCATCACCTGCCCAACAATTTCAGAGGCGGTTAAATTGCGCACCAGCTTCATCGTGCCGGTATGGCAAAAGCGGCAATTGAGCGTGCAGCCCACTTGGCTAGAGACACACAGCGTCCCGCGATCGGCATCGGGGATGAACACCATTTCATAATCTTGCGCATCGGGGGACCGCAGCAACCATTTGCGCGTGCCATCGATGGAGACTTGCGCCTCCACCACCTCTGGCCGGCCGATCACAAACCGCTCTTCCAGCCAAGGGTGCTGGGCCTTGGCAATATCGGTCATCTCGGCAAAGCGCGTGGCCCCGCGATTATAGACCCAATGCCAGATTTGCTTGGCGCGCAGCTTGGCCTGACGGGCATCCAGCCCGGCCTGTTCCAGCTCCGCCCGAATCTGGTCGCGCCAAAGGCCAACAAGGTCAATACGCCCATCCGCGCGCAGCACAGGCGCACGCGAAACGGGAACGGGATCAATATGGCCAGGAATCTGCATAGGCGCGCCTATAAGCGGAAATGGGGCCAAAGGCTACAGGGGGCTAAAGCTGTGCCCAGCCCGTCCGGTCAAGCGCCGCCATAGCCTTGGTGATCGCCACCGTCTCCACACTCACCGTCACCACCCGCGGCAATAGGGTGATGCAGCTCTCCTTATAATCGGCAAAGCGATAGCTGTTGAACTTTTCACGGATGGTCGGGTCGCGCGGGGTTTTTTCCTTATGCTGATCCAGCACCCAATCAATCGCGCTTCGGTTGCCAAGGCGATAGTCCCACGCTTGCAAGGGCACACCCGTTAGCTGCGTGTCTTCATCGATGACGATGTTCCCGGCCTCTGCATTGCTTTTCAGCTTGGGCTTGGGATGCGTCTCCTCGGCGCGCTTTGGCGCTGGCGTATCGACGCGCGTGAGGTTGGCAGGCGTCACTTTTTCATAATCGATATGCAGTTTTAACAATGCCTCGCCCCAAGCCACCCATTGATCAAAGTCCGGGTAAAAGGGGATGCGCGGAAATTCCCGCTTCAGGTTGAGGGCATATGTCTCGCGGTAGACGGGATCATGCAGCACGGCATAGCAATAGGCAAAAATGGCATCCTTGGTGATGCTTACTCCCTCCCCCTTGACGGGGGAGGGCTGGGGTGGGGGTGCGGCGCGCGTCTGCGCGCCAATATTTTGTTGGGGAGCTAAAGCTCCCGATCCCACACCCTCCGCGCCTGACGGCGCTCCCCCCTCTCCCGCAAGGGGAGAGGGGTTATAGGCATAATACGCCACAAACTGCGCCACCGCCCAATCGGTGATGTTATCCACCCGCTCGCCGGACTTTGTGTAGCGGTAGCGGGGGAGTTCAACTCCAGTCGCACCGCCACCAACCATATGATAATCAATCATTTGGTCGCTCCCTAAGCAGAGGAAGGGCTTTTGAGAATCTGGTCCAGTGAAGGCAATCAGTCTGTTTGAAGCCAATTGGCGCAAGGGAAAGTAGCGCTTGTTCTGGTAAATTCGGTGTGTGATGTGCTCTTCATAATACATCACCCGTTTCGCGAAGGGGCGAAACAAAACCTCACAAATCCCGTCTTCATTGAGCCGGATTTTATGGCCTTTGATGAAGGCGCTCTCCAACTCTGATGTCCATTTAATGGATCGGCCGATCCAACCCCCAATTTGACCCGTTGGCCTTTCGGCAGCCCATCTTTTACGTTCGGCCTCAAAATAGTTCACGAACCACTGAACTTTCTTGAAGAGATTCATGCTTGAGAGATCGTAGGCCCAGTCATCGCGCGCCGTTACAACTCCATTAGAACTTCCGGCAAAGACTGCTTGCACCGCGCCGCCATCAGCTGCACTCTTAATTGCGGCAGGAATCCAACTTGCTGGAAATGGATCGGGTAATTCATCCCACGAGCCATCATGCGTCGGTTTGACTTGCTTCCTGGGCATGTCTGCCAAAGAATTCGAAGCCAGCCACGTCAGTTTGTCTTCCGCTGGTTGGTCCGGAGCTGAAATCCTGTTTAGAACTAGGCTGGAACGATCAGTTTTCTTCAACAAGAAAGAAATCGCAACACCCGTTCCAATCCCAAATACATTGCTTTTTCCGGCAGGCCCTGCCTCTTTGTAGTCACCACCCAGATCGACGACCCAAATCTCTTGGAAATCATCTGCTACTTTTTTCCGGAAACCGTCAAAGGTTTTGCTGTCTATGAAGCTCCGATTGGTAATAAAGGCGATTAGACCCTCATCCCCAAGCCGGTCACTCGCCCAGCGGAAAAACCTCGCATACGGATCATAGAGCTTGGTTTTCTGCGCGGTGCTCGCCTTTATGTAGGTCTGCTTAATTCTTTCGTCGATTTGGTCATATTTTCGGTTCTTATTGTTATCATTCTCATTCTGCTGATTGGCATTATAGGGAGGGTTGCCAATGATAACGCTGATCTCGCGGTCATTCTGCCGCTTCACTCGCGCCATATTTTCATCGCTTAGTGATCCCAATAGATCACCAAAATGCTCGTCTTTCTTTGTCTCCAGCGCCGCGACATTATCCAGCGTATCGACAAAGCAGAGATTGGGATATTCGGCAAACTGCCCGGTGATCGCGGCATAGCTGGCCTCAATATTCAAATTCGCCACATAATAAGGGAGGATCGCCACTTCGTTGGCGTGCAATTCTTCCTTATATTTATAGCGCAGCTTTTCATGGTCGCCGCGAAAATGCTCCAGCAGCTCGACAATATAGGTGCCCGTGCCCGTTGCCGGGTCAAGAATGTCCACATGCCTGTCGATCAGGTTTTTGCCAAAATGCTGTTCGCACAGCCAATCGGCAGACCGGATCATGAAGCGGACAATTTCACCCGGCGTATAGACGACGCCCAGCCTGTCGGCGGCTTGGGGATTATAGACCTTGTAGAAATTCTCATACAGGCCTTTGAGAAAATCCTGCTTCTCGGAATGGCTTTCCAACACCGCAGCTGTGCGGGCAATGCCTGAATAATAAGGGCCGAGTGACTTTAGCAGGACTTGCTTTTCACCATAGCTGAACAGCTTGTCCGCAAGCGCATAGAGCGCGGCGGCGACATTATTCTGTCGGTGGAAATCGGGATTGTCGAACACCTTGGCGAAGATGTCCTCAGTCAGGATATGCTGGATGAGCATTTCCTGCACATCCTCTTCGTTCACCTGCGGGTTGATGGCGTTGCGGGCATGGGCGAGGAAGGCTTCTTCCGCCCGCTTGAAATCGCGCGAGGCGGCGCGCTTTTGCGCAATTCTATTGCGCAGCGCCTCAAGGATGGCGGGCAAATCCGCCGCAAATTGCTGCACGGACTTACGAAAATCGCTCACCTCTGGCCGTTCATAGGCAAGAAGCGCGTTAGCAGGCGGAGCAGCGCGTCCACATCATCCATCGGCGCACGATCTGCCTCATGCCCCCGCTGGAACAGAACGGCGGTCACATCATCGGAAAAGACGATATTGTCTTTGGGATAGCCCTTGCAAAACTTATTGGCGATTTCGTGATCCAGACGGTCGTCGGCGTCCTTCGCTTCCCAATAGCCAAAGGGGATGCGCAGGCTGTTGAGCAGCGCGCCATCCACATAAATACGGCTGCCCTTATCGGTGATGAGGCTATGTTCCGGAACAAGGAGAAGATCCTGCCCCCGGCCCCATCGCTGGAGCAGCATCTTAAACGCATCGCGCAGCACAGATTCCCGGCGGCTGCCCGATATTGCGCGCATCCGATCCAGCTCGGCACGATATTCATGAATAAATTGGCGGCTCACGCAACACTCCCCCAATAGGTGGGGCAGTATTGATGCCAAATTTAGGGAATATCAAACCATTTTGGTATTATATAGGAAAGCAGTATCAAATCCCGCCAGCGCACAGCGCGGCCAACAGGGGAAACACCGTCAAAAAGGGGAAAAATGGTGCCCAGGGACGGAATCGAACCGCCGACACGCGGATTTTCAATCCGCTGCTCTACCGACTGAGCTACCTGGGCCAAAGGGCGCGGCGGGCGCGCGCTTTGAAGGCGGGCCTATAGCCATGGTTAGGCGTCGCTGTCCAGCCCCGTTTCGTGTGCGTCCTCATCGGCGCGGGCAGGCACGCGATAGCCTTCGCCCAGCCAGTTGAGCAGATCTCGATCCTTACACCCGCGCGAACAAAAGGGCAGGTGCGCGGCGGCCGCTGGCTTGCGGCATAGGGGGCAGAGCGCGGGCTTCAGATCAGGCTGGAGAGACATGGACAAGGCCATAGCGGCTGATGGCTGAGTCGCAAACCAACATCACATCTGCGCCGACGATACGCCGGGTCTGCGCCAATGCATCGGGCCAGTGGCGCAGCAGATCAATGATGGGGGCCTGTGCGGTGATCGTGCGGGGGCCAATGCCCTGCGATTGGGCCGCTTGGCGTAGGAGCGCGCGGGCAATGCTGTCATCGGAGAGCCGCCCCGGCGTTATGCCGCACAGTTGTTCTGGTAGGGAGGGGCCGGTGCGCGGGCGGATGATCTGGCAAAAGCCATAGCCGTTGACCGACGTCCGCTCTTGCGGGCCGAGTGGGGCGCAGGCGTCTGCCAAGGCCTGATCCACCGCCTGCCGATCTGCGCGCGACGCCATGGAGACAAAGTCGATGCCAATCGGGCCTGTTATATCAAACAGGCGGAGGGCGCGGCCAATGGCGCGGGCGGCCGCGCGGTTGAGATCAAGCGGGGCGCGGGTGCCATCCACATCAATCACCGTCATGGCGCGGGTGCGCTCTATCGATAAATCGCCGCCGTCAAAGGCGATGAGGCCGGTGCGCGCCTGATCCAGCAACGTGTCAAAATCGACATCGTCCAGGGCCGCTGCATCAATCCGCACAGGGGGGGTGCCGCTGGGCAGGCTGTCCGCCGCGGCGGCGCTGGCGCAGATGACGGCGTCTACGCCCGCCAACAGGCGTGTGATCTGATCCGGTGGTGGGGCGTCGTCGCCTGCGGGCCGGGCAAGCGCGCGTTTCCAGCGGCCCGGCTCTGGCACGCGGCTGCGCACAATGTCGACCATCAGGCGCCCCCCTTCGGCCATAGGCGGCACGGGGCGGAGCAGGGCTTCCTCCCCCGTCTCTAGCGCAATGAGGGCTTGTCCATTCCCCAGACGCGAGACAAGCCGTGCCGAAAGACGCGCCCCGGCGTCCGCATGCGGGCTGGTGTGGCAGAGGGGGATGAGGTGAAGCGCGACGACTTCTGCCCCCTCCAGCACGGCACAGCGGATATCGCCGGGGGCGGGATCCCAGACGAGCTGGCGGGTCATTTGGGCAGAACGCCCGCCGCAATCAAAAGGGCGCGGGTTTCAAACAGCGGCAGGCCCATCACGCCGGAATGCGACCCTGAGAGCGCCCGGACATAGGCTTCGGCATAGCCCTGCACGGCATAGCCGCCCGCCTTGCCCAGCCCTTCGCCGCTTTCGACATAGGCGCTGATCTCCTCCGCGCTCAGCCGTTTGAAGGTCAGGGTGCTGGTGGAGAGGCGCTGGCGGGCAACGCCCTCAACATCGATGATAGAGAGGGCGGATTGCACCCGATGGCGCCTGCCCGATAAAAGCTGAAGGAAGCTGCGGATATCTTCGGCTGTTTCGGCCTTGCCCAAGATGCGGCGGCCAACCGCCACCACAGTATCGGCTGCCAGAATCACAGACTGGGGGTGGCGCGCGGCGACCAGCGCCGCCTTTTGCGCGGCAATACGCCTGGCATAAGCGAGGGGCAGTTCGCCCTTATGGGGGGTTTCATCGCAATCGGCGGGATCGACCAGATCCGGCACAACGCCGATCCGCTTGAGCAGATCAAGCCGACGCGGCGAGGCAGAGGCCAGAATGAACGGGGCAGGAGTGAACGTCACGGGGCGCGGCCCGGCATCCATCACTTAAAGCGGTAGGTGATCCGCCCTTTGGTCAGATCATAGGGTGTCAATTCCACCAGCACATCATCGCCCACGAGCACGCGAATACGGTTCTTGCGCATTTTGCCGGCGGTGTGGCCCAGGATTTCGTGATCATTCTCAAGTTTCACGCGGAACATGGCGTTGGGCAACAGTTCAACAACTGTACCGCGCATCTCGAGAAGTTCTTCCTTAGCCATGCATTTCCTTGATCATATTATCTTTAGTGGATGGCCGCGTCCTTAGACTGCAAACACCCAAAAGAAAACCCCGCCCGGACAGAGCCGGGCGGGGCAGAGAGTTTTCAATCCAGATCGGATTACATTGAGGCGTGATACAAGGCCGCCAGAAGCAGCAGAGCCACGATGTTCGTGATCTTGATCATCGGGTTCACGGCCGGGCCAGCGGTGTCCTTATACGGATCCCCCACTGTGTCACCCGTTACAGCCGCCTTATGGGCTTCGCTGCCCTTGCCGCCATGATGGCCGTCTTCGATATATTTCTTCGCATTGTCCCAGGCACCACCGCCCGATGTCATCGACAAGGCGACGAAAAGGCCGCTGACGATCACACCCAGAAGAAGCGCACCCAGCGCCGCGAAGCCATCTGCCTGACCGGCAATTGCCGTGATCAGGAAGTAAACGACAATCGGAGCCAGAACGGGCAGCAGCGACGGAATAATCATTTCCTTGATCGCAGCCTTGGTGACGAGATCCACCGTGCGGGCATAATTGGGTCGGCTTGTGCCGGCCATAATGCCCTTATCATTGGCGAACTGATCCCGCACGTCCTTCACGACATCGCCGGCCGCACGGCCAACGGCTGTCATCCCCATTGCGCCGAACAAATAGGGGAGCAACGCCCCCAAGAGCAGGCCAACAATGACATAGGGATTTTCAAGGCTGAAATTGACCGTGAGATCCGGGAAGAAGGTGCGCAGATCGTTGGTGTAGGCGGCAAACAGCACAAGTGCTGCAAGACCCGCCGACCCAATGGCATAGCCCTTCGTCACGGCCTTGGTCGTGTTGCCAACGGCGTCCAGAGCGTCGGTCTTTTCACGAACCGAATCGTCCATACCGGCCATTTCGGCAATGCCACCGGCATTGTCCGTCACGGGGCCATAAGCGTCGAGCGCGACGACCATACCGGCCACAGCCAGCATCGCCGTTGCCGCAAAGGCAATGCCGATCAGGCCCGCCAGCTGGTGCGCCACAATAATGCCCACGCAGATGACGATGGTTGGCAGAGCCGTTGCTTCAAGGCTGATCGCCAGACCCTGAATCACGTTCGTGCCATGTCCCGTTTCCGATGACTTGGCGATCGACCGCACCGGACGATAGCTCGTGCTGGTGTAATATTCGGTGATCCACACGATCAGACCGGTCACAACCAGACCCAGAAGCGAGCAATAGAACAGCGTGCGGCCGGTAAACCCGCCCGTGCCATCCAAATTCGCGCCGATCATCGTTTCCATGCCGCCGAGCGCATAATCGGTCGCGAACCAAATGGCCGGGATCGACAAGAGTGCAGTGACAAGAAAGCCCTTATACATAGCACCCATGATGCTGTTGGAGCTGCCCAGACGGACGAAATAGGTGCCGATGATGGATGTCAGCACGCAGACGCCACCGATCAGAAGCGGCAGGCTCATCAGCGGGAGGAGCATGTCGCCCGCGCCCTTCACCAGCAGCGCGATCAGAACCATCGTGGCCCCAACGGTCACAACATAGGTTTCGAACAAATCTGCAGCCATACCCGCGCAATCGCCGACATTGTCGCCGACATTGTCCGCGATCACAGCTGGGTTGCGAGGATCATCCTCAGGGATGCCCGCTTCCACTTTGCCGACAAGGTCGGCTCCCACATCTGCGGCCTTGGTGAAAATACCACCGCCCAAACGTGCGAAGATGGAAATCAGCGATGCGCCAAAGGCCAGAGCAACCAGCGCGTCGACAACCACACGGTCATCCGGCGCGAGGCCCTGAATGTTGACGAGATAATAGAAGAACACAGCGATTGCGAGCAGTGCCAGACCAGCGACAAGCATGCCGGTGATTGCGCCTGCGCGGAACGCCATGGTCAGGCCAGCCTGAAGCCCGGTCTGCGCCGCGGCCGCCGTGCGGACGTTCGCGCGAACCGAAATATTCATGCCGATATAGCCCGCAACGCCGGACAAAATGGCCCCAATCAAGAACCCGACAGCAGAGGTCGTGCCCAGAAAGAAAAAGACCAAAGCGGCAACAACCACGCCAACCATGGCGATGGTGCGATATTGGCGGCCCAGATAGGCTTGTGCGCCTTCTTGGATCGCGCCTGCGATTTCTTGCATTTTTTCATTGCCCGCGGATGCGCTGAGCACCTGCCTGCTCGTGACGAAACCGTACACGATGGCAAGCAAACCAAATGCGATTGCCAATTGAATGATCATCAGGGTTTTCCCCCCTTCCCAAACGAGTTATCGACCGGTTGTGGCACTTTGCAGCGACCACCCCCCCGGCACGGCGCGTGATATGAAGCCTCCGAGTCGCGATGGCAAGCCTTGGCGCGCCTATCCCTGATGAAGCCAACCCAGCTTGGCGGGCAGAGCAATCTCTATGCCCGCATCATAGAGGCGAAGGCCCGCCCCGTCTGTCAGTCGGCCAATCGCCGTTGCAGGCGGCAAATCTGGCGGCAAGTCACCCGATGCCGAAAAGAGCAGCGCATAATCATCGCCGGCCGTCGCCGCGCGCAAACGGGCCGCGCGATCTTCCCCGAACAGGCGGGCGGCGTCCGACAAAGGAAGGGCATCCAAATTGATTGCGACGCCCGCGCCACTCGCCAAGCCAAGCCGTTGGGCGTCAATCAGCAGCCCGTCGGACACATCCATCATCGCGTGCACATGCGGCGCAAAAGCGCGTCCTTCCGCCAAAAGAGGATGGGGGCGCGTATAGGCCGCCCGCAATTTGTCCGGCCCCGCTAGCTTCCCTTGGGCAATGGCAAGGCCAAGGCCAGCGTCGCCAATCACGCCGACGACATAGAGCGTATCTCCCACACGCCCACCGCTGCGTGCCGGCACAGGGCCAGAGGCGCGCCCCAAAGCTGTCAGGCCAAATGCGCGTGGCGCGCCCTTGGGCATGGCGACGGTATCACCTCCCAAAAGCGGCACATCCCAATGGGCAAGCGCAATGCCCAGCCCGTCGACAAATTGGGCATTCCACGCTGCATCCGCGGTCAGTCCCGCGCCTGTCAGCACCCCAAGGGGCACAGCGCCTTTGGCCGCCAGATCGGAGAGATTCACCGCCACCAATTTCCAGGCAATATCGTGCGGGCTGTCGGTGGGGAGAAAATGCACGCCTTCGACAATCATGTCATGCGTCAGCACAAGATCCCCCAGCACAGCCGCATCATCGGTCAAACCCCGCGCCGCAGGGGTCGTCGCAATGGCTTTTAATGCCGCGATAAAATCGGTTTCGAGTGCCATTCTTTCTCCCGGCCCTTGATTAGACCAAGGCTTAACCGCAAAAGGCGGGAAAAGGGAGGATGGAAATGACCATGCGCAAAGCAATCTTTATCACCGGGGGAGCATCCGGCATCGGGCGGGCTGTTGCCATTCATTTTGGGGCCAAGGGCTGGTTCGTTGGCTTGGCCGACATCGACCGCAAGGGCATGGAGCAGACGGCGGCGATGCTGCCCGCCGGGCAAACCGCCCTTTATGATCTGGATGTGCGTGATGGCGATCAGTGGAAGGCCGCGCTGGCATCCTTCTGGGTCGATGGCGGCAATCGACTGGACGTGATGTTCAACAATGCCGGTATCGGCAAGGGCGGCCCCTTTGCCGATGTGTCGTCCGCCGATCATGACCTGATGTTAGATGTTAATTTAAAGGGCGTCGTGCGCGGTGCCGAAGCCGCCTATCCCTATCTTGCGAAAACGCCCGGCTCTTGCCTGCTCAACACCTGCTCGGCGGCGGGCCTTTATGGGTCAGGCGGCCTTGCCGTATATGCGGCGACCAAATTTGGCGTGCGCGGGTTGACCGAAGCACTCGACATTGAATGGGCACCCCAAGGCATCAAGGTGCGCAGCCTTATGCCGAGCTTCATCGACACGCCCATTCTCGATAGCATTTCGTCCGGGTCAAACCGGCCACCGCGCGAAACATTGATTGAGGCGGGCTTTGAGATTTCGCCCGTGGAACTCGTGGCCCAAGCCGCGTGGGATGCGGTGGAGAGCAAGAAGGTGCATACGTTGGTCGGCAAGACGGCGCGCCAATTGGCAACGCTCGCCCGCTTCTTGCCGGGCATGATCCGCAACCGTGCCAAACGGTTGCAGGACACGGGCCTCTAAGGGATCAGCACAATCTTGCCGATATGCGCGCCCGCTTCCATGCGGGCATGGGCCGCGGCAGCCTGAGCCAATGGGAAGCTTTGGTCCATCACGGGCCGAAGCTTGCCCGCACCGACCAGCGGCCAGACTTTGTGCAGCACGTCTGCAGCAAGCTTTGCCTTAAAGTCGAGCGGACGGGCGCGCAGCGTTGATCCTGTCAGGGTCTGGCGGCGCACCATAAGGGCAGCAATATTGATTTCAGCGGTCATGCCGCGCTGCACCGCAATCGTCACATGCCGCCCATCTTCGGCCAAACAGGCCATGTTGCGCGGCACATAATCTCCGCCCACCATATCGAGAATAAGATTGACGCCCTTCCCGCCGGTCAAGGATTGGACGGCGGCCGCGAAATCATCGGCGGCATAGTTAATCGCATGGTCCGCGCCCAGCGCGCGGGCGGCGGCGCATTTGTCCTCCGAACCGCAGGTGACGATGACGGTGAGGCCGAAAAGCTTGCACAGCGCAATCGCCATTGT
>Ga0214921_10004100_pt1 | contig 21805 bp, 10 predicted proteins | sample LL1505_MetaG_FD_177992 | JGI IMG/M metagenome (GOLD analysis project Ga0214921, IMG submission 177992) | Freshwater microbial communities from Lake Lanier, Atlanta, Georgia, United States - LL-1505 | ecosystem: Environmental > Aquatic > Freshwater > Lake | place: USA: Georgia | collected... | reverse complement strand
TCTGTGCCGTGGTTAGCGCAACGATCTGTGAAGTGGTCATTTGCGGGATTTGGGCTGGCGTCAGGGCCGTGATCTGGCTGGTTTTAAGGGCCGCCACTTGTGTTGTTGTCAGCGAGGGCACTTGGGATGCGGTAAGGGCCGCAATCTGGTTCGATTTCAGGCTGCTGATCAGGCCGGTTAACAGGAATGACAGCTGATTGGTGCTCAGGGACTGGATCTGGTTGGTCAGCAAGGCGCTGATCTGATCGGTTTTGAAAGAGGCAAGCTGGTCGGTTGACAGAGCCGAAATATCAACAGGATCAAAAGCCACCAATTGATCGGTCGAGAGCGTTTGAACCTGTGCTGTCGTCAAAGCCGCCGTTTGGCTGCTGGTCAGGGCCGCCGACTGTGCGACCGTCAAGGTGGTGATTTGACCGGTGGTCAAAGCCGAGATCTGCGTGGTGGTGATCGCCTGAATCTGGTTGGTTTTGAGCACAGGGACTTGCTGGCTTGTCAGCACCACAATTTGCGCCGTTGCCAGACTGGCGAGGCCGCCGGTGGTCAAAGCAGTCAATTGGGAGGACTTCAGGGCCGTGATTTGACCGCTCGTCAGGGCTGCCAACTGGCCTGTGAGCAGGGCAGCAATATCCTGTGTTGTCACAGCCGTGATCTGCGTGGGCATAAAGCCTGCGATCTGGGCCGATTTGAGGGAAATGAACTGGTTCGTCGACAAAGCCGGAATTTGATCATCCGTCAGTGCTTTGATTTGCGGATCGGTCAGATTGCCGATCTGGGACGTGGTCAAAGCCGAGATCTGGTTGGGTGTCAAAGCCGAAATCTGGTCGGTTTTGAAGCCCGCAAATTGCGGTTGTGTTAAAGACACCAGCTGCAAAGTGGTCAAGGCCGCAATATCTTGCGGCACGATGGCTACGACTTGGCCTGTCGTGAGAGATATTAACTGTGTGGTGGTCAGCGATGTCACCTGATCGGGTGACAATACCGCGATCTGGACGGTGGACAGCGAGGCCAGTTGTTCGGTTTTCAAAACCTGGATCTGCGCCGAGCCGAAGGCGGTGATCTGTGAGGTTTTGAGGGCCGGAATCTGGCTGGTGGTCAGCGATGTGATCTGGTCGCTGGTCAGCGATAGCAGCTGATCCGGCGTCATCGAGCGGATCTGGCTGGTCAGCAATCCCGCCACTTGTGTGGTGGTCAGCGCGGTGATCTGCTCGACCGACAAGGCGGCGAGTTGTTGCGTTTTCAAGGCGGCTACGCCAGTGGCCTGCAGGGCGACGATCTGGCTGGTGGAAAGAGCTGCCACATCATTGACCGGCAAAGCCGCGATTTGGGCCGTACTCAATGCGCCTATTTGTAATGTGCTCAAAGCAATGGCCTGATCGACGCTCAGGACCGCTATTTGCGATGTCGACATTGCATTGACCTGATCCGTATTCAAGGCCTGCATCTGTTGGGTGGACAGGGCGCTGATTTGCTGGGTCTTCAGGGCAGCAATACCGATTGCACCTAAAGCCAGGATCTGCGACGTGGACAGATTACTGATATCGGCTGTAGGCAAGGAGGCGATTTGTCCCGTCGTAAAGGCCGCCACTTGCGCTGTGGTCAACGCAATGGCCTGATCGGGGTTTAACACGCTAACCTGCGAAGTGGTCAGGGCCCTGATTTGGCTGGTGGTCAGATAGGGCACTTGAATCGGCGTAAGCGCGGCAATCTGGCTGGTTTTGAGTGCAACGACTTGCGCGCTCGACAAAACAGACAATTGACCCGAAGTCAAAGACGGGATGGTTGATGTCTTGAGTGCTATGATATTGGCTGTCGATAGGGCCGAGACCTGCGCCGGCGTCAGCGCGCCGGCCTGTTCCGGTGCCAGAATACCGATTTGCAGGGTGGTCAGCGCTGTAATCTGGCTGGTCAGCAGGTTCGCCACTTCGGATGTCGTCAGGGCGGCAATCTGGGCCGGTATCAATGCCGCAATTTGCGCCGAACCCAGAGCGGTGATCTGCGTCTGGGACAACAAGGCCACATCTGCTGTCGGCAGAACGATTAACTGGGACGTTGTCAGGGCCGAAATCTGAGGCGCAGTCAGCGCAATTGTCTGATCCGCCGAAATTGCCGCGATCTGGCTGGTGATCATAGAGACAATTTGGTTTGTGGTCAGCGCGGCGATTTGATCTGGTGTCAGCAAGCCTAATTTGGCCGGCCTGAGCGACGAAATCTGGGCCGTCGTCATGCTGGTAATCTGAGATGTCGTCAAAACCGTTAGGTCCGCCAGCGGCAGATAATCAAGCTGTGTCACCGACAAGGCGGCGATCTGTGGTCCGGTAAACGCGGTGGCCTGTTCAGGCTGCAACGAGGCCACTTGCACTGTGGTCAGCGCATTGATCTGGCCCGTGGTCATGGCTGAAATTTGGCTTGGCGCGATCGCGGTGATCTGGGCGGTTTTGAATGACGGGATCTGTACGCTGGTGAATGATGCGATCTGTTGGGTTGTCAGGCTTGAAACCTGCTCCGCCGACAAAGAGATGATCTGCCCCGTGGTCAGGGCTGCAATCTGTGACGAGGTGAAGGCCGTCAAATCCTCGATGGTCAGTGCGCCGACCTGATTGGGCGTCAAAGCCGTAATTTGCGCGGTTTTGATGGTAATAATTTGCGAGGATGACAGCGCAGCCAATTGATTATTGCTGAGCGCGGCAACCTGCCCGTTGGTCAAGGCCCGCAATTGCTGCGATCCGAGCAAGGTCATCTGTTCAACCGACAGGACAGAAATCTGCGGCGTCGTGAATTGCGAGATCTGGGCGCTTGTCAGCACCACAAAGTCATCGGTTGCCAGCGCGGAAATCTGGGTTGATAGCAAAGCCTGGATCTGGTTCGATGTCAAAGCACCGATATCGCTTGTCGTCAGAGCCACGATACCGGCAGTGGTCAAAGCCGAGATTTGCGTGTCGGTAAAGGCCACAATTTGATCGCTCGAAAGCGAAGCCACCTGTTCAATGGTCAGATTGGCCACTTGTGCCGTGGTCATGGCCTTGATGTGGCGGGCGCTCAATGCCGCAATTTGCGAGGTTTTAAGGGCCGAAATGCCTGCTGTTCCCAAAGCAACCAGCTGCCCCGTGGTGAGCAGGGCAATGGATTGTTCAGGCGACAGAACCGAAATCTGGGCCGGGGTCAGCGCCGAAACCTGGTTGTTTGACAAAGCGGCAATTTGCGCCGGGATCATCGCCGCAACCTGATCGGTCGACATTGTTGTGATTTGTTGGGCGGTCAGGCCGGTAATCTGGTTCGTCGTCAACGCCGCAATATTGGCGGGCGGGATCACCACAATGTCCGAGATCGGCAAAACGGCAATTTGCGCACTCTTGAACGCGACAATCTGGGCAGTATTGAGCACGGCCACCTGATCGGGGCTCAGCACTTTAACCTGTGTTGTTGTCAGGCTCGACACCTGCGCCGTGGTCAGGGCCACAAAATGCTCGGGCGTCAAAGACAAGATCTGGGTCGTTTTCAGGGCCGCAATACCGGACGAGCCAAAGGCGACGATCTGGTCGGCAGACAAAGCCGCAATATCGGCAGCAGGAAAGGCCGCATAATCGGCAGTCGACATCACCGAGATTTGGGCTGTGCTGAACGCGGCTGCCTGATCGGGGTTCAAGACCGCCACTTGCGCCGTGCCAAGGGCAGCAACCTGAGCCGTTGTCATCGCCGAAATTTGAGGAGGTGCAAAGGCAGAAATCTGGTTGGTCTTAAAGTATGCCACCTGTGAGGAGGTGAAAGCGGCAATCTGGTCGGTCGCCATTGCGATGATCTGGTCTTGCGTCAGCGATCGCACCTGTGCGCTGCTCAAAACCGCAATATGGGCCGTGGTCAGATAGGTCGCCTGATCGGCAGTCAGTGCAGAAATCTGGGTCGATTTCATCGCGCTGATCTGTTGAGAGCTCAGCGACTGGATCTGCGAGCGGTCAAGAACGGCAATATCCGCATTGGACAGAACCGTAATATCGGCCAGGCTCAAAGCATGCAGCTGCGCGGTTGAGAGGACGCTGACCTGATCAGGCGAGAGACCGGCAATCTGGTTGCTGGCCATCTGGCTGATTTGCGTGGTCGTCAGAGCTGCGATTTGATTGTTGTTGAGAATGGCAATCTGGCTGCTTTTAAGCGCATTCAACTGCCCTGAATTGAGCGCGGCGATCTGTCCGCTTGTCAAAGCGGTCATCTGGTCCAGCGTCAATGACCTGATTTGCGTGGTAGAAATTGCCGCAATTTGGGGTGTTGTCAGGGCTGTCAGCTGTTCTTGCGTCAAAACGCTGATTTGCGATGACCGCAAAGCGGCAATTTGCGCGCTGTCAAAGGCAGCAATTTGCTCGTTTGACAGTGAACCGAGGCTGCTTGTCGTCAAATTCGCGATATTGCCGGTTGAGAGACTGCGCAACTGGCTGCTTGTCAGGGCGCTGAGCTGATCGCCATTGAGAGTTCTAATCTGCGAGGAGGTTAGTGCCGACACCTGCGCGGTGCTGAGTGCCGACAATTGCGACTGCGACAAAGTGGCGATCTGGTCGGTTTTCAACACCGAAATCTGTGCCGGTGTCAGCGCCGCCAACTGCTCGGGGGACAGGGCATTGAGGTCTGCACTGTTGAGTGCCATCACATTGGCCGTGACCAAAGATGCCAGCTGGCTCGTGGACAGGGCACCGGCCTGTTCAACGGTCAGGCTTGCTATCTGGGCGGTGGTCAGGGCTGCAATCTGGCCGGTGTTGAGGGCGTTCACCTGTCCCGCAGACAGCACAATGATCTGGCTGGTTTTGAGAGCCGAGATTTGCCCAGAGGTCAGGGCATTGAGCTGATCGTAGGAGAGCGAGGTGATCTGATCGGTGGTCAGTGCTCTGATCTGGCTGGAATTGAGCAATCTGAATTGGGTGCTGCTCAAAGCCGTCATCTGGGTAGGGCTGAGCACCGCAATCTGGTTCGTCTTGAGGGCGGCCAGACTGCCGTAATTGAGCGAGCTGATTTGTTCATTGGTCAGCGCGGCAATGTCTTGTGTCGTCAAAGCAGAGAAGTTCGTCGTCGACAAGGCATCGATATGCGACGTTTTCAGAGCAATCACCTGCTCCGGCGACAGCTGGGTGATCTGGCTGGTGGTCAGCGCGGTGATCTGGCTGGTTGTCAGAGCAAGGATTTGATCAGGCGACAGGGCCGCGATCTGGTGGGATTTGAGCGCGGAAATTTCGTCATTGGTCAGGGCCGCGATCTTGTCGCCGGTCAGCGTGGCGACATTCTCGGCTGACAGGCCACCAATGGCCGCAGTCGACAGGGCCGCAATTTGTCTGGTGCTGAGTGCCGTGGTCTGGTCGGCGCTGAATACGGCCAGTTGGGCCGCTGTCAGGCCGCCGATTTGCCCCGTTGACATCACTTGCAACTGTTCGGGCGCAAGTGCCGTGATCTGGTTGGTCCGCAAGGCCCGAACAAGCGTGGCATTGAGGGCCAGCAACTGGTCCGAGGACAGGCCGGCGATGTTTTGGGTGGCCATCACCGCAATCTGGCCGGTTGTCAGCGACGAGATCTGACCGGCATTCATCGCAGCCAACTGGTCAAGCCGCAAGGCGGCCAGATCGGAGGTGGTGAGTGCCGAAATCACGTTGCTCGACAAAGATCCGATCTGTTGCGAGGACAAGGCGGCAAACGTGCGGGTGGTCAGAACACTGACTTGCGATGTACTGAGTGCGGCAATCTGGGCGGTGGTCAACCCGCTGGCCTGTGCCGCCGACAGGGCCGCAACCTGATCGGATCTGAGAGACTGGATATGCTCTGTGGTCAACGCGCCAAGCTGGCTGTAATTGAGCGCGGCAATCTGGCGGGTGCCGAAATTGGCGATCTGGCTTGTGGACAGGGCCGCAATCTTGTTGCTGGCCAGCACGCGCAACTGCGATCCTGTCAGGGCTGAAATCTGTTCCGAACTCATGGTCTTCAACTGGGCCGAAGACAGCATTGCCACATCAGCCAGCGACAAAGCGGTGATTTGGCTTGTGCTGAGCGTATTGAAATTGTTGAGCAAAATCGACGCAAACTGGCTTGTCGTCAGTGCGGCGATCTGGCTTTGCGACAAGGCCGCAAATTGGGTGCTGCTGAAGGCGTTGAACACGGCGGTGTTCAAAACCCTGACTTGTGCCTGTGTCAGCGAGGAAATCTGCTCGGTATTGAAGGCCAGAATGCTGGTGGTGCGGATGCTGGCCAGTTGTGCCGAGGTCAGTGTTTTGATCTGCATCCGGCTCAAACCGCTGACTTGCTCGGTCAGCAGGGCCGAAAGCTGGCTGGATTTGAGTGATCTGATCTGGATCGTGCCCAAAGCCGCCACTTGCGACGATTTCAGCACAGAGACCTGCGTGGAATTGAAATTCGACACGCCTGCTGTCGTAAAAGCCGCAATTTGCTGGCTCGTCAGTGCTGTGATCTGGGCGCTGGTCAGCACCGAGATCAACTGGGCTTTCATGTGTGAAATCTGCGACGATTTGAAGACGCTGATCTGGCTCGGGCTGAAATTGACGAATTGTTTCGTGGAAATGGCGCGAAGCTGAACGGTTGTCAGCGCGGTAAGCTGTTCCGACGTGAAGGCGGTGACCTGCGAGGTTTGCAGGGCGGCCACATCATCGGTGGCAATTTTGACCACTTGTTCGGTTTTGAACGCCGCCAACTGGCTGTTGGTGAGCGATGACACTTGCATGGTGGTCAGTGCAACGACCTGCGCGGTGGTCAGCGCCATGATTTGCGTATTGTTGAGGCTGGCGATCTGCGAGGCCGACAACAGCCGGATATTGCTACCCAAACCGGTCAGCTGGTCTGTCGACAAAGCGGCGATTTCGCTGTTGGAAATCCCGGCAATGTCTGACGACGTCCAGCTTGAGGACTGGCTGGTGGGAGTCAGCAACACGCCCTGAAAATGATCAAACTCCAGTGACTGGCTGTCGATCGTGCCGACCGAGCTTTCAAGAACCCAGTTGCCACCGAGTAATTTGGAGCCGGTCTCGTCGAGCGAGGCGGCAATATCTGCGCCCGTGGCTTGGGCCAATGCAGCCATGAAATCACGGCCAACCTGAGTGGCCGCCACATCGCAGCCGTAGAGCAGAATATCACCCGAGCCCGAAAGGCTCTGGCCGATTTGCTGTAATTGGCCGGCATGGGTGGCGAGTGTCGCTTGGTCGACAGTGCCTGAACCGATGCTCAACATGCCCGAATTGGCATGGGAAAAGATATGGATGCTGCTGATGTCGCTCATGCCGCGCACATCATTGGCCATTTGGGTCAGGCCGTCACTGCCTTGGTCAATCACGAAAGTGGTGATGCCTTTGGCCTGCAAATCCTTGATCAGCCCATCGTTGCCAGCGATCTGGGAGTCGACAAAGGCCACCGCTCTGTCCGTCACGAAAGGCTTGGGGGCTGTGGTGCCATCGGGTGCAAGTCCGGTCAGGCTCTGGCGGTTGAGACCCTGAATGTCGGATGCGACCAAGCCCTGCACCAGAGCAGGTTGGGGCGCGGTTGAAGCCGCAACAGTCAGCGGGGTTTGCGACAGGTAGGAGAGCAACTCGATCTGGCTATCGGGAAAATAGCCTTGCCGGGCAATTTTTTGGCCAATCGGTGCCGAAATGCCCGTGTCCGAGCCGGAGCCGCTGGTTTCGTGTTTCAAGAAAACCGTTGTTTGGCCAAGCGTCAGTGCCGAAATCTGGCTGGCACTCAGCGCATCGACCTGATTGTCGTCAAGCGCCGCCAGCTGGCTGGTGGACAGCGCCGTGATCTGACTGGTTGACAATGCCGCGATCTGGCCGGTGCCGAAGCCCGAAATTTGGGCAGTGGAAAGCTCCGCAATCTGCGCTGATGTCAGTCCGGAAATTTGTGCCGTGGACAGAGACTTGATGTCCGCAATCGACAATTCGGCAATAGTTTTCGATGACGAATTTGTATTTTGCGAATTCGAAATTGTATTGGACGATAATATGGTGATGTTGTTGTTGATTGTGACCATTATGGTCCCTCAACAACTAAAAAAGTATATTTGTGAGATACGCAATACATCAAGATCAATCTCACAAATTCCAGATACAACAACTCGCACAACGACCGACTGGATTGGGCCCGTCATATTTTTCCTGCCGGCCAGCCTGCGGGAAATATAGATTATGCCCAATCATGTTCGGTTTTATATTAGTGCCAGAATCATCGCTTGTATATGATTTACTTAAGAAAAAGCTAATTTTTGATGCTTTTTTGTTGAAGGCAGGACACGGGCAATTGCCGGTGTTTCGGGCAGATTGACCGGATCAGTCCTGTCCTTTGAGCGCGGCCAGTAAAGCGGCCTCGAATTCACGCGTGAACCTGTCGGTGTTGAATAATTTTCCTTGTTCTTTCGCCTGATGAAGCTGGTCTCTCAATGTCTTGATTTCATGCGGATTATTGGCCAGTCGAATGGCAGTTTTCTCGTATTGGCCGGTATCAAAGGCAATCAGTTCGTCAAGGCTGATGCTTTTGAGCAGACTGCCAGCCATGCGTGATACGTAGGTATGGCCTGACAGGGTGAGCAAAGGAAGGCCAGCCCATAGCGCGTCGTTTGCGGTTGTTCCCGCATTGTAAGGCATTGTATCTAAAAACAAATCCGCGACAGCAAAGCGCGCGAGATAATCGGCCGGTGTGATGCGTCCGGCAAAGCGCAGACGTTGTTTTGCGACGCCATGGGCCGCTGCAGCAGCCAGCAGATTGGCCTTCGACCACTGATTATCCTCAAGTAACCACAGCACGCTATGCGGGGTGGCCCGCAATATTCGCATCCAGCTGCCAAATAATTCCGGCGTGAACTTGTGATTGTTGTTGAAGGCACAGAATATGAAATCGCCTTCGTCGAAACCGAATTGGGAGCGTGGCGGAACCGCCGAAATCTGGCGTTTCCGGTCGCTGACCTGGAACAAACCGGGCAGATAGAGCGGTTTTTCGGTAAAATGCGGGCATAATTCGGGTGGCATGATAAAGGAATCCGCCACGATATAATCGACGTAGGGCAGGGCAGACGGTCCGGGATAGCCCAAATAGGCCACCTGAACGGGCGCGGGGCCTCGAGCGACAATATTGGGTCTGGCACCTGATGTAAGACCTTGAAGATCAACAATAATGTCAATTTCTTTTGACCGGATCAGCTCGGCTGTCTGCTCATCGGTCAAACCGCCGACCGCATGAACGTGGTCAAAGGCCGATTTGACGCGTTGCCTGAACGCGGTTCCATCCTCGGGACTCCAGCAAAAAGCATGAGTTTCAAACAAGTTGCGGTCATGTGTTTCATACAATTCTACGGTCAGAAGCGACACCGCATGCATGCTGAGATTGGAGGAGAGGTAGCCGATCCGCAGTTTTTGATGACCGTAATCATGCCGGAACGGCACCATACGCGGATGGCTTTCAACCTTGGTTTTGACAAAATGGCGGCCTGCCGCCAATTGCGCGGCAGGGTCGTCGCTTAACCCAAGCATGGCAATGGGAGAGGCACTGGCCAGAACATCCGCGTCAGGCCGGTTAAGCCCTTCGGTAATCGGCCAACGGCATTGTTTTTGCCGCAAATGGATCCAGTGATGCAGCACCGGCCCGTTATCGGGATCAAGCCACAGAGCTTCCCTCAAAGCGTTTTCGGCGCGTTCATAATCGTTGAGAACTTCAAGCAACCGTCCCAGATTGGTGGTGATTTTCAGCTTGTCATCATGGTGTTCGGGCAAATCAATGGCCGGCAGTTGCAGAGCCAATTCCCATTGGGTCACCGCCTGTTCAGTGCGGTTGTTGCGCTCCAGCAGCAGGCCCAGATTCAGATGGCAGGCGAAAAAGTCCGGTTTGATCAGCAAAGCATGGCGAAAATAGGCTTCGGCATCGTGATTTCTGTTCAATTTATGGTGAAGCACGCCGATTGAAAACAGTGCCAGATGGGCTTGGCTGGCCTCGCCATTGATCAGAAAATCCTGAAAATGCCGTATCGTTTGCTCCATTTCCATGTGTGTGGAGGCACGGTTGGTTTGCTCGATCAGTTCGACAAGGCTAAGAGGATTTGCTCGGGGAGTTACCTTGGTGGTAGCCTTGATTGGCAAAACCGCAGAAGCCTTTGAAGGGGCAGTGTTTTCAGCCAAAAGCTGCAAGGTGTCATAATTTTTGCGGGCATCCTCCAGCTGCGGATCAAGCCGCAGTGCTGTTTGGGTGTCATGGAATGCCGATTTGTAATGGCCGAGTTTGGAATAGATCACCGAACGGGCTTGATAAGATTGGGCAAATTGCCCGTTGACCGCAATGGCATGGTTCAAATATTGTAAAGCGGCCTGATACTGCTCGCGCTCGGAATGCATCGCGCCAAGCATATAGAGCGCGACAACATTGCCGGAGTCGTGTTGCAGAACCGTTTGAAAGCCAGTCATGGCCTGCTGTTGGCGGCCTTCGGCATGGTCTTTCAAGGCTTGATCAATGATGGAACTGATCGTTGTGTTCGCAGGATTGGCCAAACTCATTACTCCGGCAACATAAAAGGCGTGACGTATGATCTTGCCACAAGGACAGGATCTATATCTATCAATGCCTTGACCCTTCAGGCATTCATTATTTAGTCCAAGCATAATTCAGTAATATTTTCTGACGCTTGTTTACGTTAACCAATATTTCACTTTAATCGCCTGCTAAGTTCATCCAGGCGGATCGGTCAGCAAAATCATCGGGACTTGATAGGTTTTGACATTGTTGACGAACAGGAAAAACGGGTAGAACCGCTCGGCCAGATAGCCGATCCAGCGGTCGGTTTTGGCCTGTGCGCGCTCGTCGAGACATAGAAAGGGATCATCCAGCCAGCGCAGCACATCGGCAATGATGCGGATATACATATCGGCATAGTCCTTGAACATCGGCAGCGGTGTCAGCCCCATCGGCCCGCAAAAATGGCATTGGTTTTCCAGTTCGAACCAACCGAGCCACCGCTTGTATTCGGGCACAACGGTCGCAATACTGTCGATAAAATGCGTCCAGACGTCTTCCCGCTGGGTTTCGAGAAACTGGCTTTTCACCGAGCCTCCGCAATGGATTTTACGAACAGTAATCGCCTCGTAAGTCCCGAGCACAGCATTGATCAGTTCCAAATGGCTGTCATGGGTCAGGCTGGCCAAATTCTCTCGCGTTGCAGGCGCACCGAACCCTTCGGCGGGATTGGTCCTGTCATGCCTGAAATGCGGATAGCGGCGATAGCCTGTCACCCCGACATAATCCACATCCTTGAGGTGCTTGAGGATCCAGTATTCGGTGGCAATCGTCTGGCTCAGATAGCCGATCCTGTCATCATCCAAAGGCTCGAAGTCGCTCAACAGGGTGCGGATCGAAGGCGAATAGCTGCTCAGGCAGATGGCATTGTCCATCAGCCCCGGCTTGTTTTCATAGATGGTCGGGATCACCCACGAACTGTCGCGCGCATGCATAAATTCTTTATGGAAATGAACGAAGTAGTTGACCGTTTTTGTCATCTTCTCACTCGGTTCCTCAAGGGAGATAGGTGGTCACCATCGCCGCAATATCCTCTTCGCTCCGGTCTTGTTTGAGCGCGATCATCCACAATGCATAGGGCTGCAAATTGCGTCCACCGATGACTTTGGCAAAGCCGTTCTGCAGAAAAACCGTGGCCAGAGTGGTATAGGTAAAACCGGTTTTATGCGCCATATAGGGATTACCCTGCTCGATATAGCCCCGATGGCCGTAAATGATATCGATCGGGCTGATCGGGCCGGTCGGTGACATATAAAGCGGATCATTCAGGCGGTCTTGTGCCACGGCTTCGGCGAGTGATTGCAAATCGGGGCAGGTGATGATCACAAAACCGTCATCGGTCAATACGCGGTAGAATTCACGCACTGTAATCGGCACTTCATGGGCATGGATATGTTCGATATTGTGCGAGGAATAGACAGCATCCACGCTGGATGAAGTCACCGCAGACATATCTGAAAGCGTGCCGACAATATCGGGTGCGACACTTTCATCGATATCGAACCGGATTTCATCCCAGGCATCGGAATTAAATCCCTTTAATCCGTGTTTGGTATGATGCCAGCACCCGACATGTAAAAACGAGCTCATAGTTTAACCTGATAAACGTATTGAACAAAGGTCATTTTTATTATCGGTGTTTGATGGCATGGTCAATTATATTTCTCATGGAAATCACTGATAAATCACATCAATTTTATTTTCTCCAAAGCAGGAAAATCTTGGGGACAGTTCAATATTGCCGATTTGGCCAAGGATCAATTTCAGTTTGTCTTGACAGTTTGTCCTGCGCCCTTTTCAACAGGATAGGTTATGACGCATGCGCAACGATACATCAGGCAGAATATCGGTTCGATGAAAACAGTTCTTATTCCATGGAAAATGCCGCATTATCAATCTATTAATGGCAATCATCCCTTGTTTTCCAGTTTAATCAACAACGCCCCCGATGACATAGAGTTTCTGTTTCCCGATCAGGATTGTGCTTTTTCCAAAGCAGATATGGATCATATTGCATCACAAGTTGTGATGGAGGGCTACATGATCGGCAGGCGTTTCGGGCTTGCTCCGGAAACCGGAAACCAAGCCCTTCAAAACTATCTTGCGCAATATATCGAAACAAGAGATATGACGGCCCAAGCCAGAATTGTTGCGCAAAGACAAAACGCCCAAGTGGTATTTCACCACACAACGCCTCTCCACTTGTCGACAATGCCCTTTATTTTGCATTTTGAGAGTTTAACAACGCTGTTTTATCCATTTTTACTGCATGGCCATAATAAAAACGTGGCTTTGCGGAATGAATTGATTTTCCACATGGTCAAAGCCCAACTGGAATCCGGGGGCTGCAAAGCCATTTTTACACATATTCAATCCAGCATCGAGACGATCTGCAAAAGTTTTGCCAGCGATATCATCGCTTCCAAAGTGCATTATGTTCCGCTGGGGGTAGACATTCCGCCGGATCTCGATCCGGTGATCGAAGAAAAACTATCATCACGAGCTGAAAAATCCGGCCTGCATATCGTTTTTACCAATTCAGCCCACGGCGCGGGAACCAGTTTTCTGTACAGAGGCGGACATGATCTGCTGGTGGCATTTCAAAGACATCGCGAAAACTACCCTGAATCGGTCTTGACCATCATTTCAACTGGCCGCGATGCCTTTGAACAGGTGCATCCCGAATTGATCCAAGGGGTTGACTGGATCGATCAAGGAATTGATGATCAAGGGCTTTTCTCATATTTATGTAAGGCCGATGTGTTTGCGCTGCCTGCTGCGGGCCTGCACTCTTATTCTGTTCTCCGCGCTATGCGGTGTGGTGCGGTGTTGATCTGCACTGATGCCCCTGGTTATGAGGAATATGTGCGTGATGAAGAAACCGCACTGGTTGTTACAGGGCGTCGGGAACAGGTCTATCATCACGATCCAGAAACAGGCTGGTGGCGCGATGATTATGCATCAATGCACCAGTTTAACGCTGATATTATTGAACAATTGACAACCAGACTGGATCGTCTGGCAGCCAATCAAGACCTGCGTCTCGGTCTGGCCAATCGGGCGTTGAGCCATGTCAAAAACACACATGCGATTGATCCTTGGGTCCATTCGGTTTCAAATTTGCTCAGAAATGCCTGAAGTGATGACGCAATCGGGCCATAGTCCTGATGATGTGTGATATGACCACGCAGCAATACTGATGTTTTTATCCGAACAATAGTGGACAAAGCACTGATTTATCATGGAAATACGTTATGATAATCGGATATACTGTCCCAGTTGATCATTGACCCGCTATCACGAAGTCATGGTCGTTCATGTTGATGTTTAGACTTTCTCCAATAAAGTTTAGACAAGCATGGTTTTTTTGGCAGGGTTGTGTTATCGATTCCATGTACATTATTGTTATCCGGTTGATGATTCATATGACGGCGAAGAGTTCGGTGCCCAACCAGTTCAAGATCACAAATGGTTTTGTGACGCTGCTTTTTGGTGCCCTGTTGTCTTTGCAGGTGGCATCCGCACAGGCGGAAGGCGAAGCGCCCAAAGACACGGTTTCAGGGGCAATTGTTGCGGGAGATCTCAAAAAGGCTCTTGCGGCCGCTCAGGCTGGTGCGGAACAGGGCGAGCCTGAATCGCAATTCAATCTCGGTATCTTCTATTGGCACGGCGTGAATGTGCCACAAAACTTTGAATTTTCCTTGCGTTGGGTCACTTTGGCGGCCTTGGGTGGCTATCCTAAGGCCATGCCTGCACGGGTGATGATGATCAAATCGCTTGATGCAGACACAATCAAGTTGGTGATGGACTGGATCAGAGAAAAACTGACACGCACGGCAGAAGGTGGAGAAAACAAGGCTTTGGTGATGCTTTCGGTCAGTTATGCCCCCGATTTCGGCTTTGAAGACCCGAAAGAGGCGTATTTCTGGGCATCGATAGCGGTAGCTTCCGGGCGCACTGAAGCAAAAAGACGCCGCGATGCCCTTGTCAAATCACTTCAACCGGCAGACATCAAGGAAGTACAAGATCGGTCTGCCGAATGGTTCAACAAATGGCGCAAATCGGCATCGTAATATAAACTGTTTCTGGGGGTGCTCGAAAGAGTACAAGTTGTGTAAAGCGTAGCGGGTTTAAGCGTATTATGGCCGAGAATGAAGACACTAATCGTCCTATGACGGGCACTAAAAGTCCGCCTCAATTTGTGTTCGAGATCATCGCGACACAGGCTGTGCGCTATTATCTGGTGATGCAATTGCCGGCAGAAAAAATAGTGCCGGAACTCTCGCGTGTTTTCAGTACGCTTTATGACGACAAGGATCTGGAAGCAGATTTGCATGATGCGCTGGCGCGTGTGACACAGTTTTTCGGTTCTATCAAAATCTCCAATATTGATTTGTTCTTGCTGTCTTTCATGTTTTTTGTCAGCAACTTTGAAAATGCCCGCGAACCACGCAATAAAAGACCATTCCTGGGTGGTTTGTTAAAACATAAACCCAAAGAATTGGCTCGTGTCTATATGATGGTGCGCCGCATGAAGTCTTATGCATTCGCTTTATCAAACGGGATTGCGCCTCTGAAACCTGTGACATGGCGTCCGGAAGATGAAGAAGAACTTACCCCTATCTATTCAGTTTTGTTCCCCAAGGTGGAAAAGACACCGGAGCAATTAGAGCTTGAAGCCTTGCAGAAGGTCAAAATCTAAAGGTTTTCGTCGGTTTAAACCGGAATTTTCGGGCTCTCTCGTCGTCCAAATTTATAAATGTTGCACATAAGGCGGATCCGGGCTGTGGCTCGTGATCCGTTTTTTTGTGTCTGATATTGGCCAGTGGCAAGAACGTGCCATTCAGGCGACCATCCATGGGCGAGGGGAGTGTGCAGGAGTGTCGGCTGAAGCAGGGGCAGTGCCATGCTCTATTCGGTCTCCGGAGCTCATGTTTTACATGAAGAACGAAGTGTTGAATTCACCCAGTCTGTGAGCTGGGCGGAGAGCTCAACAATCGCTTTAAGGAAGGTAGCAAACTCGAATATATACAAAATATTAATTTTAATCAGTTGATTGTTTCAAATAAAATTATTGCAACAATCTTTTAAATTTTAAGCACATGTTAACCCGCCCTCTGCATAATTTGTATTATCATTTTTGCGTTGAATTGTGAGTATCATGCTGAAACAGCGGATCAGCCAGAAATCCATTATTGAAGAATATAAATTGCTTGAAGGGGCTGGATCTCTTTTTAGAATTCGGATGAATGAAAATTGGATTTTACGCTATAAAGATCATCTGCAGAAAAAGATCATCAAGAAAGAATTGAACCATACAGATTTTGAAGATGCACTTTCAGAAGCGCTTTCAGTACTTCGAATGTTTGAAGCAATTGAAGCTGTTAAAATACCTGATAATATTTATACTTTTTCCGAACTGGTCGAAAATTTTCTGACATTTCAACGCGAGAGAATTTTGAATAATGAAATCTCGAATAATCGTTATACTGTGATCGAGATTCAAATCAAAAAACATTTTATTAATTTTGTCGGTGACGGAGACCGTAAAAAAGGTCTTGTCACAATTGCCAATTTCTTTTCAGCGGATTCAATGAATTATTATCCGGCTTTTCGTTCAAATAGCGAGAAGGCTGTTTCTTCAATCACGATTAAAAACGAAATGAATTCAATCAAATTATTTTTGAACTGGTGCAACCGTTATTACTTTAGCAATGAAAAAAACATTTCATTTGATGTTCAATTTCAGTCAGATAAAAAGCGCAAAAAAGGGATTACACCGTTAGAATTTTTTAGAATTCAAGCTGCGTTAAAGAAATGGCCTGATTCAGCAATTAACGACAAGGACGGTTATTACCGCCGTGTGATCCGTGATTTTATATTCATTCAAAGCTCTTTTTTGTTGAGCTTTTCAGAATTAAAAAATATGAAATGGGAAGATGTCAATTTAATCGTTAAAGACCAGGAATTGACAGCTCGATTAACTATCAACACGGGTAAAAAATCGCGCGTGATTTCAGCCAGAGAAGGACATTTGTTTTTTCATATTAAAACCTATTCCAAATTCACAGATAAAAATCATTACATTTTTTGCGATCAAAAAGAAAACACTATTATAAACAATAATACATATTTTTATTATCTTAAAAAATTGATGGATGAGTTAAAAATAGACAAAACCAATCGTAATTTAGGTTTTGATGATTTCAAGACAATGGGAATTGTTTTAAAAATCAAAAACGGATTATCCCTTTTTGAAATAGCAGAAATAACAGGTGATAATTATATCAATCTTTATAAAAAATTTGCCGAAGGCGATTTGAGTGACATGTTAAACAAAACATTTAAATGATAGATTTTTTCAATAAAATTGTGTCAATTCGTGTGCTCCAATTTTAAAATCAAACCTCTCAGCCGCCTGTTTATATATTTTCTATCAATTCTCCGACTGCGTAATTTTTTTCTTACTACAAATGATGATTATTCGAGTTATTCTGAGTCTTTGAATCTAAGTATATGTTTTCATTGCATTATTTTATCATCGTCTTGATGTTTTTTGCCGATCCGGATGCATTATTTGACCTTTTACTTATTTTTTCCCATTAAAAATGGCCAAATATTTCTTAATCCGGTAATGTTTTACATTGTATTTTATTCAAAAATTCTATGCCCTTTCGAGTTTCGAGGCATTCTCTTTATGCGAAATGATAGAAATTTTTTCTCTTTTCAAGAAGAAGAAGCCCAAAAATGAATTTTTCGCATTAAAACCAACTCTGTTAAAGTCCTAACGCATTGAAAAAATTTATTTTTTCTGATTTTATACTTTTGTGTCCTGCAATAGCGAATGGCTTGTGAAAAAGGTTCAATTCGTACATTTTTGCTAATGACAATTAGGATATTCTATGAAACTGCCAATTCAATTCAACAATCTAGAGCAGATTTTTGTGGTCATATAGACAGATTTTCCAATTTTATTTTGTAAATTCTTTGTGTATCCGGACTGATAATCAATAGCCTGTTTTGACCCCTGATTGTGTCCAACGGTGAGGGATGAAATTTTGATGGTTAATTAAAATTTAACAGAGATGGCTTGAGAATTATTCAAAAAGTTTAAAATCATTTTGTGTCCGGATTGATCATTCCAGTCAAAAACAAATAGACAATAAAAGCCTGTTAAAGTCAGAGCTCTCGCAGAATATGTGTTGTCATGGATTTGTCTCAAGCCTGCTGAAGGCTTTCCGCTCATGATAAAATTGTATTAAAAATCTGGATACGATCCGCAGCTGCGCTGGATGAACAGCTGATGCGGCTTAAAACAGAAGGGATCTCGTGGACCCCGGTGTTTTAGTTCTGGATCTTGTAGCGGGCCGAGGCGCGGAAGGCTTCGATGTTCAGGTTCTCGATCAGCATCACGTCTTGCACCCAGCGGGGCATGCGGCCACGGCCAGACCATTCTTCGCCGGTGTCGGGGTGACGGAAGCGCGGAAGGGCAGAGGCCCTCTGTTTGCCGCGCTTGGCGCCATTGAACATGTCAGGAAAAATATCCTGTAAAGTCAGGTTGGCTTCACGCAGCTTGCGCTCGATGTCACTGCGCAACTCGTTCTTGATTTCGGACTCCAGGCCTTCAAGCTCGGCCGTCTTCCGCAGGATTTGCTCGCGCAACTGTGCCACTGTCATCTGACCATTCGCCATGTTGATATTTACAGGGTCTCAAATAGGGTCTCAAATGTCGAAAAATGACGTCAGGCCTTGCAACCCAACGTTTTAGCTCGCCTTCATTTCTACCTCTTACCTGTCGTGAGTGAAATGTTTTTTTGCAGGATTTCATCCTGTCCGGGCGACTTGTCCCCATAGTTTGTCACATCCGGTTGGAATCCTGAGGCCAAGTTGATCGCAGCCTTTCGGCAGGAACGGACAAAGTCAGGTCTGAAACTGGTGGCGAGGTGTAATTTTTGATTATTTTGGATATTTTTTCATTTTTTTATTTTTTTATAAAAAATTAAATAATATCAATGGTTTTTATTAAAAAATTACGCTGTATCTATAATTTTTGTGTGTTTCCTAGAACTGGTTTCGCTCGATTTGAATGGCAAATTGCAGTAAAATTATCGTAATATTGTAATTTTTAAAAATTATCTATTGATAACAATGATAAATTTTGAAAAATTAATATTTGTAAGGCAAAAAAACAGATAGAATTATCCGTGTATTGATCCCGTAATCCGCAGGGAAATTCGCTGTATGTAAATATCTTTTAAAATCAATAGCTTGTCTTGGTTATACTTATGGTTGTTCCGCGGTCCTGCCTATGGCCTGGCCCTTTGGGACCATCGTCGGATCGAATTGCGGATGTGATAGGCATCCGGTTTCATCTCTCGACCCTTTGGTCGTTGCATCGGGTGGACAGGTGAACGGTTCGGGATTGGCGTCCGAGGTTTCTGGTCGGACGGACTTGGTTTTAAGTTCTTTCAATCTTCAAACAATCCTGCCGCATGATCGGTGTCATGTCGCCTGACCTTGAGACGGCCCCGATACTGCCTTGAGGCTCAAAGAGGGGCACAGGCGGGTGGCTTTTGTATTTGTGAAGTCCGCCCCGGAAAAATTCATGAAGCCCCCTCAGCGGCCATTTATTCGGGTCGGTTTTTGAGCCCCGCGAGTCGTGCTGTACCAGCGACAAGGATGATACGAGGTCCGGTTGGTCTTGTCTCTGGGTGGGGATGTCAAATTCCCGTCAGTTTTCCGTCACTGTGGATAAGCCGGACCGGACCCTCCGGTCCTGCCCGAAACAGGACGCGTGAAACCCCGAATTTGCCAATGATTCTATGTCTTTTCCATACCTTTTGCGGCGAATGGTCCACCCCTTTGCAGGGCCCCGATAAACCCCGCATTTTGCCGCCCTCCGCGGGCCGGACATATCCCCATGCAGCGGGCGCTGCCACGCGGATTAAGCTGCTTGCAAGCCCAAAAATCACCATGCCCGTCGGGCTGTGGATAAGCCTTTGTTAATTTTTGGCTGTTACCATTGATTCTATTGGGTTTTATCGTCTTTTTCTCCATTGTTTTTCCCCTGTTCATATGTTTTCTCCAGATTGCTGTCTTACCTCAATTTTGAACGATTGCATCTTATGGTTGAAATTTATATCGTATTATAACTATTTGCTTTCTTTCTTTTTTATAATAAATTTCTGTGCATTTTATTTTTGTATTAAATTTTATTGTTATTTTTCAACGTTTAAATTTTGCTAATTGGATAAATCATATAATTTTTATAAATTTAATCCTGGGTTTCGTGATGATAGTCTTGCAACCTGTTTTTTAAGTCAATTACGCATATTCAATAGTGTAATTTGTCAGTGCATCCGATGCTTCCCATATGTTTGCACAGGTTTTTTCCGCGAATTTTGACCGATTACAGCATGGGCACGGGGCGCGGGAGCGGGGGGATTGCGGATGCAATCGGGGGTGGGAACGGACGTTTCCTGACCCGATCGGGCGGGTAAAACCGCCCTTATTCAATCCCTTTTTGGGGCTGGATTGGGAGGGGAATGCACCGCTTGACCGGAGCCCGTTCGGGGTGCTTTTTGCCTTTTGTATAGGGGCTTTTCAGGTGTCGAGGGGAGTGGGTTGAGGGCCGCACAAAGTGATGTTTGACAGGCCGGACCTGTCAAAATCCCGTCGTTTCGGGGCCTCAACTGGCTTGCCAAGGCGGCGCAATCTTGGGTGTATACCGCTCGAAATCGGGCCAGTCCCAACTGGTATCTGTGTCCTGTCTGGTGTTAGGATGTATGCCTGATGATGTCGGTAACGGCGATGATCTGCCGCATTATTACATCAGCCCCCGCGCCCCAAACTCCCGAGGACCAGAGCTATGATTGATCTCTTTTACTGGCCGACACCGAACGGACACAAGATCACGATTTTTCTGGAAGAAACCGGTTTGCCCTACACCATCCATCCGGTGAATATAGGCAAGGGCGAGCAGTTTAATCCCGAGTTTTTGAAGATCGGACCCAACAACCGCATACCTGCGATTGTCGATCACACTCCGGCCGATGGCGGCGCACCGGTGTCGGTATTCGAGTCCGGTGCCATTTTGCTCTATCTGGCCGAAAAGACCGGCCGATTTATCTCGCATGATTTGCGTTCTCGCGTTGCCACGCTGGAGTGGCTGTTCTGGCAGATGGGCGGGTTGGGGCCGATGGCGGGGCAGAACCACCATTTCTCGATCTACGCACCGGAAAAAATTCCTTATGCGATTGACCGCTATGTGAAGGAAACCAACCGGCTTTATGGCGTGTTGAACCGCCGTCTCGAAGGCCGTGATTTTATCGCCGGTGCGCTCAGCATTGCCGATATGGCATGCTATCCATGGATTGTCCCGCACGAGCGGCAGGGGCAGAACCTGGATGATTTCCCCAATATCAAACGCTGGTTCGAGGCCATCAAAGCGCGTCCTGCCGTGGTGACGGCCTATGCAAAAGGGGCTGCTATTTCTACCTTGCCGTCGGTCAATGACGAGAGCCGTAAAATCCTGTTCGGCCAGACAGCACAGAATGCGACACCCAAAGCCTGACGGTTTGCCCTGGCTTGGCTGGCCCGTTTTAATCATTGTCTTGCAGCGGGCCCAGCGTCTTCTGCAAGGCAGATATTCGGTCCGCTGCTCTATTCATTCAGCGCTTTGTCACGCAGAGTGATTTTGAAAAAGCGTGGTGATTACAATTTCGCTTTTTTAAATCCGGCTTTAAACCGGTTTTATTTTTGCTTTTAAATCAGTCCTCTTAAACAGTGTTGGTTGCCCGTGTTATTATTGGTTCTGTCTTTATGCGGATTTGCCGGTGCAATGGCAGGTCGGATTGTCGATCCGCTGGTGACGGCGATTGCAGCCGATTTTGCCGCACCCGTGGCCATCGTCGCTTTGCTGGCTTCGGCCTATACGATGCCGTTCAGTTTCAGCCAGCCTTTTTTGGGTCCGGTCGGTGATGCGCTGGGCAAAAGCTTCTTGATCAGAATTTCTGTCGCCGTTCTGGCGGTTTGTCTGCTGGCCTGCGCGCTTGCACCCAATCTGACCTCGCTGTTCTGGTTCCGTATTTTTGCGGGCATTGCGGGGGCGGGAATTTTGCCGATTTCCTTTGCTTTGATCGGAGACACCTTTGCTCTGGCCGTGCGGCAGGTGGCTTTGAGCCGATTTTTGGGGGCCACGCTGATCGGCCAATTGGTGGGGGCAAGTGCGGCGGGGATCATTGCCGAAATGATCGGCTGGCGCGGCGTTTTGGGACTTTGT
>Ga0214921_10004099_pt1 | contig 21806 bp, 20 predicted proteins | sample LL1505_MetaG_FD_177992 | JGI IMG/M metagenome (GOLD analysis project Ga0214921, IMG submission 177992) | Freshwater microbial communities from Lake Lanier, Atlanta, Georgia, United States - LL-1505 | ecosystem: Environmental > Aquatic > Freshwater > Lake | place: USA: Georgia | collected... | reverse complement strand
GACAGTCATCTTCTGTTTTAAATTTCTCCACGAATTCAAGTGTTTTTACACCTGTAAATTTATACCTTGTCATATAAAAAACAAAGGTAATAAAATTTATAAATTTGTGCGACCTAAACGCCTATACATATAACTCTAAACTTTTAACTTTAAACATTTAACTTTAAACTCCTTCTGCTGCCACAATTGCTTTTTTCAAAGCAGCTAATTTGTTGTGAACTTCTTGAGCTTCAGATTCTATTACAGACAAATCTACCACTCCTGCACCTGCCTGATAATAAAAAACATTGTCTTTACTTAAAATAGAACGAATCATAATAGCATGATTGAACTCTCCACCAAAACCAATATAACCAATGCAACCACCATAAAAACCCCTGTTTCCGTGTTCGTATTTATTAATCAATTGCATGGCATTGTGCTTGGGTGCACCAGAAAGCGTACCAGCTGGGAAAGTATCTGCCACCAAATGCATAAAATTACTATCTTCAGGCAAAGTGGCTGTAACCTTTGATACTAAGTGAATTACATGACTATAATATTGCACTTCTTTAAAAGTTTCTACTCTCACATCATGTCCGTGGCGGCTCAAGTCGTTTCTTGCCAAATCTACCAACATCACATGTTCAGAATTTTCTTTGGGGTCTTGCAATAATTTCTCTGCCAATTCAGCGTCTTTACTATCGTTGCCTGTTCTACGAAAAGTACCAGCAATAGGAAAAATAGAGGCTGAATCTTTTTTTACAACGATTTGAGCTTCAGGAGATGAGCCAAATATTCTAAAACTTCCATAATCGAAATAAAACAAATACGGCGAAGGATTAATACTTCTTAAACTTCTATATACATTAAAATCATCTCCAGCGTATTGTTGTGAAAATCTGCGAGATAGCACAATTTGAAACACATCTCCCCTTCTGCAATGGTCTTTTCCTTTTTGGATAATGGCTTTAAATTCCTCGTCCGTAAAGTTAGATTCTTCTCTATCAACCAAGTTAAATTTATAAGTGCCAAAACTACCATTCTGCACTAGATGAACTAATTTATCCAATTCTGAATCAGTACCTTCAGGACGATTTTCAATAATTGTTAATTCATTGTTAAAATGATTCAAAGCAATTATAAATCTATACACATAATATTGAGCATCAGGTATTTTTCTATATTCTGTTTCGTAGGTTTTAATGTCAACATCTTCAAAATATCTCACCGCATCGTAATTGGTATAACCAAATAAACCATTGGAAATGAAGGGATATTGAGGTGTATCTGAAACAAAAGCTTTACTAAATTCTGCAATTTTATCTGCCAAAGAAATTGATTGATTTAGCTCAAAAGAAACACCTTCTTGATTTGGAAAATACGTACTAAAAATATTATTTTCAACCTTTAGTCCTGCAAAAGGAGATAGACAAATATAGGAGTAAATATCTTCATTGCCATGATAATCAGAGCTTTCTAGCAGAATACTATTCGCATATAAATCCCTTAATTTTAAATAAATACTTACAGGGGTTAATGTATCTGCTAATAATTTGTGGCTATTATGTATTAATTTAATTTGTGACATAATTCTTAAGTTTTAAAAAGGAAATAATTGTAACAAAAGAGGCTTACCGTATCCGGTAAGCCTCTTTTCTTTATATGGAAATGATAGCATAAAGGGCTAAGCCCAACCGAACAGGGTTAAGTTAAAATTACGCCACCAATATTTTTTAAAATTGAATTTCATATACCAAATAATGAATTGCAAATTTGATTTATTTACTTGAAAAAAGAAAATATATTCTAAAAAAAATTACAAATAATATTTGTATCTAAAACTTTTTTAATAAAGTACAAGAAATAAAACTCTTTAAAATTATGGCACAAGTAAAAGGTAAATTTATCAAAATGACAGGTTTTTTAATGTTGCCTGCTGAAATTGCATTAGCAAATGATTATTTATTGTCAGAAGTAGGAAAAAAACATATAGAACTTGATGATGAAGGTTGGTACGACACCAAAATTTTTGACAAATTCATGAAAATTTGTTCGGAAAATAGTGCTACTAAAGATAGAATTTATATCACCATTGGGAAAAAAGTATATCCAACTATTAAACAAACTATGGGTATGCCTCCTCATTTGGTTACTCCTTTAGATTTCATAAAATTTGAAGCAGAAGGTTTTTTAATGAACCACCAAGGTGCTGACGTAACTCCAAGAAAAATCATCAAAGCTGAAGATAAAGAGGTAATTATGGAAGCCAAAGCACCAGGCTACAACAGTAAATTGTATGAAGGTGTTTGGCTTGGTATTTTAGATATGTGTGGCATTTCTACTGGAAAAGTAGAAAATACAGGAAATGACGTGTTTAAAATTACATGGCAGTAAGATAGGTGATAAGTGATAGGTGATAGGTAACAAGTATTTACTACAAAGTATTAATTATTAGGTATTTAAACTTTTCACTTTTAACCTTTAACTTTTAACTTTTAACTTATCACCTGTCACTTCTCACTTCTCACTTCTCACCTATCACCTATCCCCTATCACCTGTCCCCTGTCACTTATCACTTAAATTCTATACTTCTGTTTCAAACTTAATTTCTTGACTTTTTGGATAGGAAATACACGTTAAAATAAATCCTTTTGCAATTTCGTTGCTTGTAAGTGTATCATTATCACCCATATCTACTTCACCATCAGTGAGTGTACACATGCAAGAAGTACAAACTCCAGTTTCGCACGAAGACCTAATTCTGATTCCTGCTTCTTTGGCGCCTTCCAAAAGTGTTTGATTTTCTTTTACTTTAAAATGTTGCTTTACTCCTTTTTGGGTAAATTCTACCGAAACAGGAAATGAAATATTTTTAACTGTTGCTGCCTGAGGAGCAGGCGCATGTGTAAATCTTTCTTTATTTATATTGCCTGCTGCAACACCAATTTCTTTCAAACCTGCCACTACTTCATTCATCATTCCCTCTGGGCCGCAAATAAAATATTCTGCATTTTTAGGAAAAATAACAGGAAGTTGCTCTAGCAAAGTAGGCATATTTTCTCTTGTAACTCTTCCTCTCAATCCATACCACGAAGATGAACCTTGGCTCAAGGTATGAATAGCGTGAAATCTACTTCCATTATTCGTTTGTAAATCAGCTATTTGCTTTCTAAAAATTATATCATTTTCACTTCTATTGGCATAAATTAAATAGACTTTTGTATTATTTTCTATACTTAAAATACTTTTTGCCATTGAAAACAAAGGAGTTATACCACTTCCGCCAGCCAATAAAACCACCGTTCTTACATTTTGAGGTTTTGGCTCGGTACAAAAATTACCTAATGGTTCTTCAGCTGAAATAATATCGCCAATTTTAAGGTCATTTACTAAATAGGATGAAACTTTTCCACCCTCCACTTTTTTTACAGTAATGGCTGGTTCATAGTCTAAAAAAGGAGATGAACTAAAAGAATATGAACGTTTTATACTTTCTCCCTTCAAGTTTAAGTACAAGGTTACAAACTGACCTGGCAAATAATTAAAATCACCTGTAGGTCGCTCAAATTGTATGGTAACTGCATCGGCAGTTTCTTTCACTATATTTTTTACTTTTAAACTTATCATTTTTAAGAATTAGAATCAATTAACAAATAAAACTATTTTTGATTTACAATGTTATTTTTTTTTAATAGATTTAATGTTATTTCTTACAAAATTTCTTCTAATAAAATGAATAACGTTAAAATAAGACCTTCAGTAGCCATTATAAAAGACAGCAAAATACTACTTATGAGGTATGAATATGGCGGACAAAATGTATTTAATTTACCTGGGGGCAATGCCGAAAGTTTAGAATCAATCAGCGAAACAGTTGAAAGAGAACTAGTTGAAGAATTGAATGTAGAAATAAAAGCTGGCAAATTATTACTTGTAGGCGAAACCCATCACAATCCTAAAAATCAAACAGTTTTGCATTTGGTATTTGAGGCAAAAATAATAAAAGGCATTCCAATTATTAATCCAGCAGAAACAACTGCTTTAGAGGTGGTTTGGAAACCAATTGCAGAAATTTCGCATCTAAATATGTATCCAAATGTTGGCGAATTATTGTTTGAACCTTACAGAGAAGGGGCTTACGTGGGTACTATTCAACAAAATTGGTTTTAGAAAATGACTGCAAAAAAAAAGAAAAAAGCCTTACTTAGCACTTTTTATGCATGGATTTTGGCAGGTATTTTTTTGCTTACCACCCTCACATTGGGCATATATTATTATAATTTAAAAAAGAAAAATAATAAGGAAAAACTCATTTATGGTAAACAGACTTATTCATATCTAGATGAATATGAAGTACATGGAATTGATATTTCTAAACACAATGGTGAGCTAGATTGGAACATGATTTCTAAACATACCATTAATGATTGGGGGCTGAGCTTTGTTTTCATAAGAGCCTCAGTAGCAATGGCTGATGGGCATTTAGAAGAAGATAAACTTTATCGAGACAACTGGAAAATGGCTCGTGAAAATGGCTTTATCAGAGGTGCTTATCACTTTTATTCACCCACTGTACCTATTGAAAAACAGATTAGTTTATTCTCAAAATTAGTAAAACTTCGAGTTGGAGATTTACCCCCCGTTTTAGATGTAGAAAATTACGACAGAGGCAATATTTACATACAAAAAAAACATTTGAAAGAAATAAAATTATGGCTAGATAAAGCTGAAAATAAGTACGGTGTGCCACCAATTATTTATACTTCTAGAAAATTGTACCAAGATTTTTTTATGAACAATGCCAAATTTAGCAAATATAAATTTTGGATTGCCAACTATGCCACTCATTTGAATCAATTAGAGAAAAAACAATGGCATTTTTGGCAACATAGCGAAGAAGGCAAAATTGATGGCCACATTTGTGATTTTGACTTGAATGTATTTGGAGGGTCTGAAAAAGATTTAGAAAAAATATGTATTCATTAGAAAATGTCAGTTTTTAAAATTACAAATATTTTGAAAAAATCCAATATAAGCATCTAAATTGCGTTAATAATATTACTTATGCTTAAAAATTTACAATCCTATATTTTAATTTTATTTACCTGTATTTCAACTACTTGCTTTTCTCAAGGAAAAGAAAAAGTAATTCAATTATCAGGTATTGTGGTGTCGGGCGATAGCCTAGACGGTGTTTTTGGGGTAAATTTATATGTCCCCAAGGCAGGTAGAGGTGCCACAACCAATCAAGTGGGGTTTTTCTCAATGCCAGTTTTAACTGGGGATAGTGTAGTAATTTCGGCAGTTGGTTTCCTAAATAAAAGCTATTTTATTGCTAAAAATGAAACCAGAGATAATATTTCTATCATGGTGGAATTGAAACCAGATTCTTCATTTGTGCCTGTAATTGAGGTATTTCCGTATTATACCGAGGAGCTTTTTAAACAAGCATTTTTGGCTCTAAAATTACCAGACCCCAATGCTGATATCAACAAAACTCTCTTAGATAGAATCACTTACAACTTATACACTCGTGCTGATATGGATGGCGATATGAACCATACTTATTTTATGAAACAACAAATTTACCAACAAGAACACAGATACATGGCTCCAACCATTTCATTATTAAATCCTTATGCTTGGATGGAATTTGTAAAATCACTCAAAAGAGGTGATTTTAAGAAAAAATATGATAAAGATGGAAATTTAATAAAATAAGAGGCTAACCTTTTCTATTTTAATTCAGTATAAGTTTTAGTAAATACATTATTTACTTTAAAATTTAAAATACTTTCAAACTTACACTTTATTAAATTTATGAAAGAGCAACTTCAAAATTATGTAAACAAACTCCCTTCTCTTTTTATTACATTACCCGAAACAAGAAAAAATCTTTTGCAGGATTTAATTCATTTTATTCAAGATAAGAAGAATAACAATCAAGAAATCAATCTGTTATTTATTTGCACACACAATTCTAGAAGAAGTCATTTTGCTCAAATTTGGGCAAAAGTTGCTGCTCATTACTACAAAATCAGCCAAGTAAATACTTTTTCTGGAGGCACAGAAGCCACTGCATTTAATGAATTTGCAATAAAATCACTTGTAACAGACGGATTTGAAATTACAGCACAAGATGAAACTAGCAATCCAGTTCAATTAGTAGATTGGGAAGAAGGTCAAATAAAAGTATTTTCAAAAACGATAGACCATTCAGAAAATCCAACCACCAATTTTGGTGCTATTTTCACCTGCAACGAAGCAGACAAAGCTTGCCCAACTGTAAATGGTGCAGATTTTAGAATTGCACTTGCGTATGACGATCCAAAAAAGTTTGATGGCACTATCTATCAAAACAGAAAATACGACGAAAGAAGCAAACAAATTGCTACTGAATTGTTTTATGTTTTTTCAATGATTAAGTAATTAATTTATAACAACTTATAGAAAAGCTTAAGAAGAAATTCTTAGGCTTTTTTTATTTCCAAATACTGCCAAGCATTGCTCCTCCTACATAACCTAATTGCAAAATTTCATCATAATTTTCTTCGGTAATTCCACCCAAAGCAATTGCTTTTTTTGATTGAATAATGGTTTCTGGTAGATTTAATAATGAAGAATTGGCAGTATAATCCGTTTTTGAAATACTATTAAATACAGGACTTAAAAAATAATAACTATACAAATCTCCTTCATTTTCTGCTTCTTCAATAGAATGAAAAGAGGTACTTAAAGTCATCCCTTTTTGATTTAAAGACTTCTTTACGGCTTTAATTTCTACCAAAGTATGAGATTTTCTTTCTTTTTCTGGTAAATGAATCCCTCCTAAATTATACTTCTTGATTAAATCAAAATGCGAATGAATTACAATTTTCTTTAAATATTGAGGTTGGATTTGATGTAAAATTTGTAAAAATTCAGCTAAATTAAAGGTTGGTTTTCTTAAATGAAATTTATATAAATCATTTTTTATCAATGAATTAATTATACTTACTTCATTTTCTACTTCAATAGGTGATGAAATAATAATTTTCATTTTAGAATTTTGCACCAATTACTAAAATATCATCCATTTGCTTGTTATTGCCAATCCAAGTATTCAAATTATTTTCAAACATGGTTTGAGTATCAACTAAACTCAATTCTGATGTATTCAAAATTAATTCCTTGAATCTTTTTATTAAAAATTTCTTAAAATCATCTCCTCCAAACTGATCAGTGTATCCGTCGGAAGTAAAGAAAAATCTACCATTATTCAAATGATGAGGCACAGTTTGGGTAATAAAAATTCTGCTTTCTTCAAGTTGTTTACCGCCAATAGAAATTCTATCTCCTTTAAAATCAAATATTTCATTATCATTCAATAAATAAAAACTTGCATTTGCACAAGCAAAAGTAATTTCGCTAAAGTGTTTGTTGTAAAATATTAAAGCAATATCCATCCCATCTTTACTATCGGATGACGATTGATGTAAAGCTTTTCTAACGCCGTTGTGCAAATAATTTAATACATCAGCTGGGTCATCAAATCCTCTGTTTAAAATGGCATCGTTCAACAAATTATTGCCCAACATACTCATCATGGCAGCTGGCACTCCATGCCCGGTGCAATCTGCCAAAGCAAAAATTTTAAAATCCTCTGTTTCAGCAGCCCAATAAAAATCTCCACTTACAATATCTCTTGGTCTGTTTAAAACAAAAAAATCAGAAAAAATAGATTTCAAGGTATCTTCACTAGGCATCATAGCCTGTTGTAGTTTTCTTGCATAAAAAATACTGGCACTAATTTCTTTTTGCTGAGCCAAAATATGCTTGTTCATATTTTTAATTTCTCTATAGGAATTTGAAATCTGGGTTACAGTTTTCATCCTAGAAAGCAACTCCTGAGGCTCAATTGGTTTTTTGATATAATCAGTTGCTCCTGCATCAAAAGCAATTCTTACATGTTCGCTGGTAGTATTAGAAGTAACCATTATCACCGGCACTTCTGCGGTTTGAGGATTGGCTTTTAAAAGTTTAAGTACCTCAATACCATCCATTTCTGGCATTTCCCAATCCAATAAAATTACATCAAAATTTTGTTGTAAGGCTTTATTAAACACTTTATCACCTTCCGAAATAGTTTGCACCACACATTCAAAATCAAAGTTTAATTTCTTTAATCCTGATGTGAGCATTCTTTCGACCACCATTAAATTTACGGCATCGTCATCGGCTAATAATACTTGTAATGTTGGCATAATTTCCTTTTACTCTTAAAAAGTGAAAAAGTTTATAATTTAGCAATGATTCTTAGATTTAAAAATCTTTGCGACAATGAATTAGGTACTGCATATTTGCGTTTTTCTACATCCGTAATCCAAAGATAAGATATTGTATTACTAGCACCAATTAAATTCAACACTTCGGCACTTATCCAAATAGAACTAAAAAACTTACCCAATTTACTTTGATTTTCAAAAGAAATAAGTTTAGAAAAACCAATATCAACTCTTTTGTAAGATGGCATTTTAAATGCTTGTCTATTTCGCTCATCATTTGGCACTCCTGTTGGTAGTCCTGAGCCATAAATACCGTTTAAAAACATTTTCACAGTAGGTTTATTGGGTAAATGGTCTTGAAAAAACACCCCAAAAGTCATAAATTGGTCAGTCGGTCTGCGAATATAGCCTCTGTTATCGTTGTTTACATTTTCTTTGGTTTGCAACAAACCTAAACTAAACCAGCTCTCCTCTCCTTTTAAAAATTCACCAGAAACCCTAAAATCAGCTCCTACGGCATAAGCTTTTGCAGAATTTTCACCGTAATAGCGAAGTCTCACATTATCAACATCATAAGGTACAATATTCCACATTGGTTTATAAAAAGCTTCTGATGTAAATTTAAAATTTCTACCCCAACCTTTGAAATTTCGAACAGCCCCTACTATAAAATGCATGGAAGATTGTGCTTTTAATTTCAAATTCAAATTTCCAGCAAAATTTCTCATTTCTCGATAAAAAGGTGCTTGTTGGTAAATGCCCCATGCAGCATGAAATGAGTAATTTTTTTTCCATTTCGGTTGATGAGAAAACTGAACTCTTGGGCTTGCAAGTAATTGATTATTAACAGACCAATGTGCCAATCTCAACCCAAAAGTTAATTTGGTGCTATCTGCAATTTGCCAATTATGTTGCACAAATGCCGATGAACGAATTGAATTGATGGTTGAATTTTGATTTACACTATAATTCAAATTTACAAAATCAGAAGAGTCTGAAAATGAATACTCATTGTATCTATCTTTAAGATTTTCATGGCTCACTTTTGCTCCAAATTCTGTGGTGTGAGCTGATGTCCATAAATAAGTATTTTTATTTTCAACAGACTGAATATTAACCTCTAAAGCATTTCTATCATAGTTATAAGTGGTGCCTAAACCACGAGTAGTTGCACATTTATTTGCCGCACTTCCATTAGAATTAGGAATCAAATCACAAAGTCTATAGCCCATTTCTAAATCTACATATTCTCTTTCAAATGAATTGACTGCCGAAAATATCACATCGGAACGCATTTTAGTAAATTTGTGACTTAGTTTCACCGCCCCTTGGTAAGTATCATATTGCATGATTTCTTTTCCATCAAAACCTACGGTGAGCAAAAGCATTTGAGAAGCTGTTCCAAAACTAGTTTGTTGGGTTTGAGGAATTACCGAATACCTGTTTTGGGCATAAGAAAATAAAATACCCAAAGTGGTAGTGCCAGGTTTTACTTTGTAATTTTTTGAAATGTCAATATTTATAAACGATTGAATATCATAAAATTTAGGAAAATATTGTCCATTTACTGGCAATGTATTGAGTAAATAAGTGCCATTTTTATTTCTATATCCAAAAACGTAATTAATTCTTTCATTTTTTGAAATTCCGCCCAAATGCAAAGTTGCACCAAGTAAACTTCCAGAGGCTGAACCTTCGTATTTTTTGGGTTTTTTATAAGAAATATTTAATACAGAGCTTAGTTTATCGCCATATTTTGCTTTCCAACCTCCAGAAGAAAATTCCACATTTGATACCAAATCTTGGTTTACAAAACTTAAACCTTCTTGTTGACCAGCCTTTACCAAAAATGGTCTATATACCTCCATATCATTTACATACACCAAATTTTCGTCATAACTTCCCCCTCTTACAGAATAAGTAGAAGACAACTCTGAATTGCTTACCACGCCTGTTAAGGTGGTGAGCACTTTATTGAAATCATTAAATGGAGAAGGAATAAATTTGGCAAGTTTTGGATTGATGTAAGTGGTGCTTATTTCGTCTTCTTTTTTTGCTACCACATCTACTTCATTGGTTGTAAGCACAATAGAATTTAACTTTGCCTTTAAAAAATAAGTATTTTCAGCTGCCGACAGTTTTACATCGTATTGCTTTACTTCATACCCCACTCCTCTTATTTCAATTTTATAGGCACCAAAATCTGGTAATGAAATGGAAAATCTCCCTAATGAATCAGAATTGGTAGCTAAATTTTTACCCAAAACCCTTACAGAAATATTTGAAACAGTATGATTTGACTCATCAATCACTTGTCCGTTAATGGTTTGCGAAAATGAAAACTGGTAAACCGAGCTAAAAATAAGTAATAACAGAAAGATTCTTTTCATAAAGTACCAACGCCGCAATTCGAAAATTTGTATATTTTAAAAGGAAAGTTGTTTTAAATCAGCAATTGTTTGCAATGGATTTGCAGCATTAAAAACAAAACTACCAGCTACTAAAACATCAGCACCAGCATCAGTTAATGCTTTTGCATTGGCAGATGTTACACCACCATCCACTTCAATTACTGCTTTAGAACCTGTTTTTAAAATTAATTCTTTTGCTTTAGCTACTTTATTCACTGCATTTTCTATAAATTTTTGTCCTCCAAAACCAGGATTTACTGACATAATTAATACCAAATCCAAATCTGCAATTACATCTTCTAGCACACTTACAGAAGTGTGTGGATTTAATGCAACACCAGCTTTTGCACCTAACTGTTTGATTTGCTGAATAGTTCTGTGTAAATGTGGACAAGCCTCGTAATGAACAGTGAGCACTTCAGCTCCTGCATTTATAAATGCTTCTAAAAATCTTTCAGGCTTAATTATCATCAAATGTACATCTAATACCTTTTTTGAATGCTTGTTAATAGCCTCTGTTACAGGCAAACCAAATGAAATATTAGGTACAAACTCACCATCCATGATATCAATATGAATCCATTCTGCTTCACTTTGGTTAAGCATTTCTACATCACGTTGAAGATTGGCAAAATCAGCTGCAAGTACAGAAGGGGCAATAATTGGCATAAAGAAATGTTTTTAAATACTGATAATAAAAATTTATCAAAGATAAGGAGGATTGAGGAAGTTTAAAAATTACAGTAAATTATAAAATAAAAATATTTACAAGTTATTCATAAACAGATATTTGAAAATAAGATTTCTCTTTTATGAAAAAAAAATATTTTTTTTTTGTCACACTGATTTTTTTTAGAGTCTTTAATGTAAATATTTCAACCTGCAGGAGAAATTATTTAAACTCAAATTATTTAAAAATTTACAATTTAATTTAAAAATGAAAAAATTAGGTCTCACATTATGTTCGGCACTTATAGGTGTAGCGAATAGTTTTGCACAAGTAAATCTTTGCCCAGCATATCCATCTACCACAGATAATGGTTGGGTCAATAGCTTTGGCACTAGTAATGGACAAACTACTACTTTGTCAGTAGATGGGAATAAAGATGGACAAACAATGTATAAAAGTCTAGGAGCTTCACTGTCAAACACCTGGCAGGCAAAATTGAATTTTAAACCAACGGCAAACCCAGATAATAATGGTACTGCTATGACAATTCTAGCAGTAACATCGGGAATAAAGCCTTGGAATTATGATGGCGTTTTTGAAACTGGTACAAATTTCAATAATCAAGATGCAATATCTTTAATGTGGACTAGTAATTCAGGATCTTTAACAAATTATTTTTTTTGGGTAAATACCAAAGATGATAATTCAAGGAATATAGTTTCTCAAACTATTCCCATGATTTTAAATAATAATTATGAAATATTGCTTGAGAGAGTAAATGCAACAACTGGTAAATTAACTGTTAAAAATTTAACTTCTAATCTTTCTCCTAGTACAATCGAATTCAGTCTACCATCAACTATAGCTAATTTGAATACAATACAGCAAGGTACAATTTTGGGGGCAAGTACTTCAAGAAAAAGTACAGCAGATATATCAAATTTATCTATTTTTGATACAAAAACTGGAGAAATCACTGGCGAAGCAACGGTTTGTAAAGGTTTAATAGTAGCTTTAGAAACAACCAATACAGGTGGTACTTGGAGTAGTAGTAACCCTGCTATTGCATCAGTAAAACAAAGTGGTGTTGTAAAGGGTGAAGGAGCAGGAACTGCAACAATAACTTATACAAACTTAAATGGTTGTGGATCTTCTAATATAATTAGTAAAGAAATCACAGTAAAAGATAAATTGTCTTTCAAAATTGGGGGTGCAAATGTTGTATGTCCAAATAGTGCACCAATACCATATTGGGCTGATGTATCAGCAAGTGTAGAAGGTGATTTCACTTGGAATATTCAAGATGCACGCAATGTAAGTCTTTCATTCCCTAGTGCTGGATCAAAAGAAACTTGGGCAAATATTCCAAATTCTTTGCCTGGATCAGGTCAAACTTCTTTTATAATTCGCTGTCAAGGTTTAAATGAATGTGGTGCTTCAAGTATTCAAACCAAAACAGTTTCATTAAGTACTGATATTCCTAATGTACCTAATATTATTTGTAGTGGAACTACTACTTCTCCTGTAAATAGTTGTGTGCAAATTAGTTTTGATAATAAAAGAACCAATGATACTTATGTTTGGAAAAATGAAAGTACTGGAACTACATTAGCTAATTTAACCTCTTTTACTAGACCCACTTCTGGTAATGCAAATGCTGACCCCTCTATTTCATTGACATTTAGAAGTCCATTTGGTTGCACAAAAACTTCCTACTATAGCCCTAAAGTAAATTGTACTTATCAAAAAAGAGTAGAAAACAGTACTCCTACAGAAGATTACGCTTTAAAAGTATATCCTAATCCGAATAATTGTAATTTTACTTTTGTAACCAAGGGTTATACTGGAAAAGCTACAGTAATCAATGTGATGGGTGTAGTAGTAAAAGAATTTGATATTGAAGAAACAAGAACCACTTATGAAGTGGATATGAGTAACCAAGCCAATGGCACCTATTTATTAAGACTTACTGGTGGACAAGACGCTCATGTAAGTGTATTTGTAAAAGAGTAATTTTATTGTTTAAATCTGGTAGAGAAAAATTTCTCTGCCAGATTTCTTTTATTTTTTTATTTCAAATTGAAATATTCTTTTTAAAAATTTTAAACTAATTTTACTTAATTATTATTTATTATTCTCAATGAAAAAAACAATTTTATATTTTTATATATCAAAGGCAACTTTTGTAGCAAAGGATATTTCTATTTTACAAGAAAAATTTAATATTATCGAATTTGAATTTGATACAAGAAAGAAAAAAATAATTCCTTTTTTATTTTTAAAACAACTGTTTTTTATCATTTTTTTTTCTTTTAAAACAGAAATATTTATAGTACAGTTTGCTTCGTTTCATTCTTTTATACCATCTCTAATAGCTTTAATATTTAAAAAGAAATGTTTCATTATTGTTGGTGGAACAGATTGCGTCTCTTATCCTAGTATAAAATATGGTAATTTTAGTAAACCTTTATTATCTTGGTTTACAAAATATTCATTAAAAATGTGTACTAAAATTATCGCAGTACATTCTTCATTAATATCTTCAATCAATAATTACTATGGTATTGAAAAAGAACAAAATCAAGGAATTTTATCATTTGTAAAGTTAAGTAGATCAAAAATAACAATAGTACATAATGGATATGATGAAAAAATATTTAAAGTAGATGAATCACTTATAAGAAATAAAGACTTCATCACGGTAGCTAGTGGTTCAGGAACTTTGTCAAGAATTAAGCTTAAAGGGATTGATTTATTTATTGAAATGGCCAATATTTTTTCAGATAAATCATTTACTCTAGTTGGTGCAAAACGAGAAGATTTAATTACTTTAGGCTACGATTTACCCAATAATTTAGAAATAATTTCATTTGTCCCCAATGCACAACTACCAAAACTATACTCACAAAATAAATATTATGTGCAATTATCCATATCAGAAGGTTTTCCTAATGCACTATGTGAAGCAATGCTCTGTGAATGTGTTCCAATTGTTTCATTAGTTGCATCTATGCCTGAAATTATTGGAAATACAGGATATATTTTACACAATAGAGATAACGAACAACTTTCTATTTTGCTAAAAAAAATATTAACAACTGCAAGAAATGGAAAAGAGTGTAGAAAAAATATTTTAAATAAATATCCTGTTAGTAGCAGAAAAAGTCAATTAATAGGTGAAATTTTAAATAATGAAGCGAATTAAAAACTTATTCGAAATGAAAATTTATTTAACTACTTTTTTTATTGTAACTGTCATTAATTTTTCATTTTCACAAAATTGTTATGTAGAAACATTTACAACAAAAGGGGCTTGGCAACAAGTAAATACAGGTGTTACTATTTCAAATGGAAAACTAAATTATGAATCTGCAACTTGTAAATCAGAAAGAAGGATTTATAAAGAAGTTTCAACATTCGATAATTGGGAATTAAGTTTTCAGTTTTTACCTAAATCAGATTATACTTATTTGCCAGCTGCGTTTATATTGGGATTATCGGCTGGAAATCTAGATATTTGGTATGAAAACTTTGTTTTTCTTACTGATGGAAAAGAAAGTAACCAAGATGCTATTTCTGTTATACTCAGACAAATTGACTTATCAACTCCACCTTATATAACATTATTCACAAAAAATGATAATGATAGTTATTTGAAATCAGTTGATAATATAGGTATTAATGTCACTTATGATAAAAATATATTTATTAGAATGAGGAGAATGTCAGACACATTAGTTTCATTAGAAGCATGTTATGACAACTATTTCAAACAACATCTAAGTGGTTCACCTTATTTGAGAAAAATCAACCCTGATATAAAAAAATTAAATACTTTGCAAAGTGGTGTCACTTGGGGAGGAGCATCAATAAGAACTCTTACTGCAGAAATAGATGATTTAAAATATTGTGAAGTTTTAAATCAAAAAGATACTATGTCATTATCAGGTATTGTTCACAATGGTTATGATAAATTAAAAAAAGGTCTTGTATATTTACAGACACAAAGTGGTAAAAAGTTTACATCTAATTCAAATGAAGAAGGCTTTTTTATATTTAGTGATTTACCAAGAGAAAAAGTTGTTTTAAAAGCAATTTCTAATAATAAAGATAAATATTTAGATACTTATTATCCTTCAGAAATAGATTCATCAAAAGCACTACAATTAGATTTAAATAATGGAAATATATCAGAATTAGACTTGTATATGCATTCTTTAAATCAAGAAAATAATTTTATTGAAAACAAATTCAAAATATTCCCAAACCCCTTTTCAGATCAAATAAATATTCAACTAGATGGTGATAATTTTGAAGAGTTTATTGAACGACCAATTAAAATTTTAAATCTTCAAAATAGATTAGTAAAAGAAGTAAATATTTCTTCACCTACCAAGTCTGTATTAATTGATTTAAAGTTATTAAGTAGTGGTATTTATTTGCTACATATAGAAACCAATCGTAGAACAAAGGTTCTATTTGTAGCCAAAAATTAAAATACTTTTGCTTAATTTAAATTTAAGTACCAAATATTTATTAATTTATATTTTTGGATTAAATTTAAATTAAATACTTTTATAAACTTATTTAAAAAAATGGAACAAAAATCTAGAGCCTCAATTTCATCTTTTTATGATGAATATGCAAGTCAACAAAAAAAAGTGGGCATTAATTTGCGTCATTTAACAATATTTAATAATCTTAAAAAAATTGGACTATCTTCTGACTCTAAAGTACTTGAAATAGGTTGTGGAATAGGAACTTTTACACATTTTCTTTCAACTAAAGTAAATTCTGGTAAAATTGTTGCTGTAGATATTAGCCCCAAAAGTGTTGAAATTGCAAAAAATACTTATGCTGGAAAGAAAAATATAGAATTTGTAGTTTCAGATATGTCTGATTTTGGAAGAACTGAAAAGTTTGATTTTGTTGTTTTGCCTGATGTTTTAGAGCACATACCATTAGAACAACATCATAATTTGTTTAAAAACATAGCCAAACTTTTACATAATAATTCATCAATCCTTATTAATATTCCAAACCCAAGAGCATTGGAATGGATTAGAAAAAACAAACCAGAATTGTTGCAAATTATAGACCAGCCTTTACATACTAATTTAATTATAAATTCTATTTATGAAAATGGCTTTTATATTGAAAGCTTAAATTCCTATTCATTATTTTATAATAATTTAGATTATCAATCTATTATTCTAAGACCAAATCAAGAGATAAAAAACATGAAATTTAAAAGTGATTTTATATTTAAGTTTAAAAGTTTTCTAGTAAAACATTTTCAAATTTAACTTTATAAACACTTTTTATAAATTATAACCAATATCTTATATTAAGACCAATTCGTTGATTAGAAAAAAATAAGTTATTATAGTTTAAAATTGATGTTAGATTTTGTTGTAAATGGTAGCTAAAGCCTATTATCATTTTTTCTGATAATTGATAACTTAGATTTCCGCCTAATTGAATAGAAAGATAATATGATTTTAAATTATAATCAGCAGATTGAGAATGTTTTGATGTTAAAATTGATATATTGGTTACAAATTCTGAACTATATACCATTTTATTCTTTTCTATAAAATATGATAAAGTAAGAGGCAGTTCTAGATAATAATATTTGTAACTTTTAGCCACTAGTGTATCTTTTAAGTAAGTATAATTTTCTGTTTTAGATATAGTTTGAGTTACAAATCTAGGCGTTTTTATCCCATTTACAAATTGATAATAGATATCTACTGTGTCTAACACTGTAATATTCCTTTTTCCAGTAAAAGAATAAGTATTGTTGTTTAAAGAATTGGTATTTAACAAAGTATAGCCTAATCCTACACTAAGTCCTACTTTTTTAAATTTATAACCTATTGAAAATAATCCACTTATTCCATTTTTAAATTTAAATTGATTATTTGAATGAAAGATTGGTAATGTGTGTAATCCATTTACAGATAAGAACCATTTTTTTTTGTTTTGTGGAGTTTCAATTTCTACAATTACTGTTTTTTTAACAATAACAGGTGCTACATCAACAAATACAGTATCAATAATTGTTTGAGTAGAATCGGTTTGTGCAAATACATTTTTTACCAAAACAAGAAATAAAAATAAAAATACTATTTTTTTCATTTAAATAATTAATTGTAAAATCTAAAACTAAATCATTATCTTTTTTTAACTTTAAGTGTATCAATTTGAAAAACAGTATCTCTACGCATAATTATTACTTTTTTTCTTGCTGGTTGAATAAGTTGAGGTGTAATAATTGAATCTTTAACAACAGGTTGTATTGTTTGAATATTACTAATTACATCTTTTCGTTTATTTTCGTTTATTTCAAATTTTGAAGGCTTGATTTTCTTAACTATTTCTTTTGATGTAGAAATATCTTTATTAATTATTTTTTTATTTTGTATGTTATTTACTTTAATAGAATCTGAATTCACTAATGTTGTAGAAGTAACAATAGTGTTAGATTTTTCATTTTTCATTAAAGAAAGTTCTAATAATTTTGAAGTTGAATAAATATAATGTCCACCACAACATAGGGAAATAACAAAACCCGAGAATATTGCCAATGCGTAATATAAATTAAATTTATAAGGGTTAAACTCATAAAATTGAGTTTTTAGTTGAATTTCGTCAATTAAAGCCTTTTCCTCAAAATCTAAATGAGGTCTATAATTCCCTAATTCTGTTTTAAAGAAATCTTCTAAAGTGTTGTTATTCATATTAATTTTTTGAGTTGAGTTGTTCTAATATTTTTGTTCGTATCATTTCTTTTGACCTTTGAAGCCACTTTCTTGATAAATTTTCATTAATAGAGAAAGTATTTGAAATATGCTCATGATTTAAGTTATCAATATAATACATATTAAATACAGCTGAGTAATTTTGAGGTAAAGTGTGAATTAATTCAATAAGTTTTTCTTTAGTTATTCCAAAATCAATTATTTGATTTACAATATTTTGCTCTTCAATTTCATCATAAAAACTTTCAACTTCATTCAAGTTTGTTTCATCAATAGAAATCGTACTTTTCTTCTTTTTCTTGTTAATATGGTCTAAACAATAATTTACAGCAATTCTTTTTATCCAACCCTCAAGAGCACCTTCGGAAGAATATTTTGAAAGATTTTTAAAAATTTTAATAAATATGTCGTGTATTAAATCTTTAACTTCATCTCTATCATATTCATAACGAATACAAACACCTTTTACTAAAGGTGCATAAGTTTCATAAAAAACTTTCTGTGCATATTGATTATTCTTTATGCAAGCTTTAATTAGTTCTGATTCCAATTAATGATATATTTAAAAGAATTAATCTTATAAAAAACATATGCAAATTATCATTTTTTCTTTAAAATTTTATATAAAATAGATTTAAATAACCTATTATTGTAACTGTTCTTAACAATAACTTATATTGGCCTCAATAAAAAAACAAAGCATTATCAATATACTCATTACCTATGCGGGAATTGGGATTGGTTTTGTAAATATGTTAATTTTGCAACCTCGTCTTTTAAGTTCAGAAGATATTGGTTTAACGAGGGTTTTGTTTTCATTTTCCTTTTTGATTTCCACTTTTATTCCTCTTGGTAGTGGCAACCTGATTAACAGGTATTTCCCTGTTTTTAAAGACGAAAAAAGTAAAAACCATGGCATTTTGGGTTTGGTTTTTTTAAGTGTTTTTGTTGGTTTTGTTTTCTGTAGTTTGGGATTATTGTTTTTTGCCGATTTTATAAAAGCAACTTATCAAGAACACGCAGCTCAATTTTCTCATTTTTATTATTTAATTATTCCTTTTGCATTGATAAACACCATTATAGCTGTTTTTAATGTGTATTGTTATGCCCTTTTTAAATCTTATATTCCTTCACTATTGAACGATATTGGTATTAAAATTTTAAATATTTTAGTGTTTGTGATGTATTATTTTGGCTATATTTCTCATTCCACTATGGTTTATGCTTATATAGGCACTTTTGGTTTACAAGCCCTGATTCTCAGTATTTATGCTTTAAAAATAGCCCCTTTTACATTTATACCCGATTTCAGATTTATTCAATCTTTGGGAGTAGGTAAAATTTATAAATACTTATTAATCTTTGTGTTGGCAAGTTTTGCTTCTTATGGCATAAGAATTTTAGATAGCATAGTTCTAGCTAAGTACATTGATTTAGAACAGGTTGGGATTTATGTGGTAATTGCATTTATTCCCACTTTTATTGAAGCACCTTTAAACGCAGTAGAGAAAATTGTAAATCCAAAATATTCTTATGCACTGGCAGCCAATAATTTAGCATTGGTAGAAGAATTTTATAAAAAATCGTGTAAATACTTGATGTTGATTGGGGGTGCACTATTAATTTGTATTATTGCAGATATAGAAATGGTAATGCAATTTTTACCAGCCAAATACAGCACAGGTTTGTCGGTTGTTTATATCATGACCATAGGTTCTGTAATTAATTTATTTACAGGCACTAATACTGCCATTATTTTCAATTCTGATAATTATGTGGCAGGTGCAAGTATTTTGGTTTCGATATTAGTTTTTTCTGTGGTTATTAATTTTATATTAATTCCAATTTGGGGCATGAATGGTGCAGCTTTGGCAACTGCAAGTGCTACAGTGCTTTACAACCTTGCCAAAATGATTTACATACATTATAAATTCAAGATACACCCTTATTCTGAAAAATCATTTTCTATACTCATTATCACATTGTTAGTAGCTGCAATTGCTTATTTTTTCCCTAACATTGAAAATATTTATATGAATTTAGTGGTAAAAACTGGTTGTTTGTTGGTATTTTTTTCTGTATTACTGATTTTTACAAAGTCATTTAATATGAACGAGTTAAGTTTTTTCAAGAAGTAATTAATTAAATTTATCAAGTGCAATTCCTTCTTTTTTAAGTGCTTGTGCAATATGAAAATAATTAGCTTCAATTGTTGTTGAAGTACTTATCATTTTTCTATTAAACAAACCTTTTTTTGATGTATCTATACTTGAATCATTGTATTTCACTGCCATCTGAAAAGGATATATTTTACCATTTTCATAAACGAAATCAGTGTAACTACCATCAGGATAAGCAATTTCATTCACTTTTGTTTTTAAATCATTTTCCAAAATTTGTTTTGAAAGTTGAAGTTGTTCAATTACTAAATCTGAAGCAATATTCCCTAAATTATAATGATTAGTTGTATGCGAACCCCAAATAACCAATGGAAATTCTTGTTGGTATTTTCTTAGTTCATCAACATTAATTAATCTATAATATTCATCATCAAATACTTTTTCACCTAACAAATCTATTATTTGTTGTTTTAAATTTTCAAAATACACATCACGTTCTACACCTAAAGATTTAATATAAGAAACTATTTCAATTTCCTCGTTTTGAGCCCAATATGAATTATTTTTTAAAGTAAAAGTATAGGTTCCAAATTGGATTTGTGGTGTTTTGTGTTTTTTAAGAATATCAATATAATCAGGCCATAAAAGGTAATGAGGGACTGATAATGAATTGGTAACAACATAAACACTTGAATAGAAACCATATTCTTGCAATAATGGCATTGCGTATTTAAAAATATTTTTATAAGCATCGTCAAATGTAATTACCAATTTAGGTTTATTTGACTTAAACTCTTTATTTACAATTTGTTCTACACTTAATACCTCAAAATTTTGCTTATAAAAATCAAGATGAGCTTTAAACTCTTTTAGAGAAATATGCCTATAATTAATAGATAAATCTGGATTTGGCAAAACCCCATGGTAAGCCACTATCAACACTTTATCTGCATTATTTCTGATTAGATTTTGATTATATCCTAATTTATGAAGAAAAGGAAAAATAAATTTTCGGGCTATAGACTTTGAAATTGACATTTAGAAATATGCTCTTATGAAATTATAGAATTGTTTAAAATATCTCCATCCCAATTATAAGGATTATTTTCGATGTAATCTTTAATTTTGAGATATTCATCATTATTTCTAATTATATGATCATGATAATTTGATTGAAAAAAGTGGTTTAGTTTGTTGTATTTAGGTATATTCATCTGATTTTCATCTATGTAATTATCAATTTGTGTATTTATTGAAGATTTAAATCCTGCTATAAAAGAAGAAATAGATTTTGGTAAACGAATTGGTGGATTCTTTTTTATTTTCTGTAGAGACACACGGTCGTGTGTCTTTAAAATATTAGAATCACGGCCGTGTGTCTCTACTTGGTTGTATGAATCAGATAAATTGGTTGAATTATCTACAATAGAAACAAGGTCGTGTGTCTCTACAATTGAAGGAATAATACATTGATTATCAAAATTATCAGACACACGGCCGTGTGTCTCTACGGGTTGAAAAATTTCAACTATTGCGTGAATATGATTGGGCATAATAATAAAAACATCTAAAAATAATTCTTTTCTAATTTCAA
>Ga0214921_10004098_pt1 | contig 21807 bp, 21 predicted proteins | sample LL1505_MetaG_FD_177992 | JGI IMG/M metagenome (GOLD analysis project Ga0214921, IMG submission 177992) | Freshwater microbial communities from Lake Lanier, Atlanta, Georgia, United States - LL-1505 | ecosystem: Environmental > Aquatic > Freshwater > Lake | place: USA: Georgia | collected... | reverse complement strand
CCTACATTTCTTTTTATTTTATTTGTAAAAAAAAACAAACTGATATTTTTACGATGAGGCTTTTACTTATTTTGATGATATGCGCTACACATTGCATTGCGCAAAGCTTCAACGATTCTATCCACAAAAAATATCCTTTTATAAAAGTAGAGAAAAATGAAATAGAAAATGCAGCTTGCATTGCTCCTTTTATAGCTAAGTTGCAACAACTAAAAGCAACTTCTATTTCACACATTAACGTTATACATATTGGCGACTCGCACTTGCAAGCAGGCGATTTTACGGCAACCATGCGCAAGAAATTGCAAATCAAATTTGGTAATTCAGGTCGCGGATTGGTGGTGCCGCTTAAAGTAGCACGCACCAACGAACCTTCTAACTACCGCAGCAGCAGCAACATCCGCTGGACAGGACGACGCAACGTAATCAAAAACGATTCGATAGATATTGGCATTGGTGGTGTTACTATAAAAACAGAAGATGCAAATGCTGATTTGAAGCTACGGATTTTTGATGATGACGGACTGGATTATGCATCCACGAAAGTGAGGATTTACCATGCTAAAAACATTGATAATTTTGACATTGCAATAAAAGATTCTTCAAACAACTTAATTGGCAAATGCAGTGATGATGCCGAACGTAGCACCATTTACTCAACTATTGAATTTGCAAATCCCGTACACGAAATAAATTTAAGTTTGCTTGGCGCAGACAAAAAAAACACAAGTATCTATGGTTTTGTATTCGAAAACAATAATAGTGGTTTGTTGTATCACAGCATGGGTGTTAACGGCGCTGAGTACAGACATTATAATGCTTCCAAGTATTTTGTAGAACAAGCAGCAACACTAAATCCCGACTTATACATCATATCATTAGGTACCAACGAAGCGTATGCACCCAACTTTAACAATGCTGATTTTTACACTCAAATAGACACTTTTGTAACGGCATTACGCAACGCAAATCCAACCGTAAACATACTAATTACAACACCTGGCGACGCCAACAAAAAGAAAAAGTACAAAAATAAAAACAACAAAAAAGCCGGTGAAACCATCAAAGATTATTGCATAAAAAATAATGTAGCCTATTATGATTTAATGAATGTTATGGGAGGTTATGGCTCAATAAACAAATGGTTTGCGCGCGGCTTATCCAACAAAGATCATTTGCATTTAAACGTTGCTGGCTATCAATTGCAAGGCGCCTTACTATACAATGCATTGATGAAAACATATGAAAATAATATTACCAAATAAGGCTGCAATTGCATGATAGACTTTAGCAACATACGCCTCGATTTTGATGCGTTACTAAACGCATTAAAATACAATCCTAAAAGTCCCTTGTTGTTTAACAGTGGTTTTTTTCTGTTGTTCTTTTGTTTATTTTTACTGTTCTATAGTTTGGTTCAAAACCGCATCAGGCAGCGCATATGGTTTATTGTAATAGTTAGTATTTACTTTTATTACAAAAGTAGTGGTTGGTATTTTTTATTGATGCTTGCCACCAGTTTTGTTGCGCATTTTGTAGCAATAAAAATATACTTAAGTAGAAATAAACACTTGCGGAAACTTCTATTAACTGGGAGCATTGTGTTTTTTTTAGGATTGCTTTTCTATTTCAAATATAGCAATTTCTTCATTGATATTGTCAATCAGTTTGGCACTACCAAAATTGATTTTATTAAAGTATTTCTGCCTCTTGGAATATCGTTTTACACTTTTGAATTAATTAGTTATGTGGTAGATGTGTATTACTACAAAGTAAAGCCAGTAAAGCGTTTGGTTGACTTTAGTTTTTACGTTTCATTCTTTCCGCATTTGGTTGCTGGGCCTATTGTGCGCCCAAAAGATTTGATACCTCAGATGTATGCCAAAATAAACATTACACAGCAGCAAATGGGGCAAGCAGTGTATTACATTTGCATGGGATTGTTCAAGAAAGCAGTTATATCCGACTACATTAGCAGTAACTTTGTAGATAGAATATTCGATAACCCTACCTTGTATTCGGGAGTAGAAAACTTGCTTGGTGCGTATGGTTATACACTCCAAATTTATTGCGACTTTTCGGGATACTCCGACATGGCAATTGGTATTGCACTCTTAATGGGATTTCATTTACCAAACAATTTCGATACACCTTACCAATCGTCAAGCATTACTGAGTTTTGGCGTAGGTGGCACATCTCACTTTCGTCGTGGTTACGCGACTACTTATACATCAGTTTAGGCGGAAATAGAAAAGGGAAAATAAGAACCTATTTCAATTTATTCATCACCATGCTGCTGGGTGGTTTGTGGCACGGTGCCAGTTGGAAGTTTGTGTTTTGGGGCGCTATGCACGGCACTGGACTTGTAATTGAGAAGATGCTTACTTCCATCATCCGTATCAAACAAAACTTTGTTACACACAAAATAGGATTGCTTTTTACCTTTCATTTCGTAACTTTTTGTTGGATATTTTTCCGAGCAACATCTTTTGATTCGGCTTGGGCAATGCTGCACCAAATAGCAACTAATTTTGATATCAATTTATTGCAACAAGTTATATTGGGCTATCAAACTGTTTTCATATTTATTGGCATTGGCTACCTACTACATTTTCTGCCAAAGGCAGTTGATACCTTTACCGAAAGCCTCATCATAAAAACACCATTTTTGTTACAAGCGGTTTATTTGGCTGCGTTTATTTGGTTAGTAATACAAGTAAAATCGGCCGATGTGCAACCGTTTATTTACTTTCAGTTTTAGAGATTACAAAAACCATAATTTTAGAATTTTTCAGATTTATTTTCACATTCAAAAAGTTGCCAACGGCATCACATATGTATAGCAAAAATTGCCACTATAAAATACTACCTGCCAAGGCATGTAAAGCCCAAGGCCTACAATTTATTTCTTTAAATAGTTGACCCTTTTAGCATCTTGCACTCACATTGCAATTTTACGAATTGCATATGCAAAATCATAAGAAGAAATTCAAAATCTTTAATAACTTTTCTAAATACTTCTTCATAGAAAAATAAAAACTAATTTTAGTTTTTAAATTGTTGTGCTGATACTAGTTAACATTATAAATGGTTTTATGATTTAGTGTGGGGATGTTTACAATATGCAATGCATAGTCCAATAAATATTTTACAAAAACTTATGCAATGTGTGTAACCTTTATTCTGGACTGTACGTTACAAGCATATAAATTAAAATTTAGCTGCCATTTGAAATATCTCTACTAACCTTGTTTTAATTCATAAATTAATAACACGCAGTTCTTAAGCTCTTAGCAATAGATATTGGTAGAGATTTTAATACTCCTAAAAGCCCAATCAAAAAGAAGGTATGATAAGGGAAGAGGCAATATGAAATTTGCTCCATAGTATAAAGCAAGCAAGGTTTTTTAGTTTAGGATTGCACAATTCATGAACGCATGAAAAGTAAAGAATCACTGCGGCTCGATGAGCTGACCCATCCCGAAACTGCAGCATTTGCAGATAGTATTATGTCTCACACAACGGGTAATGCAAATTACCCAACTCATACTACTTCATCAACTGTTATAAGAAGTACTAAAAATTCTCACAGAGCATCTACTATTAACGCTAATGGTGGCGACCGTAAAATGATTGCCATCCGTAAAGAAAAATTAGAAGAACTGTCTGATGCACTTATTGCTGTTAGAAGCTACATTCAAGTAACATATAAAGGTTTTGAAATTGTAATTTTAAGCGCTGGTGTTCCTCTGTGTAAACCATACACAATTGGTGTGTTGGCTCTTACTCCTGGTAATTTTAGAAATACAAAAATGAGATTGGTAGGTAATGTATTGCTTGAATGGAAAATGTTTAAAAACAGATGTATGTATTTGATGCAACAAAATGCCGAAGCTAACTTGGCTGATGATGCATGTGTATTTCATGCTTTTCACACAAAAGCATACTGTGAGGTACATGGTATTAAACTTATTAAACCAATTGCGCTTATGATTTTAATAATTATAACCTATTAAAAAAAAATTCTATACAGGGAAAATAACACAACACAATTATTATTTTTATCATTTAAAAAATAGAAATCATGGCATCAAAAAATAAATCAATTTCAAAATGGATAATACTGGCAGCATCGTTAATTGTAGTAACAATTGTCTCTGTTTTTGTATTAAAAAATAGTAACAAAACAAAAAGAAATGCTGCCTCATCAACAGCATCAATAAAAAAGAAAGAGTTTAAACAGAAGCCTTCTCAGAAATTTATCATTAATTCGGAAAGGGATACAGTGATTGAATTTGAAACAGGTACTTTATTGCGCATTCCATCACAAGCTTTTCTTGCTTCAAATGGCCAACTCATAACCGGTAAGGTTGAGTTACAATACCGCGAGTTCCATAATGTAGGCGAAATATTGATGAGTGGCATTCCAATGGAATATGATTCGGCACAAAAAAGGCAAGATTTTGAATCGGCGGGTATGTTTGAAATAAGTTCATTTCAAAATAATCAAAGCTTAGCTACCAATCCTTCTAAACTGATTGAAGTAAATATGGCTTCGCTTGACAAATCAAAAACAAAGTTTAACCAATATAATTTCGATTCAAAAACAAAAAAATGGAAGTACATTAAAAAAGATATTGCCAATGTTTTTAATAAAAATAAAAAGCTACCCAAGTCAGCTGCAAATGGAATTGTTGAACCTGTAAAACCAAAATTGGCAAGTGAAACACGCCCTCGATTTAAGATTAATATTAATGCGGCTGATTTTCCAGAATTGAGAGGTTTCAATAAAATATTATTTGAGGTTGCTCCCGAAACAAAAAATTATGATGAATCTACTTCTAAAATAAATTGGTTTGAGGTGGATATAAAAAATGAAAATCCCGATAAAAATTTGTATCGAATTACTTTTTCGAATGATAACAAAGAGTGTATTGTTTTTGCCAATCCAGTAGTTGAACAAAAAAACTTTGATGAAGCATTAAAGAAATATACTTTAATATACAACGATTATAAAGCCAAGCAAAAGTTAATGATGGAGGCACAAGCTGCAAACCAAAATTGGCTTGCCAGAGAAGTTTCATTGAATAGTTCCTTACAATCGAAATTTGAATTTATGAATGATGAACGTTCCGAGTTAACTAGCAAAACCAATCAAACAATTGATATGGTATATCGCACATTTCAAGTGCAAAATTTCGGAATTTGGAATTCTGATTGCCCAAGTAGTATGCCAAAAGGAATTGACTTAATTGCTGGTTTCGTAAATGAAGATGGCACAAAGGCTTCATACACCAAAATAATTTTAATTGATAAAAGTAGAAATGCCTTGTTTAACTTTTACACCAATCACATTTCTTTCAATCCTGCAGCCAACAACACAATTTTACTTATAGGTAAAGACAATTCAATATCATGTTGCAAAGCTTCTGAAATTTCAAGAGTTGGTAAAAAGGAAAATTATCATGAGTTTAAAGTAAAGTCACTTAAAAAGGAGAGTTATACTTCAGGGGATATAAATGGTTTAGTAATGTAATTGGAGAATTAAAATATGAATATGTTTTTGAAATTGAAAATTTATTTGGTGTCTATCAGTTTTTATGCTGTAGTGAATGCACAAACCAATTCAAATAATGTTACTGAATATCATGTTAACGCTGTCAATTCAAACTATATTTTTTATCCAAACGATTCATATTTTTTTGCTGGAACACATCGTAACAAAATAAAAATTACACAAAAAGGTGTTGCAAAAAAAATAGAAGTAAGTGTTAATAACGGAAAAATTACAAAGTTAAGTGATAGTGTTTTTGTTGTAACTGCACTCAAGCCCGGCACAGCAATGTTATCAATTTACGAATTGACAAAGGACAACAAAAAGAAAATTGTAAAGAATAAAGAGTACTCTGTTTTCGATTATCCAAATATGTCAATAAATGGTGTGAAGTGTGATTCTTTTATTTCAAAAATTTTGTTGGCGGGTGGCATCATCAAAGCTTTTGCCGAAATAGAAAATAAAAAAACTTATTTAAAAGTATTGGGTTTTAAAATGGAAATTTACAATGCTGCAAAAGGTTTTTCATTAGACAGCAGCATTACAGATAAACTTACATCAACCATGCGCAAATATGTAAGTAGTATTAATGATGGTGGTATTTTTTACATCAGGGAAATTAAATATTCGTTTCCCGATGGAACAACAGGAATAATTCCTCTGTATAGGGTGTTTTTGGTAAAAGATGATAGAAGACCCTTTGAGTTTGGAATGTAAGAACAATTGACTTTGAAAATTGCACTTATGGTTTTTTGTGATTCGTAAAAAATAAATAACAGCAAAGTCCGAATTGATATTGATTTGAAACAGGTTATTAGGATTAACTCAAAAAACAGTTTTTTTTTAGCAATGTAACACAAAATAATTTAATTTAAATCCATATTTAGTTTGAACGTATAGTAGCATATTCATCTAATCAGTATTAATTTGCGTTTGAAATTTATTAATAATTAAATAATGCTCGGATTAAAATTAGCAACCGACCCAAGATGGGTAAATATTGTAGAGTCAAACATAGAAGAAATACTTACCGACCATGCATGGTGCGAACAAAAAGCTGCTACAAATGCCATAACAATTCTCACTGTAAATTCAGAAAAAACAGAATTGGTTGTCGAAATGTTAGCACTAGCCAAAGAAGAATTAAGTCATTTTGAAATGGTTCATCAAATAATACTAAAGAGAGGACTAACTCTTGGCCGCGAACGCAAAGACAGTTATGTAAATGAACTTGTGCAATTTATTACAAAAGGAGGTAGTCGTACAACAGCTTTGGTTGATAGATTATTGTTTTCGGCTATGATTGAAGCCAGAAGCTGCGAACGCTTCAGGGTTTTATCTCAAAACATTGAAGACAAAGAACTAGCGACATTTTACCACGAATTAATGGTAAGCGAAGCCGGACATTACACTACATTTATTGGTTTTGCACGCAAATATGGCGATGGTGTTGATGTTGATAAACGTTGGAAAGAATGGCTTGATTACGAAGCCTCTATCATAACGAAATATGGAAAGCAAGAAACTGTACATGGATAACTATTCATTGCCAAAATTGAAATATTATTTTTTCGAAAAGGCAATATATTTTCAATAATTGCGTTATATGCTACTTTAGCAAAATAAATTATGTGGGTGAAATCAAGAAATATAATTATAATAACATTTTTAGTATCCTTTCAAGTTTTTGCACAAAATATTGCAATTGGTCAGTGGAGAGACCACTTGGCTTACAATGAAGGTACCGATGTAGCTATTGCTGGTAAAAGAATTTACTGTATTGCAAACGAAAATTTATACTACTACGATTCTGAAACAAATGAAATTGTTAGACAATCAAAAACAGTAGGATTCAGCGATGTAAATGCCACTGCCATTGATTATGACAACGCTACACAAACTCTATTTATTGGCTATAAAAACGCAAACATTGATATCATAAAAAATGGCGAAATAACCAATATGCCCGATGTTTACCGAAAGCAAACTGTAGGGAACAAAACCATTAACAATGTTAAATTTTACAACAGTTTAGCTTATGTATCAACAGGGTTAGGAATTGTAGTTATAGACCCTAAAAAATTAGAAGTAAAAGATACATACTCTATTGATACCGTGCTTGTAAGTGTAAATGAAGTAGCATTTGATAACGAAAATATTTATGCTGCCACCTCAAGTGGTTTATACAAAGCTCCCAAAAACAGTAATTACTTATCAGCATTTTCGGTATGGAAGAAAATGACTTACTATCCAAACAAATCAATAACTTCTTTAGCTGTATTTAATGACAGTTTGATTGCTAATTTTAATGAAACGAATATAAATCACACTCAAATTTACGATAGGATAAATGATGTCTGGTTGCCTTACAAAGCTGATTATCCTTACACACTTAATTCACTTACCGATGGAGGAGAACAATTAATAGCTTGTTATGATGGAGTAACTACCTTGATTGATAAAAACAGAAATTTTACAAAAATTATTAATAATTATTACAGTCCACGGCAATCAAAAGCAGTGCAAGATAATGAAGGAAATATCTGGATTGCTGATAAAGTAAATAGCTTGGTAAAAATTATTGCAAACACTGATAAGTTTGAATACATAAAACCCAAAGGCCCATACAACAATAAAAGTTCACAATTAAGAACAAGCGCAAACTCAATTTGGGTTGCTCCTGGTGGAGCCCAAACCGGTAATAACAGCTATGACCTTTGTAACTTATCTATTTTTAAAGATAACGAATGGAAATTTATTGAGTCGGATAAATTTAGCAACGCCGCTGGTACCTACAATTTTTGGGATGCGATGTGCATCGCACCAAATCCAAATGATGAAAATTCTGGATTTGTTGGTTCGTATGGACGCGGTGTAGCCGAGGTTTCTAACGATTCGGTATTAAATATTTTTCGACAAGGAAATAGCGCTATTCAATTTGTAACTTGTTGCGACTTTGCACGCATTGGTGGTTTAGATTATGACGCTTCAGGCAATTTATGGATTGCAAATGGTGAGGTATCCAACTTTTTGGTGGTTTATACAACCGATAAAAATTGGTATAATTTCCCGTTAAGGAGCTTAAATAGTCCGCAATTACATGGTTTAATAGTCTCTAAATCACAAAAGCAATGGATGATTTCTGAACGCAACGGAGTTATTGGGTACGATAACGCTGGCACTATTGAAAACACAAAGGATGATGTAGAAAAACTTATTGTATTTGAAAAAGGGAAAGGCAGCATTCCAGGCACTGGCGTTTATTCAATTGCCGAAGATATGAATGGCGATATTTGGATTGGAAGCGATAAAGGTATTTCAGTATTGTATTCACCCGACAATGTTTTTGGAGGTACAAACGTTGAAGCCCAACAAATAAAAATTGACCAAGATGGTTATATAGGTTACCTATTAGAGTCGGAAAAAGTTACTTGTATTACAGTTGATGACGCAAACAGAAAATGGATAGGCACAGAATCAAATGGAATATTTTTTATCAGTGCCGATGGCACAAAACAATTGGAACATTTTAATATTGAAAACTCACCGCTTATTTCAAACAGTGTATTTTCAATAGCGATAAATCACCTTACTGGCGAAATTTTTATCTCAACCGAAAAGGGAATCATGTCATACAAAAGTACTGCAACATTAGGTTTTGTAGCAGAGTGTCAAGATGTTATTGCTTACCCTAATCCCGTAAAGCTAAACTATACCGGAGTTATAGCAATACGTGGATTACTTCAAAAAAGCAATGTTAACATCACCGATGTAGCAGGTAATTTGGTTTACAAAACAACTACCTATGGAGGGCAAGCAACTTGGGATGGCAAAAACATGAAAGGTGATAAAGCAAAGCCTGGAGTTTATTTTGTTCTTACATCAAATGATGATGCTACTGCAGGTTGTTCAACAAAAATTGTTTTGATGAAGTAATGCAAAAAACAATTGGTATTATTTTACATACAACTCCGTTTAAAGATAAAGATGTAATTGTAAAATTATATACACAGAGTTTGGGTTTGGTTTCGTTCATTGTTAGCAACGTTAAGTCACCTAAATCAAAAATTAAATCATCCTTATTACAACCTCTTTCAGTATTAGAAATTACTTTCAGTTTTGTTTCAAGTAAATCATTACAACGGTTAGAAGAAGCTTCATTACATCAACAAAATATAGCCATTCAAAGTAGTATTGAAAAAACATCATTGCTATATTTTATGAACGAGGTACTATATAAAAGCATCAAAGAGGAAGAAGCAAATCCTAAATTATTTGAGTTTATTATTTCAAAAATAAATGAGCTTGAAAGCGCAAATAAATTCTATTTTTTCACCATATCATTTCTCCTTCAGCTCAGTTACTATTTAGGATTTTATCCCAATAACAACTATTCAATCAACACAGTTTGTTTTGATATGATTGAAGGTAGTTTTAGTAACTCATTACCAACACATTCCTTTGTAATAGAAAAAAAATACTGCGAAAATCTAGTGTCATTTATAGACGAAGAATTTGACGTAGAAATTTCTCCTGCTGATAGAAATGTGCTTGTGTTTAAATTGATTGATTATTACCAACTTCATATTGCCAATTTCGGAAACATAAAGTCACTAAAGGTTTTCAACGAAATGTGGGGTTAAAGTATTTATTAAAATTTCTACTTTTAAAAACCTTTTTGCATCTAACAATTTCTTTGTGTAGGTTTGAAACTATAATTTAAAGCTATGCAAAGAGTAATAAAAAAAGTTGCCGTATTAGGTTCAGGTGTTATGGGTTCGCGCATTGCGTGCCATTTTGCAAACATTGGTGTAGAAGTTCTTTTGTTAGACATAGCAGCGCCCCCTGCCCCCCAAGGGATGAGTAACAAGCCTGCTTTGGGTGGGGCCAATAGCATTGTTAATGCTGCTCTACAAACAGCACTCAAATCAAACCCCTCGCCCATATACGACAAAGCATTTGCAAGCAGAATAACTACTGGAAACTTTGATGACGATTTACAAAAAATTGAAACTGTAGATTGGATAATCGAAGTTATTATTGAACGTCTTGACATCAAGCAACAACTATTCGAAAAAGTAGATAAAATTAGAAGAGCAGGAAGCCTTGTTACATCAAACACCTCGGGCATACCAATTCATTTGATGACTGAAGGTAGAAGTGATGATTTCAAAAAACATTTCTGTGGCTCACACTTTTTCAATCCTCCACGCTACTTAAAATTGTTAGAAATTATTCCTACCAAAGACACCGACAAAAATGTAGTAGATTTCTTAATGCACTATGGTGCGAAGTATTTAGGAAAGACAACCGTTGAAGCAAAAGACACTCCTGCTTTCATCGCCAATAGAATTGGTGTTTACGGCATCATGAGTTTGTTTCATTTGGTAGAGAAAATGGATTTGACCATTGATGAAGTTGATAAATTAACAGGAACTTTTATTGGCCGTCCAAAGTCGGCAACCTTTCGTACGTGTGATGTGGTTGGATTAGATACATTGGTGCATGTTGCTAATGGCCTAGCCGCCAATTGCCCTAACGATGAAGCAGTTGAGCTGTTTGCATTGCCTAACTACATCAAAAAAATGGTGGAGAATAAATGGTTAGGTAGCAAAACAGAACAAGGTTTTTTCAAGAAAGTAAAACTCCCTTCTCCTAATGGAGAAGGGTCGGGGATGAGGCCAGAAATACATTCTCTAAATCTTAAAACTCTTGAATATTCTTTAGCTCCGAAAGTGAAATTTGCAACTTTAGAAGCCGCTAAACCAATAGAAAATTTAAACGAACGTTTGCGTTTGTTGATTGCTGGAAAAGACAAAGCAGGTGATTTTTACCGTGCTACTTTTTATGGTTTGTTTGCTTATGTAAGCAATCGCATTCCTGAAATTGCAGATGATATTTATAAAGTGGATGATGCAATGTGCGCTGGTTTTGGTTGGGAACTAGGCCCGTTTGAATTGTGGGATGCATTGGGTGTAAAACAAAGTGTAGAAGCAATGAAAGCAGCAGGAATAAAATATGCTGCTTGGATAGATGAAATGCTTGCGGCAGGAAATGAGAATTTCTATAAGTATGTGGATAATAAAAAGGTTTACTATCAAGCTGCTACAAAATCATACGGTCCAATTCCGGGCGCTGATGCAATTATTGCATTAGAACCTTTAAAGAAAACAAAAACAATTTGGAGCAACGCTGGCGCAAGTGTTATTGACTTAGGTGATGGAATCATCAACCTTGAGTTCCATTCTAAAATGAATACAATTGGTGCTGAAGTTATTGCAGGTATTCACAAGGCAATTGACATTGCCGAGAAAGATTATAGTGGTTTGGTCATTTACAACAATGGCGCAAACTTTAGTGCTGGTGCTAATTTGGGAATGGTTTTCATGTTTGCTGTTGAGCAAGAATGGGACGAATTAAACTTTGCAATCAAAGCATTTCAAAATGCCATGATGCGTGTAAGATATTCTTCAATTCCAGTAGTGTCAGCACCACATAATATGGCACTTGGTGGTGGATGCGAACTAAGTTTGCATGCTGATAGAGTGCAAGCGCATGCCGAACTATACATGGGATTGGTGGAGTTTGGCGTAGGCGTAATTCCTGGCGGTGGCGGTAGTAAAGAGTTTGCGCTACGTGCTAGTGATGCTTATTTTGAAGGTGATTTGGAGTTAGCAACACTCAAAGAAAAATTCCTAACTATTGGTATGGCTAAAGTTTCTACATCAGCGCACGAAGCATTTAAGTTAGGTTACTTGCGCAAAGGTATTGATGCCGTTAGCATTAACCGTTTGCACCAACTAACCGATGCTAAATTGGCTTGCCTCGAAATTGCTAATTCAGGTTATACAAAACCAATACAACGCAAAAATATTAAGGTGTTGGGTAAGCAAGCGTTAGGAATGTTTTATGCTGGCGCAAACTCTATGTATAGCGGACATTACATCAGCGAACACGACAAGAAAATTTCAGAGAAATTAGGTTTTGTGTTAAGCGGTGGCGATTTATCAGCACCAAGCCTTGTAAGCGAACAATATTTGTTAGATTTAGAACGCGAGGCATTCTTGAGCCTTTGCGGCGAAAAGAAAACGCTTGAACGTATGCAAAGTATTTTGACTGGCGGGAAAGTTTTGAGGAATTAGGCATCAACCGAATCTGTTAAATATAGTTTCTGAACTTCAATTTAGTTCAAAATTTCTTTTCTTGCGGTCATGTGTTCAAAAATTATTTTGTTGGCTGCACGACGTTTTTTTGTTGTTGCCATTTTCGTATTTTCAGTTGTAAACCAATCTTCTGCACAAAGTAAAAAAGGCGAAGGTGTTTTGATTGATAGAATTGTTTCTATTGTCGGTGGAAATCCAATATTGCAATCGGATGTAGAAAATGAGTATAACCAAATGGTGATGCAAGGTGCAAATGCTGTATCACTTTCTAAATGTAGTGTTCTGGAGGAAATGATGTTCAATAAATTATTGGTACATCAATCCGAATTAGATTCGGTAGAAATTAGTGATGCGCAAATACAAGGTGAGTTGGACCAACGCATGCACTATTACATACAGCAAATAGGTAGCGAGCAAAAGTTAGAAGAGTACATGGGTAAGTCAATTGCCGAACTAAAAGAAGAATACCGCGGCGACATTAAAAAAATGTTGCTTGCACGTAATGTTCAACAAAAAATTATTTCTGATGTAAAAGTTACTCCTGGCGATGTGCGTGCTTATTTCAATACCATTCCGAAAGATAGTTTACCAAGAATAAATGCGGAGTATGAAATTCAACAAATTGTAAAACGTCCGCCCGTAGGCGAAAAGGAAAAGAAAGCAGTAAAAGAAAAGATTGAGAAAATTCGCGAAAGAATAAAGAATGGCGAAGATTTTGGGGCTTTAGCGGTATTGTATTCCGAGGATGTGGAGAGTGCCAAACGAAGTGGTGAACTTGGTTTGGTAGCGCGTACCGATTTGGTTTCTGAATTTTCAGCAGCGGCTTTTTCATTAAAAGGCAAAGAGATTTCACAGGTGATAGAAACACAATTTGGTTATCATGTAATTCAATTAATTGAGCGTAGAGGTGAAATGATTAATGTGCGTCACATACTTTTAATTCCTAAGGTCTCAACTGCCGAAATATTAAAATCGCAACAACAGTTGGATAGTGTTTATACTAAAATTTCTGAAGGTAAAATGACCTTTGAAGAAGCTGCTGAAAAATATAGCGATGATGAAAATGGAAAAACAAGTGGAGGATTAATGATAAATCCACAATCTGGCACGTCTAATTTTGAAGTGGAAGAACTTGACCCTAATAGCTTTTTTGTAATAGATAAATTAAAAGTAGGAGAAGTTTCTACACCTACAAAATTACCCACACAAGATGGCAAACAAGTATATAAACTAATTAAACTAAAATCGAGGAGCACGCCTCACGTTGCCAACCTTCGTGAAGATTACCAGCGTATCAGCAACATAGCATTGCAATTAAAACAGAATAAAGCAATTAATGAATGGATAACTAAGAAGAGGAAAAACGTGTATGTAAAAATTGACGAGGAGTTTGCAACATGCCAGTTTAAACACGTGTGGGTAGATGCAAAAAATTAATTTACATTTTTAGTATCAATTTTATTTGAGTCATTATCAAATCATTTTCAAATCCTTTCGAAAGTAAATAACTCTGTAATTTTTTTGCCCTTGCAAACTTATTTGTGTCACTAAGCATTTTGTTTTTTGCTGTTGCTAACTTTTTCAAAGCATTCAAATAATCATCCACATCAATTACCGCAAGTCCTCTTTTAATACAATAATCACTTACATGTTTTTGTTTTAGTGCTTGTTTTATTTTTGGTTTTCCCCACTTGTTTACTCTAAACTTTCCGCCTGCAAAGGCAATAGCAAAGCGCTCTTCATTCAAAAAGTTTTCTTCAATGAGTTTTACAATGATATTCTCAACTTCATCTTCTTGTAATTGAAAACTATATAATTTATCGCGCACTTCTTGTTGGCAACGTTCCTGATAAGCACAGTATTTATAGGCTCTAGCTAAAGCTTGATGTGGGGTAACAATTTCCATTAATAGCTTATAAAAATTGATACTAATTTTTTATTACCACATAGATAAAGAGCTTGTATAAATATATCTGTAAAGTTAGTATCTAAATAATCAAAGATCATATTTTACTTGTCTAATTTTTTAATTTGTCATCAAATAACAATGATTTTATTTTTAAAACAACCCAACAAAAATACAACTTAAAACAGTTGAAGAATAGCATCTCTAAAAACTAACACATAAACACCTGCAATAGCTATAATTGCACCTATTAGAGAACGCCAAGTAATTTTTTCACGGTAAAAAACATAGTTCAGAAACAATACAAAAACTGGCACCAAACTAAATATGGTTTGCGCCACCGATGCACCAACATGCGACAGAGCATACATAGAACAAATCATACCAACAACCGGCCCACACAATGTTCCTAAAAACACATGGACCAAACCCTTATTTTGATTTTGAAAAATGGGCGTATTAACTTGTTTGAACTTACCGATTGCTATAACAGCAAGGTAAGCAGCAACTGTACCTCCAAGCATACGTATCCAAGAAGCATGAGCTGCCGAAATAGAATGAGAATCTTGTATGGTGAGCCCAATCTTTGAAAGCACCACACCAATACTTTGGCACAATGCAGATAACACACCAAACAAAAGTCCTTTTCTAAAACTACCAAATTGATTGGCTTCGAAATTATATTTCTCTTGTTTGCTCAGCACCACAATCATTACCCCAACCAATGTAATTGCAATGCCAGCAATGCCAATTGCATTCAACTTTTCGTTGATGAATATGGTGGCAATAATAAATACAAATGCAGGAGAAAGCGTACTGAAAATACTACCCATGCGTGCACCTAAAATTGCAAAACTTCCAAAGCTAAAATAGTCCCCAATTGCTAAACCAATAAGTCCTGAAAGAGAAAGATAAATCCAGTTCTCAGTTGATGGTTTACTTGCAAATTCTAGTATGCTAATACCATCTACAGCAAAAATAAATATGCTTAAAAAAACAACTGCAAGCAACAACCTAAAATTGTTAACAGCCAACGGCCCTAAACGCTTTGAAGCCTCGGTAAAAGGAAAAATACCCAATGCCCATATCAGTGCAGTAATTAGTGCAACTATTTCACCCATAGAATGATGTTGTAGTAAATTATTTTATAGAAATAGCTCACCATCTTTAATGGTATATTTTTTATCCGCTCGGTTTGCCAACGATTCATTGTGAGTTACAATTACAAATGTTTGTTGCAACTTATCACGCAATTCAAAAAACAAATCGTGCAATTGTTCGGCGTGATGAGAATCCAAATTTCCTGAAGGCTCATCGGCCAAAATAACAACCGGATTATTTATCAATGCTCTTGCCACTGCTACACGCTGTTGCTCGCCACCACTTAAAGTTGAGGGTTTGCTATTCATTCTATTATCAACATTCAACAGCTTTAGTATATCAATTGCACGCTGCTCCGCATTTGACTTACTTTCTCCGTTTATCAATGCAGGCAAACAAACATTTTCTAATGCAGTAAACTCAGGCAATAAATGATGAAACTGAAAAATGAAACCAATTTTCTGGTTGCGAAATTTAGAAAGTTCCTTGTCCGATAATTTTGTAACATCAATACCATCAATAAATAAATTTCCTGAATCAGTTTTTTCTAAGGTGCCAATGATATTAAGCAATGTAGTTTTACCTGCACCAGAAGCGCCCACAATAGAAATTAATTCACTCTTTTGTACCTCAAGTTTAATATCGTTAAGTACCGTCAGTTTATTATTTTGAGTAAATGTTTTTGAAATATTTTGAATTGAAATCATTCTACTATTTTGATGAGGTTTCAAATGTATTTTATTTTATAAAGAAGCTAGTAAAATTTAAGAATCAAAATTTAGTAAATAATAAGAATTTACTTTTAAAAGTGTTCAATTGCTTGATTTGCTGTTGCGACATTGGAATTGATTATTATGTTTGTCCAATACTCATAGCATCAGTATTCCGAATCAAAATATATTATTAAAATGCAATCACAAAAATTAAAACGCAACTTTTTGCCCGAAACATTTACAGTAACCAATTGGCAAACATTAGAACCATATTTCAAAAACTTACTTGATGATGAAGTTCATTCGGCAGAAGAATTACAGCTTTGGATGCGTAACCGCAGCGAACTTGAAAGCATAATAAATGAAGATATGGCTTGGCGATATATTAACATGAATTGCGACACAACCGACGAAAAACTGGCAGAATCATTTGAATTCTTTGTAACTGAAATTGAACCAAACATTGCTCCTTTCACAGATAAACTCAATAAAAAATTAATCAGCAATTCGTTTGTAAATCAATTGCCTAAAGGCAAATACGATATTTACTTGCGTGGATTAAAACGTAGTATAGAATTATTTAGGGAAGAAAATATTCCGTTGGCTGTTGAAATAAACAAACTCCAACAAGAATACGGAAAGGTGTGTGCAGCAATGACAGTAGAAATTGATGGCGAAACAATGACATTGCAAAAAGCTGCAAAGCATCTCGAAAGCACCAATCGCGAACACCGAAAAATGGTGTACGAAAAAATTGCAGAACGAAGGTTACAAGATAAAAATGTGTTGGATGAACAACTCAATAATTTAATTGAACTAAGGCAAAATATTGCAGCTAATGCTGGATATAATAACTTTCGCGATTACATGCATGATGAATTAGGACGATTTGATTACAGCATTCAAGACTGTTTTAATTTTCATGAAGCAATTAAAGAAGTTGCCATGCCTGTGATGAATTATTTGAGTGATGAACGCAAAGCAGAATTGCAAGTTGATACTTTACGTCCTTATGATTTGGCAGTTGACCCAAGCAACTTACCGCCCTTAAAACCTTTTGATACTGCAACAGAACTTACAGAAAAAACAATTGAAGCATTTAATACAATAGATACTTATTTCGGTAGTTGTATCAACACAATGCAGAAAATGCAATATCTGAATTTAGATTCGAGAATTGGTAAAGCACCAGGCGGATTCATGTATCCACTTATGGAAAGTGGTGTTCCATTTATTTACATGAATAGTGTTGGTAGTCAAAATGATTTGATAACAATGGTGCACGAAGGCGGACATGCAATACATAGTTTTTTGTGTGTTCCTCTAGAGTTAGCAAGTTTTAAAAACCCACCCAGCGAAGTTGCCGAACTTGCATCCATGAGTATGGAGTTGATGAGCATGGAACATTGGGATACTTTTTTCAAGAACAGAGACGATTACAAACGTGCTAAAATTGACCAATTAGAAAAGGTTTTAGAAACATTGCCATGGGTTGCAGCAGTTGATAAGTTCCAACATTGGATGTATGAAAACAAGAACCACACTAACCAACAACGCAAAGATGCTTGGGTAAAAATTGTAACTGATTACAACCCAACTAACCTCGACTTTACGGGCTATCAGGAAAACCTTTCCTACCAATGGCAAAAGCAATTACACATTTATGAAGTTCCTTTTTATTACATAGAATATGGAATGGCGCAATTAGGAGCCATAGCTGTTTGGCGCAACTATAAAACAAACCCACAAAAAACTATTGAGCAGTATAAAGCAGCCTTATCATTGGGTTATACTGTTGGAATAAAAGATATTTATGCTGCTGCAGGTATTAAATTTGATTTCTCGAAAGCGTATGTAAAAGAGTTAATTGATTTTGTTTTTGATGAATTGAAAGTGTTGAAGAATGTTTAATTTAGATTATAGACTTGCCGACATACTCTAAATTAATAGTATAACTGTCATTAAAAAATCAATGAATGATTTGGACAATTAGTCTACTAACTATTTGATACCGAATTTTTATTAATAATTTTTAATTATAAAGTAATAAAATGACGTCATCCGAATTTCAATTAAGAATAAAACAAAAAGCATTGGAGATAGATTCCAACGCTGAGGTTATTTTGTACGGTAGTCGTGCTCGTGGCGAAGCCAGAATAGGTTCGGATTGGGATATACTAATATTAACATCATTAGACAGTTATAAAAACAAAGATATTGGACTTTTTATTCGGAAAATGATGGAATTAGAACTAGAGTTTTCAGAAGCTATTTCCACTAATGTTATTAAAAAAAACGACTGGTATACTAAATACAAGATAACAGACTACTTTAAAAATGTAAATGAAGATGGTTTGAAATTATGAATGAATTTACCAAAAAGCAATATGTAAATTATAGATTAGCAAAAGCAAACGAAGTTCTGGCTGATGCTAAAACAATGATTGAAAAATCAGCGTTGTACATCATCTGTGAATAGGTTGTATTATGCAGCTTTTTATGCCGTATCTGCACTACTTCACCATAATGAATATACTGCCAAATCGCATACTGGCGCAAAATATTTATTTTCACTTCATTTTGTAAAAACAAAATTATTTTCGATTGTTCATGGTGTGCTTTATTCTAAACTTGAAGCATATAGAAATAATGGCGACTACGGTGATATGTTTGATTTTGACAAAGAAACCGTTGAACCACTTTTAGAACCTACTATAAATTTCATAAAGAGAATTGAGACTATAATTACTCAGTAAAAAACTTAACTGCCAAATTGAAAAACACTTACTACATTTAGTTAAAAAAACTTCCATGTCTTGTTTCATTGCATTTATTAATACATTCGCAATAACATTAAATTTAACACGTTGGATTTTACACTGACTACACATATTAAGGTTTACGAAAACATGGAAGCCTTAAGCAAAGAAGATTTTGAATTGATGCAGGCGGCTCATAAAACATCCCAAGATGCCTATGCGCCTTATTCTAACTTCTACGTAGGGGCAGCATTAAGAATGGAAAGTGGAGAAATATGTGTAGGTAATAACCAAGAAAATGCAGCCTACCCTAGCGGAATTTGTGCAGAAAGAGTTGCTATATTTTCAGCATCGGCATTGCACCCAAATTTACCAGTAAAGATAGTTGCTGTTGTAGCACATTCAAACCAATTTTTGATTGATAAACCTGTTTCTCCTTGCGGTTCTTGCAGGCAAGTGTTGGCCGAATACGAAAGTAAGTTCAATAGCAACATTAAACTGTTAATGATGGGCGAAACAGGTAAAGTTTATGAAGTGGATAGTGTAAAACAAATATTGCCACTGATGTTTACAGCCGAAGATTTATTAAATAAATAACAAATACCTTTTAATTACTTTTTACTAAATAACATTTAGTGAATTACAAAAAACTAATTTAGCCGAACTGAAATTATAAAAATAACTTTTGAATGATTAGTCCATTAGCATATATACATCCAAGCGCTAAAATAGACAAGAACGTAACCATTGAACCATTTACAACCGTTGCCGCTGATGTTAGCATTGGCGAAGGAACTTGGATTGGTCCAAATGTTACAATCATGGATGGAGCGCGTATTGGCAAACACTGCAGAATATTTCCGGGTGCAGTTATTTCTGCTATACCGCAAGATTTAAAATATAGTGGCGAACTTACTACAGCCGAAATTGGCGACAATACTACCATTCGTGAATACGTTACCATTAACAAAGGGACCAACGATAAACATGCTACACGAGTAGGAAGTCATTGTTTGTTGATGGCCTATGTACATGTTGCACATGATTGTGAATTGGGCAATCATATTATTTTAGCCAACTGTGTAAATCTTGCAGGACATGTAACTATTGCAGACTATGCCATTTTAGAAGGCTTAGTAGCTGTTCAGCAATTTGTAAATATTGGCGAACACAGCTTTGTTACTGGTGGTAGTATGGTACGTAAAAATGTGCCACCTTATGTAAAAGCAGCGCGTGAGCCACTTTCGTATGTAGGTATCAATTCGGTTGGCTTACGCCGAAGAGGTTTTACAAACGACGCTATTTTACAAATAGAAGATATTTACAGAACTATTTATGTAAAAGGTTTCAACGTTACCAATGCCATAAACATTGTAGAATTGGAGGCTCCAAATATTCCTGAGAAAGCAATCATCGTAAACTTCATCCGCGAAAGCGTAAATGGAATTATGCGCGGAACATTTTAAAATTAATTTACAAATAGAATTTAGATAGTACCATTTTTTAGAATGGTTTAAGAACATATAAAAACAAATGAAAAATTTAGTAGCAAACTTTTCTAAGCAATTACAAACTGCATTAGATATTGCAAAAGCAGCAACTTTTACAACACCTACACATACATTACAAAATGTTTTGATTAGCGGATTAGGTGGTTCGGGAATTGGAGGAACCATAGTAAAAGAATTGATTGAAGACAACGCAACATTGCCAATCAACATCACAAAAGATTATTTTTTACCCGCTTTTGTAAATGAAAACACCTTAGTAATCATATGCTCGTACAGCGGAAATACTGAAGAAACAGTAAACGTAATGGAACTTGCATTACAGAAAAATGCAAAGGTTGTGTGCATCACATCCGGCGGCAAGGTGCAAGAATTGGCTTCAGCAAATAAGTTGGATTGCGTAATCATTCCAGGTGGAATGCCGCCACGCAGTTGCATTGGATATTCAATAACTCAGTTGTTTAATATTCTTGAAAAATTTGGCGTTTGCAATGTAAACTCACAAGCAGAAATTGCAAAAAGTATTTCGCTGTTGGATACTGAAGAAGAAGATGTTATTCACCAAGCAAATTCGCTGAGCTTACGCTTGATGGGTAAGTTGCCAGTAATTTATTCGTTGGGGGCTACTGAAGGTGTGAGTATCAGATTTAGACAACAGCTAAACGAGAATTCTAAAATGTTGTGTTGGCATCATGTGTTGCCCGAAATGAACCACAACGAATTGGTTGCCTGGACAGAAAAAAACGACAACATTGTTGTTGTTGTTTGGCGATATGAAACTGATTATCCGCGCAACATTAAGCGTTTAGAAATTTGCGAAAGTGTATTTAGTAAATTCACAAAAAACATTATTGAAATAAATACTAAAGGCACAAGCGCCATACAAAGAGCCTTGTACGCAATACATTTAGGCGATTGGGTAAGTGTTTTGATTGCAGACTTAAAACATGTGGATGCTTCAGATATTTCAATTATTGCTCACTTAAAAGATGAATTGAGTAAGGTGTAGTTGTTCCTCCCTTACTCTCCCCTAAAGGGAGAGAAGTGTTACCGATAATTCAAATTTAAAATTTCTTGAATATAATAGAAACCCATACACACC
>Ga0214921_10004097_pt1 | contig 21809 bp, 24 predicted proteins | sample LL1505_MetaG_FD_177992 | JGI IMG/M metagenome (GOLD analysis project Ga0214921, IMG submission 177992) | Freshwater microbial communities from Lake Lanier, Atlanta, Georgia, United States - LL-1505 | ecosystem: Environmental > Aquatic > Freshwater > Lake | place: USA: Georgia | collected... | reverse complement strand
TATACATATAAACAATATCATGCTTACTGATAGATTTTAACATGAGTATAGAATACAATTCATATTCTAAATATTTAATATTAGATCCAAAATGCATAAGAACATATGCACATCGTTTCATATATTTATAATATATATTAAATTTTTTTTAGAGTATCTTTAATTATTTCAGATATTTTTTTATGATATTTGTCATAATATTTTTTTTTAAAATATAATATAGATTCTTTTCCAGATGTGATTTTAACGGTATCAACATAACCATCTTTAATAATATCCAATGGTTTATAAATAGTACAATCAAAATGTCTTCCATAAATTGTTATATCGGGATCATATGTAAATCGTCTCATATTATAATTAATTGGAATATTATAAATTTCATCATATAATAATACATAAATTGCCTCATTTGGAAAAATACAACCTTTTTGAATCATTACATCTAATAATTGATAAAATTTTGAAAATATATCTTTATTTGGTTCAAATAGAAGAACACCTCCATTTATTAAACTTTTATCTTTATTTGTACATGTATTTAATACCTCTTTTGAATTTATTATTTTTTTAAAATTTTCCAAACTTTTTACTTTAGAAGAATGATGAAAATAGGCAGCAGGAGTATTTAATTTAAAAACATTTTGGAATCCTTTATATAAAATAATATCCGATTCAACAATGCAAACTTTTTTATATTCTGTTAATAAATTTGCATATACAAAACAACTTATTCTTAATAAATTAAAATGTTTATATAATGAACTAAATTCTTTTGATTTATTATATATAATCGTATCATCAAAACCAAGTGTCTTAACCTTCATATCTTTTATTTTTTTTACGAATACATCTGGAGTATCTACAATACTATACATATAAACAATATCATGCTTACTGATAGATTTTAACATGAGTATAGAATACAATTCATATTCTAAATATTTAATATTAGATCCAAAATGCATAAGAACATATGCGCATCGTTTCATATTATATAATAAATAAATATTTATTTATTATAATTATTATAATTATTATAATAATAATTATAATAAATCATATATAGTCATCACAAAATAAAATTCTACTAAATTTATTTTTATAAAGTAGAATTATAAATTACGATGACTATATATGACATTTAAAATTATTTGTTATAAAGTTTATTCTTTCTTGTCCAATAATACAAATTATTTTTAAATAAATTTAAATAAATTTAAAATATTTTTTAATATTGCGATGCCTATAAATATTTATTTATTATAATTTATTATAATTATTATAATAAATTATAATAAATATATTAAATATATTAAATATATATATATTTAGAATGAATAATTTTAATAATCTTCGTAAATGGTTGCAATTAGAAGATGATAATATCAGAATGTTTAAAAAGGAATCTCGAGGATTATATTCTATAAATGATATTAAAGAAGGAGAACGAATAATGGAAATACCTGAAAAATATATATTAGAATTATCAAAAATAAAAAATCCTAAAATATTGGAAAAATTAAATAATACAAATTCATATGTTGCTTTTTATTTACTATTAGAAAGTTTAAATAAAGAATCATATTGGAAAGTATATTTAGACTCATTACCAGAAGATCTAAATGAATATATATATTATTATGATAAGGATAAATTATCACAATTAAAAAATACAACAATCATGTGTAGTAAAACATATAATTTTATAATACATATGAAAAATATAAAAAAAGATTGTATGGTGTTATATAAAACATTAAAAAATCATAAAATGGAATATGACGATTTTTTTAAATTATTCCTAAAATTTCGTATATATATTTGTTCTAGGATATTTTCTTATGATAAAAATAATAATGATAATGAAAATGGTATTGTTCCATATGCAGATTTACTAAATCATTCTCAAAATCCAAATACAAAATGGTATTATGATAATATTAAAGATGTTTTTGTAGTTGAAGCAACAAAAAATATAAAAAAAAATACAGAAATATATGATAGTTATGGTTCTAAAACAAATATGCAATTATTAATGTATTATGGATTTACAATAAAAAACAATAAATTATCTGAACTAAAATTTATATATAAAAATGAATTACTAACTATTGATTATAATACAAATATAATAGAATTATTTACAGATAAAGATGTAATCCATAAATTAAGAAAAATATTAGAACATCATAACACAAAAATCAAAAATGGTGAAATAAAAGATAATAATATTTTAAATATTTATAATGATGAAATAAAATTGATTCGAAAAATACTTAAATAGAATATCAAAAAAGAAATGGTATATGGATGGTCTTGCAAGATGATAATTGTGATATAATATTTGATAAAAAAGAAATAAATAATTTTTTTATCAAGAAGCTATAAAAAAATTAGATTTTTTAAAAAAATAAAAATATATGATGTAAACATTTGAAACTTATATTTTCTGACTATAATAATCTTTCGTCCAAAAACATCTTTCAGGAAATAAAGGAGTATATTTTTTACAATATTTTATAAAATATTCTTTTTCTTCATCTAATGTTTCAAATGGCTTTCTATATTCTTCCATTACAATTGTTTTTAATGAATAATCAATACCTAAATACATAATATCTATATTTAAATTTTTAGCAATATACCAATATCCAGATCTTATATTTTCAGTACATTTTCGTGTACCTTCTGGTGAAATAAATATTATATAATTATCTTCATTCTTTAATGTATTGCATATTTTTGTTGTTAATCCTTCTTTTTTTTTATCATTATTAACACTTATTAATTTAAATTTTTTATCTAAAAACATCATTATTGGATTACAAATTATTTCAAAACTTTTTTTCATAAATACATAAGTTGAATATCTTTTATGTAAATATACATAATAAAATAAAAGACCAATAAAAAAATCATATATTGTTGTATGACTTCCAATTATAATTAATTTTGATGGTAGTTTTTCAATATCAAATACAGTTATCTTATAGCCCATAAATATTAGTAATTTATTTAAAAAAAAATGTATATGATTATATCCATAAAATATCGCAAGTAAAATAAAAAGATAATACATAATTTATATATAATATCATCTTTTTATACTAATTATTTATTTATTATTAATTTTTGATTTATTTTATGATATTGTTTTGAAATCATCTCATCATAATTTTTTTGATGCTGTATTCTTCGATTGTCTTCTTCTTGTCTTTTTCTTTCTAAATATTCATATCTTATTTTATCTTCATGTGTTGGATTATAACTAATAGATGATCTTTCACTTTCTAAATGATCAATAGAATTATATGTTTTATATTTAACTTTATTCACATCAATTAATAATGTTTCATCTACATGTGCTTTTTTATAATCAGTATATGATAAATTATTATTATTTAAACTACCAAAATCATCTATATCATTAATGCCAAAAAAAGTTTGGTTTAAATTATTAGTAGAAGAATCAAGTGCTTCTGGTTCTTGATATTCAATTATTTCATTTCCAATTTTTTTATTTTTAATATTATCAAAATGTGCATTAAATATATCATTGTTAAATTTTTTACCAAATATTTGGTCATCTGAATTTTTAATATCTTGTTTCATTAAATCAGAATAACCTTTATCAAATGAATTAGGTATTTTATATTTATCAAAAATTTTATTAAATTGATTTATATCAAATTTATCTTTATCTATATATATATTTTCAACACTTTCATTTATATTATCTTCATAATCAATATTTTCAACCTTTTTATTTATTTTATTATCAATAATATTATTATCTTCCGCTTTACTAAGCAAATATATATAAGATTGTGTTACTAATTGAAATTCATTTTGATATTTATTACCTGCTTTATCTGGATGATATAAAAGTGCCATCTTTTTATAAGCCTTTTTTATATTATTAATATTATAGTCATTATTTTCTAAATTTAATATTTTCCATGGATTATATTCATTCTCAAATTTTTGAATCTCTTTATTTAAAAATTCTTTTTTTATTTTTTGATGATGCTCAAATAATTTCCTTTTTTCTCTTTCATTATGTTCAAACTCTTCTCTTTCACTATCAATATTTTTTTTATAGGTATTCACTTCCTCATTAAAATTATATGGAGTAAATTTAACATTATCAAAATTTGTTTTAGGAATATCTAAATCATTGTTTGAATTAGATGGATATGGTGATATATAATTATTATTTTTTATATAAATATCTGAAAGCATATTTCGTTGTACTAATGTATTATTTACATTTTTTTTATAAATATATTCTTGCGTTGGTTCTTTATACACCGATTTTTTAATAGAATCTTTCTGCTGATAAGAATCTTTCTGCTGATAAGAATCTTTCTGATAAGAATCTTTCTGATAAGAATCTTTCTGATAAGAATCTTTCTGATAAGAATCTTTCTGATAAGAATCTTTCTGATAAGAATTATTTTCACATTGATTATCAAGATATTTTTTATTCGTTTTTTTAGATACTTTTTTTTTAATAATATATGTATCATTTGAAAATGATTCTTGATTACCCATAATCTAATATTAATATAAAAAAATAATACTATAAACTAATATTTTATAATTTTGTATAAAGCGCTATAAACCTAATAATATTTTTTACAAATTTTATTGTTATATAATAAAATAAGTTAATATATTTTAAAAATTTATTTAAAAATAAATTTATTTTAAAATAAATTTATTTTAAAAATTTATTTAAAAATTATTTAGTTAATTTATTATGATAAATTGATATAGTAATATGTATAATGTTCTAAAATATTGTAAAAAATATTTTTTTGTTTCATACCTTTATTTGAAATAAATATAATAATTTATTAATAAAACTTATATTTAATATAATGACAACATATAGCTTCTTATTTTATTAATTAAAAATATAAATAAAAATGTACGTATAAAACATTTCATTATTTTATTGATATTCAATTATGAATAAACTTAAATATATTTTTATAAAAATATATTTAGTAAAATTTTATATGTCATCTATATTATTTCATTTTATCTACCAAATTTTTATATAAAAAATATTTACATTAAACATAGGGTTTATTCACTATAATATTTCTATTTTTAATTTATCAAAAATATTTTCAAATGATGTAAAAACCCATAATTTTATTTTTATTTTTTCATATAATTTGTATTCTTTAAAAATAACTTTTTCTTCTAAATTATATTCCGGTATATATAATGTCAACTTATTTTTTGAAATATTTATTACATATGCATATGTTTCAATATTTTTTTCTAACTCTTTTATTTCATATAAAAAATTTAATCGTCTTATCATTCTATCAAATTTCCGTGTTTTTTTTGTAAAAATATTTATTTTATCTATAATTTCTTTTAAATTATTATATTCCATGTTATGTATTTTATTAAATAATAACATATGAATATAAAAATCAATAGATCTTCGTATAGGTGATGTAAAATGAGTATAATATTCATTGCCTAATTTTTCATGATATTGATTTCCATTATCTTTATTATATATTTCATAATAAGCAGAATTTTCATTTTTTATATTTAAATAATTTTTTAAAGATTCATCAATATTTATTTCTTCATCTTTATTTTTAATTTGATGTGTTCTTAATATAATATTAGAATAATTATTTTCTATTAAATGTTTTGCAATACATTTATTTGTATATATCATCCATACTTCAACCAATTTATGAGAATCTATTATGTCTAAATGAAAAAACGATTTTGTACATTCGACAAAATGTATTAAATTTTTATCTTTTACATATATTTTATCAAATGTATCATAATCATAATTTTTAATGTTATATACAATTGTTTCTTTTATTTCATAATTTACAACTTTATTATTATTTACATTAAACACAACCGAAATAGCATATCTTTTTTTATTTTCTATTAATGAAATTATTTCATCCGCATAAATATTTGGTAACATATTATATTTTTTATTAGGTAAATATACTGTAGATACTCTATTTAATATTTCATATATATTATTTTCAAAAAAAATCATTGGAGATGCAATATGAATACCAATTTCATAAGTATGTTCATTTATATATTTAAAATGAAACGCATCGTCAATATCTTTAGATCCCAATGGATCAATGGAAAAAACCTTATAATCATCATCTTTGTTTTCTAATTGTTCTATCATATGTAAATCATTCTTTTTTTTATCATTCTCTATTTTCCAAATATTATTTTTAATTTCATAATATACTCTTAAATGTTCTATTTCAGCATCTTTATTTCCAACATCCCCAATAACATCTATTAATGTTCCAATTGGTAATCTATCTGTAATTTTCCATTCTTTAAAAATAATAGAACAAAATAATTTATTTTTACTATTTTTTATTTTATATGGAATGTAAAAATGTGGATAACATTTATTTGTTGGTTTAAATAAGTATAATAATTTATCATTATATGAACCATATTTTATTTTAGAATCTATATATAATATACCAACAATAGGTTCAATATTTCTTTTATGTATTCCTATAATATTATTATTTTTATAATAAACATAATCATTATGTATTGCTCTATTATTTTCAATAGTAGACATATTTTCAATACATTTGTATATTCCAATTTTAGCTTCCGTTAAATCATTTGAATATTCATTGTAATATTGCATAAATATTATTAATATTAATAATATTTATTCATTTATATATTTAATTCATATTTTTTCTATTTTTAAATAAATTATTTTGCCGTTTTTTTTATTTTTTTAATTTCCTTTACTTGTTCAGTAAGATTCTCTACAGATGATGATTTTAAAAATAATTCTGCACAATCAGCTATTCTAGATATATCTTTCTTAATATTCTTTAAATTTTCCAACGATTTATTAATACCAATTAATTCAGTATGGAGTAAACTAATATATTCTAAAATATTATTTCCATCTTCATCCTCAAATAATGTACAAATACCCCTATACACTTCATTTTCAGATAAATCAATGGGAACATGTTGTTCTTCTTCCGATTGATTTGTTTCTTCCTCACTGTCTAAATTACTTTCTACTTGACTTTCTACTTCACTTTTTTTATCACTCATTTTGTATAATATAAAAAATATCTTTTTAAGTATAATATATATGAATTAATATTATAATAAATATTATAAAAAATAATTTATATTTATTTAATATATTTATGATAGCCATATATATACTATGAAAATTTATAGAATATAAATTTTCATTACTATATTCAAATTCTTTTAAAAAATCACTATATTCTTCATTATTAAAATAATTATTATTTTCTTTATAAACTTTATTAATTATTAATTTAATATTTCTTTCCATATTTAATTCTTATATTTAATATTTTTAAAAAAACCATTCGCTTAAAATTTTTGTATAAAAAGATATTATTGCTAATATAATTATTAAAAATATTAAATATAATATTTTTCTTTTTTTATTATCATTATCTAATACAAATATTTGTGGTTTCCAAATATAAATAAATAAAATTAGAATTAAATATAAAAAAATAGTATATTTTAGATTCATCATCTAATAATTAATAAGAAATAAATCTTATGAATTTAATATTTTTATATATTAATATATTATTTAAATGTTACAATTATTTGGCTTTTTTATATTAAGTATTCTAATATTTTATTTTTTAAATAATATTTTAAAAAATAATATAAAAGAACACTATTTAACGTATTTTATGCCTTTTTATCATGTAGAAAACAATGATTTATTTAAATTTTATGATAATAATGAAAATAATTTAAATTATTTTAAAAAAAAATTTAACTTTCATACATTAAAAATTGGAACAAATAAATTAGATGAATATTTTATAGAAATATTAATTAAAAATTTTATATCCATGAGCTACGTATTAAATACAAATATAATATATTATAGTAATAATATTTTATCAATAGACGATTTAAATAATAATAAAATAAATTTTTCAACTACGGACTATTTAACTTTAAATTATTATATGAATAATTTAAATAAAGATATAAATAAATTAAAATTAATAACAACATTGTTTAGACAATATATATATATATTTACAAATAAGAAATATAAAATTTTTACAATAAATAATATTCCTCCCGATTTTATTATAGGAATAAATAAAAATGATATTTTAATAAATTATTATAATATATTTTTAAAAAATATAGGTTTAATTGAAAATATTAATTATAAAATTATTTTATATAATGATATAAATACATTATTTAAAGAGTTAAACAATGAAAAATGTAATATGATAATGATATGTGATGTATTTCCAAATAATAATATAATTACTATTTTAAATAATTTATTAAATTCTGATATTATATTATTACCATTTGAATTACCGAATGAAAAGTTATTTTTAAAAAAACAACCTTCCATTAATATTGATTATGTTGATTTAAATTATTTATCAAATTCATATTTACCTAAAAAATTTGGAAAATATGAATTTACAAAATTTAGACCAATGATAAAAATACCATATATTTATAAAATATTAATAACAAATATTTATACGGATCCAAAAGTTACATATTCCTTTATAAAATTTTACTATGAAAATTATAAAAAAATAAATAATAACATAAATCAAAAAGGATATAAAATAGATAATATTGAAATCAATAATTTTAGAATATTTTTTCTGAAATATCATCAAGGTGTTTTAAATTTCTTTAAAGAAAAAGGATATATTACAAATAATAATAATGAAAATTGTAAATATTTAGTTGGAAGTAATAAATGTAATAATGAAACGTTAGAAGCAAATAATTTATTATAATTTTTTCATAAAACAATATCATCACATATTATATATGAATTATTTTTTTCAGAACAAAATTTATGATTAAAATAATTTTCACGAACTAAATTATCATTTTCAAATGCATAATCTGGAGATTTTAAATGAGGATATTTTTTTTTATCATTTTGTTCTTGACAACATGTATCTAAATCTGTAAAATATTGATATTTACTTGTATTACAATTATAACATAAAGGTAGTTCATTTTTATTTTGATTATAAAATCTATATCCAATTCTAGTCATATTTACAGGTAATTCACAATAACCATTTTCTAAACATTTTCCGAAATCATTTTCATAATTTTTATTCATTTTATAAAATGGACAATCTTCATTTTTTTTACAAGGTGTATCATATATACCAATTTCTTTTTGACGACCATATGGATCATACTGTGTTTCACATGATTCTCTTGAATAATTTCTTAAAATATATTCATTATTTGTAATAGGATTATAATTTAAATTAAAACATGCATATTGATTTTTAAGTTTAAAATCCTCTTTTTGTTTTTTTGTTATAGTTACAATTGCATCTGGATCTTTTTCAATAATCGGAGTATTATCAAAATTTTTATTAATTATTTGTTGTTTTAATTCGGTTGGATCATAATAATCTGATAATAAAACAGTATCTGTACTATTTCTACCAATAAATTTTACATTTGTTATTAAATACTTATTATCTTTAAAAAATCCAACATAAGAAAATGTATTTATATATAAATCGGATTCTCTGAAAAGTGATATTTGTATAATATAAACTGGAATATTTATATCATTGTTTAAATATTGAATATGTAAAATTTTATATTTAAATATTTCAAAATTAATTAATCCAAATAAATATAATTGTTTTTTTGTTAGTAATTTTTTTTGCATAATATCACATTTTTCTTTAAACATTAAATTTAAAATATTTATATTTTCTATAGGTGATTTTATATCTTCATAATTAAAATATACTTTAATATTTGGATTATATTTTTGCCATCTATTTATCCACGTTTTTTTATTATGTTCAATATAAAAATATTCTAATTCATATTTATATTCTAATTTCTCTTTTGTAATTGGATTTATTAATAATTCAGATGATTTTTTGAATATATCAAAATCTATTTTATCATTCACTATTTCACATAATTTATGAAAATCTATAAAACCTGCTTTATAATCATTATCTCCAAATTGTTTTTCTTTTGGTAATACTAACTGATCTGATTTTATAATATTTGGTTCATCATCAACTAATGTATTATTATGTTCTAATGGCCAATCTTTCCAATATTGATCACATGAGGATGTTAATATATCTGTTTGAGGTTTATAATCATCTAAAAATACTTTTTTATCGTTTAAAGTTCCACTAGGATTTGTTTTGGGTACTTTACAATAATGTTCTTTATAATTTAAATTTTCATTTAGTAAATAAAAAACGATAAAGAAAATCAATAATATTAAAAATATTGAAATTATATATTTCATATATTGTTTTTTAGAAAATAATTCTATATAAAATTATAATATAAAAGGTATTAATGCCTTTCTATCTTTTGGAAGATTATCAAAATGTTTTTCATACCATTTATGTGTATGTAATGCTCTAATACCAATACATCCAACCGCTCCAAGTGCAAATAATAAACCTGGAAGCGACCAAGTTGCAATAGCCCATCCAAACCATTCTAATATTTCACCTAAATAATTAGGCGATGATATGTAGTCATATAATCCTCCGGATGGTAAATAATAATGTTTTTTCTCATTATCATTAAAATAAATATTATTATCAAACATTTTACCAAAATTAAAATTTCCAGATTCATATAATTTTACATCTTCTTTTATTTTATTCTCTTTTTTAGATTGTTGTAATTTACAATCTGCCCATACATTTATAATAAATCCAATAAAAAATAGAATAACTCCTATTATAAATATTGGTTTTTTAAACCATTCAATAGTATATTTTGGATTTGAAGATATATTTTTTGCATTTAAATAACTAAACATAGTTAAATAAAAAAATCCTAATACAACAAGTACTAATGGAAATTTTTTGTATTTTTGTTTCATAATAATAAATGGATAAATAAAAGATCTATTTATATAATGAAACAACCATAAACTTAACAAAAATAATGGAACATAACCTAATCTATTTACTCCGTATATAAAATAAAATATTAAAAACATAAATAATGCGGTAGATTCCATAATACACCATGCCGTTTTTTCATCTAAATCTGGACCCCATATATCTTTTTGATAAAATCTACCATAAGGTGTAGGAATATGAGAAAAAAATAACATATTTATTGGTATTATTATAATTGCAATAATTAATACTATTTCATAAATTTTATTAGGTAAATACATTATATTATTAAAAATATAAATTTAATTATTTTTTTAACCTTATTTTCTTATAATATTCTTTTGTATCACTTCCTTTCATATAATTTATTTTTGTATTATTATTATTATTATTATTATTAAAAGTTATAAATTTTTTTAGATAATTTAATATTGTTTCATCTTTTTTTACATTTTTTACTAATTGTTCTTCATTCATAATTTTAAAAGATTTTTTATTACCTCCTTTTAATTCATTCGTAAAAGGTAATTTAATATTTTTTTTCATAATTATATTATTAATTAATATAATTATTTATATAAAATTAATTCATAAAATACATCAATAATATAGTGAGATAACCTACGTTATATCACCTATATAACTCTTCCTATTTTTAAACATTTTTTATAAATAATGTTATGTTTCATCAATACCATTTTACACCTTTACACACAATGCTAGAAACTTTAATATAATTTAAAATAATTTTTTTAATCATATTTTAAATAAATATTTTTAAATAAATATTTTTATATTTATTATATTATTGTATTATTGTATTATATAACAATATAATTTATAAAGAAATAATATTTTATTATTAATAAAATATTATTAAGTTTCTAGCATTGTGTGCAAGTAAAACAATTTTAAATATATTTTTATAAAAATATATTTACACCTTAAAAAATATCATATAAAAAAATTTATAAAATTTTAATTATTGTCATCGCAATTTAGAATTCTACTAGATATATTTTTATAAAAATATATCTATTATTTTTTGTATGCATATTATTTAATTTTATAATTCTACCAAATTTTTAAAAATAATTATAAAAAAATGGTAGAATTATAAAATATGATGACTATATATAATATAGTCATCGCAAAATAAAATTCTACTAAATTTATTTTTATAAAATAGAATTATAAATTACGGTGACTATATATGATATTTAAAATTATTTGTTATAAAGTTAATTCTTTCTTTTCCAATAATACCAATTGTTTTTAAATAAATTTAAAATATTTTTTAATCTAATTTTATTAAATTAATTTTATAAAATTGATTTTTAGTAGAATTCTAAATTGAGATGACTATAATTAGGTAATAAAAGAGTGAGAATTTTAAAACAATTTTAAATATATTTAGTAGAATTTTTTTAGATGATTATATTTAAAACAATGTTTAGTTGTCTTCTCCAAGATTGTCTTCTTCAAGATTGTCTTCTTCAAGATTGTCCATTTGAAGACTATCATCTTTATAATTATCATCGTTATCATTATCATCATCGTTATCATTATCATCATCGTCTCCCATTCCACCCATATTTTTCATCATCTCTTCCATTTCGCCACTACCCATATTTTTCATCATCTCTTCCATACCTCCCCCGCCCATATTTTGCATCATTTGTTGAAAATCAAATTGACTTTGTTCAGGTTTATTATCTTCATCATCGGATTCTTCAATCCATTCTGTCCAATTTACTTTAATATTATTTTTATAAACATATTTATTTAATGTTAAACTTGTCCAATAATTTGAGGATGTTTTTTTTAAAATAACTTTTACATTATTTTCTAATATAATATAACTTGATTCATTATTTTCAATATTTTCAAATAATTTAAAGTTCATTTCATAATCATTATTATTTGAAATAACATTAAAATAAATAGAATTATCAGTAATAATAATTTTTTTATCAATAGGATTAATAACTTCAAAGATTAAATATACATAATTTTTACTTTGATGCCATTTTAAAGTTGGTGTATAAATTTGATTTTCGAGACTCATTTTTTCTATATTTATATTAAATAATTATTACTTTAAATAATATAAATTAACTTAAAAATAAATAATTAATATAAATTATATATTAATGAATAATTTTCAATTAATCAAAAGAGATGTAAGAGCATTAAAACAATATATTTTTACAGATAATAATATTCATGATTGGCATAAAATAATAATTTTATACAATTTTTATTTAATATTTAATCATTTATGTATTATATTTTATATGTATGATTATATATTAAAATATAATCATAATATTATTATTGAATTTAGAAATATTTATATATTTTTTTTTATATTATGTAATTTAAAAAAATCATATAAATATTTTATATCAAATATTTATAAAATAGATAGAAAATTAGCAGAGAGTTTATATAAAAATACAAAAGAATATTTTATTTTTTGAAATCTAACTAAATCTCCACCAATTTTATTTTCGTTCTGAAAGCTATTTTTTAATTGCATCAAGACCGCTAAATGGACATAGTTCTTTTCCACCATTATCAACATATTCTTTTAATAAACGATATGCTTCATCATTATCTAATTTTGATGTATCTGTTTTTTTATTTTCTTTATGATCATCATATCTATAGTAATATCTTTGATAATCATAACCTTCAATGCTATTATTTCTTTAAATAAAAAAATATATATTTAAAGAAATAATATCATAATTTATTTATGTCATCTAAAATAAAATTTTTTGTTACTGGACAGGTTGATTCTGGAAAATCAACACTTATAGGTAATTTATTATATAAATCTGGAACTGTTACAAAAATTGATAATACATCTTCTATTGCAACAAAATATTCAGATATATTAGATGTAGATCAATCTGAAAGAGAAAGAGGAATTACACAATCATCGTCTAATAATATATTTACATTTAATGGAATAGAATTTGAAGCAATAGATACTCCTGGACATTTACTTTATATAAGAGAATTAGTAAATTCAATTAGTACAAATAAAGGTTCCATTGGTTGTTTAATTATATCCGCGGTAAAAAGTGAATTTGAATCCATGTTCAAAAATGGAACAACAAAAGAAGATACTATAATAATGAGATGTTGTGGTGTTAATCATATTATTTGTTTAATAAATAAAATAGATAAAGAAAATGCTAATATAGATGAAGTGAAAGAATTATTTCATGAATGGATATCAAAATTAGGATTTAGATCGATTACTTTTTGTGCAATATCTGCTTATCAAGGAATAAATTTATTTGAACGTTCTATTCCAACCGAATTATCATTTATAGAAACACTAATAGATGTAAATTCAAGAATTAAAAGAGTTATTGGAGATAAAATAATTAAAAATAAAAATAAATGTAAATTAGATTTTTATACTTTTGATGTTGATAGACTTATTGCAGTTGGATATAAATCTATTTTTCATATTGTTGATCATTCAAAAAAACAAGAAATAGAAGGTGAAATTATGATGATTAAAATGAAAGAAAACTTAAAATCAAAATCTTTTTTTAAATCAAATGAAAATATATATTTATTTATATTATTTGAAGAATCTATTGAATTATCAGAAGGTCAACGATTAATTTTAAGAGATGCTAATAAAACAATTGGTTTTGGCTATGTCATGTTTTCATAAAAATTTATTTCTATTTATTTAATATATGATACTAATATTTTTATGCATTCTATTTTTATGGCTACTATTTTATTTCATAAATAATTTAAAAGAAAAAAATATTGAAAAATATGAAAATCATAAAATAAATGATGAAAAAATAATATGGATGTATTGGGAAACACTTCCAAATAAAAAAAAACCAGGATATATAGATCTTTGTATTCATTCTGTAAAACACAATTGTGGAAATTGTTTTAATATTATTGTTTTAGATAATAAGAATATATATAAATATTTACCAGATATTGATTCTATTGATTTATCAAAATTAAATCTTCCTCAAAAAGTGGACTTTTATCGTTACTGTCTACTTGAAAAATATGGCGGTGTATGGATTGATGCAGATATATTAGTAATAAAATGTATATGTCCATTTTATAAAAAAATAGAATATAATGATTATGTTGGGTTTGGTTGTGGTTATGATTTAAATACATGTAGTAAAACATTATATGGATATTCTCGTCCATTAAATTGGTTTATGATTTCTAAAAAAAATACTCCTTTTATTCAATGTGTGAAAAAAAAAGCGGAACAAAAAATAAATGATTTAAATAAATATAATAAAAAAATATCATATCATGGCATTGGTAAAGAAATTTTACAAGAATGTTATAACAATTTAAATAAAAAATCAAAATGGTCATATGCACATATTTCTTCTAAATGTCAAGAATTTGATACGAAAGGAAATAAATTAAATAATATAATGATAAAATTTGATTGGGAAGATTGCGATGAAGAAAGAATATTTTTTCCATTATATAATACTGCTCCAGGTTATCCAGATTGGTTTAAAGAATTAACGGAAGATGAATTAAAAAATAATGAGTCTTATTTAAAACCATTGATAGATAAAGCATTTCTTCTTAAAGAATTATGTTAATTGTACCATTAATAACTGTTAATTGTCCAAATACTACAAACATATGGAATATGATATGAAAATATAACCAATTAGCATTATTGGAAATCCAAAAATAATTTGATAAGTTATAAAAAACAATTATCATAACTATTGAAAAATAAAGTGTCAATGCATTGTTGCATAAAATCATATTTTGAATATTATGTAAACCGTAAAAAAAATATATAACAAAAGATATTTTTGCAAATATTAGATCCATATCTCTTCTCCATCCTAATTTAGGTTCACGCCAATAATTTATACTAATTATAGTTGTAATAATTGATAATACAGATAAACTATATATATAATATATTCCAGCATAAATACTTGGTATTAGGAAAAAGAGAGAAGATATTGTTAAGCATTTTCCTTCTTTTTTAGAAGGAATCGTTTTATTAAAAAATAATTTCATTTTTAAAATATATTTTTAACAAAAATCTTAAATAATAAATCTACCAAATTTTTATAATTATTTTTATAAAAAAATATTTAAAATATTGATTACTCTATTATGTAACAGTTTATATATTTATATAATATATATGATTCTTCTATATATAAATTAAAGAATGTTTCATCGTTTGTAGGTTCTTGTTCATATAAATCATATAAATCATATGGATTTACAGTATTTTCTATATTTTTATTAAAATATAAATTATAACATTCGTCATAATCTATATTATTATCTATATCATTATCTATGTTTATATATGTAAATAATACCATTTTTTTAAATAATTAAGAAGTTAAAAAATACATCTCATTTTATTTTTCAATTTTTTTTATAAAATAATAGAATATATGTGTAGTATAAATCATAATAAAAAATGTATATATATTCATATTCCAAAAAATGGTGGTTCTTATATATCAGAAATATTAAGCAAACATTATGGGTTTAAAAATTATTATTTACAAAGACCAGATCATGAAAGTTTTTGTTTAGGTAAAGATTCTTCAGTTGATAAACATGAAAATAAAATTCATGGTACACTTATTTATTATAAAACATCTCCTTTTATAAATAATATAATAAATATGAATGAAGAAAAATGGAATAGCTATTTTATTTTTACATTTATACGAAATCCATATGATAGAATAGTATCTGGATGGAATTACATAAATAAATATAATATACCATTTAAAAATTATTTAGATATACATTATAAATCAACATCATTTAATTATTGGCATGTTTTTATGACACAATCACGACATATGATAGATGTTAATGGAAAAATAAATATAAACTATATTGGTAAGATTGAAAATTTGGAAGATGATTTAAAAATAATATTGAGTAAAATAGGATTTCATACTATTATTCATCAACCATTTAAAAAAAATAGTAAATCTCATAATAATTATAAATCATATTATAATAATCATATTTTAGAAAAAGTAAATTATTTGATGAAAGAAGATTTTGAAAATTTTGATTATAAAAAAATAGATAATATAAATGATTTTTAAGTTTTAATTATATATTTATTTTATCCTATTTTAAATTATGGTAAAACTTTTAGACTATGATTTATTTGTTTTTGATTTTGATGGAACTATCATGGATACTGAAAAAATACATTGTAAAGCATGGGTGGATGTAATATCAAATAATATAGATATACAAAATTATCAAAAATATTTTCATTCACTGATAAAAGATTATTCGAAACATTTTTTACATCTATATTATAATATTAAATATGAAGATTATGATCATTTATATAAATTAAAACAGGATAGATATGAAGAATTAATAAAAAGTGAAAATATAGAATTAATAAAAGGTGTATATGATTTTTTAAATTATTTAATCCAATATAATAAAAAATTTGTAATAGTATCAAATACTTCTAAAAAATTTATAGATTATTATAGTGAAAAATATCCAATATTAAAAAATGCATATAAAATCTATACCAAAGAATTATATATCCATAAAAAACCGAATCCTGAATGTTATTTAAAAATTGTAAATGTTTTTGAAAATTATAAAATAATAGGTTTTGAAGATAGTCTTGTTGGAATACATTCTTTATATCAAGTAAAAGAGATAACTCCTGTATTAATATATAATGAAAATTATTATTATAAGGATTTAATAATTGAAAAATATAATAATTTAATATTATTACAAGATTATGATATTAATAATTTAGAGGATACTTTATCAAAAAAAAATGTAATAGATAATTCTGATTTTATTGATAGTATTTTAAATAATAATATAAATGAATTAAAAAAAAATTATGTAATTATGAAAAATATTATTCATAATATATCAGTAGTAATAAACAATTTAAATGATGAGAATAATATTTATTTATCTGGAATGGGTAAATCTGGGTATGTGTGTAAAAAATGTGCTTCAACATGGCAAAGTTTATCTATAAAATGTTATTATTTAGATTTACCGAATTTACCTCATGGTGATTTCGGTATTTTTAGAGATGGAGATATATTAATAATGATATCAAATAGTGGCAATACAAATGAAATTATTTATATATTAGAATATATTAAAAATAATTTACATAAAAAAATTACAATTATAAGTATTGTTGCAAATAAAAATTCTAAAATGGAAAAATTAAGTACTTTTACATATGTATTAGAAAATATAAAGGAATCAGATATTATAAATATAACTCCTAGTGCATCAAATTTAATATTTATGGCATTGTTAGATGGAATAGCAATTAATATTAAAAAAAATATAACGATTCATGAATTTAAAAAAAATCATCCTGCAGGGAGTATTGGTGAAAGGAAAACCTAGGTGAAAGGAAAACCTAGGTTTTCCTTTCGAACCTTTCCTCTTATAATATAAAAAAATGACAGTGAAATTTAACTAATTTTTTTTTTCTATGTTTAAATTATATATTACTCTTACTTTTCTATTACAACCATGTCGTCCGTCCCTACAAAATATACTACAATCAAAGTACAATATAGGGTGGAATACATTGGTAGAAATGGGATACTTAATAGTTTTGGTTGTGGTGATAATGTCACTATTATCATTGCAAGCTCAGAACTCAGTACGAGAGATAAAATGGAGCGCTATGTAGAACTGTTGAACGATCAGGATAAGTGGATTCAAAGTTTCAATATGAAAGAGCATTGGAATTCTTTGGATTTTCATCAGAAAAAAAAATTAGCCTTCCATTGTCTTAAGGAAGACCCCGCTTTTCTTGCCTTAAAAAATAAAAAAGAAAAGGATAATTACCTTAGGAAATTCGTTAAGGACCGAAATGCGAAACCAAAGCAACACGCCAAGAAGAAAAAACGTCCAACGAGACGTAACTAAATAAGTAACTGCAAGGTAAGGGTAAGGGAAAGAGTTAGAGTATCAACCATCTTACATCAATTTATCATCAATGTACATGTGTTTTTACATGTATCATATAATAATAAGTTGATGTAAATGTTTTTATAAATAAATATTGTTATATATTATATATGTATTTTTTAATTGATGAATCATTAAAAATTATATTTGGATGGAATGCAAAATGCGGTTGTTCTCACATTAAAAAAATTTTTTGGTATTTAAAAACAAATAATGAAAATAGTGTTATTCATACACCATCTGATTATAATGATTTACCAAATAATATTGAAGCATATATAATTATAATAATTAGTCGTAATCCATATAATAGACTTATATCAGGATTTTTAGATAAATACAAAGAATGTGGTGAGTATAGACATTTATGGAAACATGAAACTATTACATTTTCTCAATTTGTAGAAGAATTAGTTAAAAATGAATGGATAATGATAGATTATCATCATTTTACGCCTCAAACAACAGAATATTTTAATAAAGATATTATTTATAAAAGTAAATTAGTTAAAGTTTATGATATAAATAATATTGATTATAATTATATAGAAGAATTATATAATAAAAAGATACCAGATAATTTATTAAAATTTAGAGGTGGTCATGAAAGAAATATTTATTCAAAAACTTTTGATAAATATGTATATGAATTAGATATGTCAGTATATTGTAATTATAATGTAGATATAAAATATTTTTTTAATGATATACTTCAGAAAAAAATATACGATTATTATTATAATGATTTTATGTTTTTTAGAGAATGTCAAATTTATTATTAGTTATATAGTGTAGGAAACCTAGATTTCCACGTTATAATTACAGAATAGTTCCTAAATATAATCCATAATAATAAGATGCTAAACATTTCCATATATTATTTTTATTATATTCTGCTAAACTTAACCATATTAATACTAAATAAGCTTTATGTACTTTATGAAAATATTTATTTATAATATTTTTATCATAATAAAATCCACATATTTCAAATTCAATCATTTCATTATTAATAAATTTAATATTAAAGTCATTAAAATTAAATTTATCATATCCAGATATTCCATATAATAGTTTTGCATAATCATATTCAATTGGACCATAAATAATACTGTTTCCAAAGTATCCTCTTGGATCAATAAAAATAATATCATCAATATTATCTGGATGAATTAATATATTTGAAAATTGACAATCTCCTAAAATAATAGAATAATCATATTTTTCAAGTGTTTCGTAATATTGTAGTATTATTTTTTTACATTTATTTACAATATTATCAAAATTATTTATATAAATATTATTTACTTTTTTAATATTACCAAAATTATCAATAAAATCTTCTATTATTTTTTTTCTATCATATAATTTATCATATGTTTCTTTTTTTAAATTATTTAGAAATATATTTTTAGATTCTTTTCTATTTTCTATACTGTGTAATTGATTTAATTTATTTAAAATATTTTTTAAAATAGTAATTTTAATAATATTATATTCCGCATTTTTTATAGACCGTTCTATATCTGAATCTAATTCTAGAATTTTTTCTTCATATAATGTAAAAAATTTATATAATGGTATATGTTTTTCTTTATATTCAATTAATATTGCATATTCATAAATATTATATAGTTTTGGTATACTGTTAAATATTTTATTTTCAAATGAATGAATATATTTATACCAATTTTTTTCATATTTTATAATTTCTTTTCCTTTATCATTTATTCCTTTTTTTAATAATTTATTTTTATCTATAATTTTAATATCATTAAAATATCTACATCTTAAATCTATATTCTTTTTGTTTTTAAGAATATCTAAATATTTTTCTTGATCCCCATAATCAATTATATTATTTAATTTATACTCTATTATTTCGCCAATACTTTCTAAATAATCTACAATATCATTATTTTTACAACTATCATCTAAATCAAATGGTTTATAATGTTGAAAATAATATATTCCTATTATATTACCATCACTATTATCTAATTTTTTTATTTTATTATTATCCAATAAATACCTACATTTATTACCATTTGTAAAAATATAAATATTATTATGTTTCATATTTACATTTGATAACTGAGAAAAATCAATAGTATCAATCGGATATAAATCGCACCATGTTAATAATAAATTTTTAATACCTTTATCTTTTAATTCATTTTTTAAAATATAATTTAATGTATATGCAGTACCATCATTATTATTGTAATTTATAATAATTATTTTATTACTATATTCTTTTAGTATATTTTTAATATAAAAATTTGTTATAATATTAAATTTAGTATGTATTACTAAATATATATTATTTGCATAATGATTCCAATATTTTATAATATAATATAAACCTGTATGATCATCTAAATTTACTAAATATTTTGGTATTATATTATGAGTAAATTTACTTAATCTTGATGCAATTCCAGCAGCTAATATTATAACATCCATTAAAAATATATATGAAATTATATTTAAGTATTATATAGTTTGATTAGTTTAAATAGTATGTATTAATGCTAGAAACGTAATAATATTTTATATTATTGTTATATAATACATATGAATTTAGAATTTTTGGACACCTTTTATTAAAAAAATTAAATTATAAAATGAAATATTCGCCTAAATATTTTATAATTTAATTTTTTAATAAAAAGGTGTCCAAAATCCTAAATTTGTGTGTAAAAATTATATAATTAATATGATTGTTTTATCTATAAATGACATAGTAAATAATAAATATAATTTTTTATCTATATTCAAAAGAGCATTTAATTATGACTATAAAGATATTGTTAAAGA
>Ga0214921_10004096_pt1 | contig 21809 bp, 16 predicted proteins | sample LL1505_MetaG_FD_177992 | JGI IMG/M metagenome (GOLD analysis project Ga0214921, IMG submission 177992) | Freshwater microbial communities from Lake Lanier, Atlanta, Georgia, United States - LL-1505 | ecosystem: Environmental > Aquatic > Freshwater > Lake | place: USA: Georgia | collected... | reverse complement strand
CCAGGTTTTGGTGGTTATTAAGAGAAATTCTGCGCTTTAACAAACGCTGCACACAACTGGCGCAGTCTTACGACGATAGTTCGTTGATGCAACCGCTGCAAGGTTTTCTCGACCAGCATGGTTTTGGTGCCACCTTTCGCGATACCTATTTGCTGCCCATGCTCGGCTGTATTTGGAGTTGCCCGACCTCGCAAATGCTGCAATTCCCGGCCGCCACCATGGTGCGTTTTTGCGATAACCACGGACTGTTACAAGTCAACGATCGACCACGCTGGTGGACTGTGAGCGGCGGCGCCAAACACTATGTGCAAGCCATCACCTCGCGCGTAGCCAACAAATACCTGAACACCGCAGTGCAATCCATCGATCGAGACGAGACTGGCGTCGTGTTGCACACCGCGAGAGGCGCCGAACACTTTGACCATGTGGTGATTGCCACCCATGCAGATCAAGCCATGCGCATGCTGTCTGCACCGAGCTCACAAGAACACGCCGTGCTGTCTCACATCAACTTTCAGCACAACCTGGCTGTGCTTCACACAGACGCCAGTGTGATGCCACAACAGCGTCTGGCCTGGGCGGCTTGGAACTACCAGCGAACCGCTGATGCACAGGAAAACGCCCATGTCTGTTTGCATTACTGGTTGAACAAATTACAACCGCTGCCGTTCTCACAGAATGTATTTGTGTCACTCAATCCCGCCAAGCCCATCGCCGCACACCATGTCATCGGACGCTTTGATTACGCGCATCCGGTGTTTGATCTGGCCGCCATTCAGGCACAGCGACGCATCGGCAGTCTGCAAGGCATGCAACACACTTGGTTTGCCGGGGCCTGGACGGGTTATGGATTTCACGAAGACGGCTTCAAGTCCGGGCGTGCCGCCGCACAAGGCATATTGCAGGAATTGATGCAGGAAGAACCGGCGTGAGCACTGTACCGGCGCACCTCCCGCTGATTGGCACAGGACAAGTGCGTCATACCCGACAACGTCCACGGTTTCACGCCTTTGCCTACCGCACTTGGTTTTTGCTGCTGCCCATGCGCAGCATGGCGCGAATGGGTAGCGGCGCACTGGCGGTGAATCGCCGCGCTTGGGTGTCTTTTCATGACGCCGACCACGGTGACGGGCGCACAGCGGCACAAGGCGGCGCCTTGGCCTGGCTGGACGAATTGCTGCAAGCCCAAGGCATCCATGACGCACAAGGCGAGGTCTGGTTGCACACCTATGCACGCGTATTCGGTTATGTTTTCAAACCAGTCAGCTTTTGGTATTGCCACCGCCGCGATAACTCGTTGGCGGCCATCGTGGCTGAAGTCAACAATACCTTTGGTGAGCGCCATTGTTATGTGCTGCCTGCGCCTCGTTATGGTGTCAGCATGACAGCAGACAAAGTGTTTTACGTGTCACCGTTTTGTGAAGTTCATGGTCAGTATGCATTTCGTTTCATGCGGACACACACACAGACCGGCGAACGCACCGTGGTTCGTATTGACCACAGCGACGAGCAAGGTATGCTGATCAGCACCAGCGTCAGTGGACACTTGCAACCGCTGACCTCTCACCGCTTGAACAAGGCGCTGTGGGCGCATCCCATGCACAGCTTGGGCGTGATCGCTCGCATCCATTGGCAAGCATTGTTGCTCTGGCTCAAGCATGTGCCTTTGGTCAACAAACCGGCTCCGCCTGACAAATTTGCCACGCGTGGCAACCATTGATTCATTCAAAACCATGACCACTTTCCAAACGCCAGACTTTCATTTGCCAAAACTTGGCAAAACCGTACCCGCCGCAGCCAAACGCGGTCTGCACATGTTGCAGTCCATCCAAAAAGGTTGTCTGCACCTGACTTTGCCAGACGGGCAACGCTTGCGTTTTGGCAAAGATGAAGCCATTCAGGCGCATATCCAATTGCACAACTGGCATGTGTTTGGTGCTGCATTACGCTCGGGTGATATCGGTTTCGCAGAGAGCTTCATGGCAGGCGACTGGGACACACCCGATCTCACCGCCTTACTGCAATTGCTGGTGATCAATCGCCGCCCCATGGACGATATGATTTTCGGTACTTGGTGGGGCCGATTGGCCTACCAGTTACGCCATTGGATGCGACGTAACACCAAGAAAAACAGCAGCAAAAATATCCATGCCCACTATGACCTGGGCAATGCGTTTTACAGTTTGTGGCTAGACCCCAGCATGACGTATTCCTCGGCGTGGTTCGATGACAACCGGCAACAAGACTTGCAATCGGCACAGCACGCCAAGCTCAGGCGTGCTTTGCGCATGGCCGGTGTGCAGCCCGGCGCGCGCGTGCTGGAAATTGGTTGTGGCTGGGGTGGTTTGGCCGAATTAGGTGCGGCTGAATTCGGCGCCCACATGACTGGCATCACTTTGAGTCCCTCACAATTGGCGTTTGCCAAACAGCGCTTAGACGCGTTGGCGCTATCGGCTGATTTGCGCTTGCAGGATTACCGCGACACCAACGACGGCCCCTTTGATGCCATTTGTTCCATTGAAATGATCGAGGCCGTCGGACGTGATTATTGGCCAACCTATTTCCAAACCATTGCCAAGTTACTCAAACCCGGTGGCCGCGCTTGCGTACAAAGTATTGTGATTGACGATGCCTTGTTCGAGCGTTATGCCTTGGGCACAGACTTTATCCAGCAATACATTTTTCCAGGCGGCTTTTTGCCCAGTCAAAGCACCTTCATCGCCCAGGCGCAAGCAGCAGGGTTAGAGGTGGTGGATCAATTGGCCTTTGGCTTGGACTACGCTGAAACGCTGAAACGTTGGCGCGAATCCTTTTTGCAAGTGCAAGCGCAGATGCCTGCGCTGGGTTTTGACTTGCGCTTCGAACGCACTTGGTTGTTTTACCTGGCGTATTGCGAAGCTGCATTTTTAGAACACAACACCGACGTGGTTCAGTTCACTTTGCGTCAACCCGCATGAACTCCTTCGGGCACCGCTCCTTGGCCCTTCTGGGTTTACCTGCCATGCCACTGGCCTTTGTGGCTTTGCCGTTGTACGTCATTTGGCCGCATTACTTTGCCAACCAATTTGGCGTGTCGCTGGGCTTGATCGGGGCGGTGTTACTGTTGGCGCGTCTGACCGATGCGCTGCTAGACCCTGCACTTGGCTTGTGGGTAGACAGTTTGATGCGGCGGCACAGCCAAACCTTGCTGCGCCGCACTTGGCTGGCAGGCGCATTGTTGTCTGTCGGGTTCTTGTTGCTGTTTTTTCCCCATTGGTTGACCGGTCCCACTGTCACCATCGAACTGCTGATGTTGCTGGTCTTGGGGGCGTTACTTCTCAGCTATCTTTGCTACAGTTTTCTCAATATTGCCTTGCAATCTTGGGGCGCCAGGCTAGGGGGTGATGTGGTTATGCAAAGTCGCTTGGTGGGTTGGCGCGAAGGGCTGGGTTTATGCGGCGTGATCCTGGCTTCATTGACGCCAGGTTGGGGCGGTATGCCTGCATTGGTCAGTTTTTTTGTGCTGTTATTGGCGCTGTCGTTAGGGGCCTGGTGGTACGCACCTCGGCCTCTGCCTGCAGAAATTCAACCCATGACCTATGAGCCCCAATGGCGCGTTTTGCTGAGGCCATGGGGTCACGCGGGGTTTCGCCGTTTGCTGTGGGTGTTCATGTTGAACGGTATTGCATCCGCCATCCCCGCGACATTGATGCTGTTCTTTGTTCAGGACCGACTGCAATTACCGTCTGCGCTTCAAAGCCAGTTTTTGGGCGCTTATTTTTTATCTGCTGCCATTTCCATGCCATTGTGGCTGGCATGCATCACGCGTTTTGGTTTACGCCGCAGTTGGCTTGCAGGCATGTTGCTGGCGGTGGCGGTGTTTGTCTGGACCTTGGGTCTGGGCGCCGGTGACGAGATAGCCTATACCTTGGTGTGCCTGCTCTCGGGTTTGGCGCTGGGTGCTGATTTGATTGCACCAGGTGCATTGCTCAATGGCTTGTTACAACAATCACCGAATGACAGCCAACACAGCGGCGCCTATTTCGGTTGGTGGCAAGTCGCCACCAAACTCAATCTGGCACTGGCCGCCGGCATCAGCTTACCGTTGTTGCAATGGCTGGGATATGCAAGCGGTTCACGTGACGCACCGGCATTGCTGGCGCTCAGTTGGGCCTATGCGCTACTGCCCTGTCTGTTGAAATTATGGGCAGGCTTGGTATTGTTCTTTTCAGCCCCACATCTGCAACACAAGGAGTGATGATGCAAAGACGTTTGATGCTTTCCGCTGCGGCGGCCACTGCGCTTGCCGCCAGCGGCTGCGCAGGTCCTTCTGTGAACGACTACGCCAGCGAACAACCGCCGCTGGATCTGCGCCAGTATTTCAATGGCGTTGTCGACGCCTGGGGCATATTTACCGACCGATCTGGCAAGGTGGTCAAACGCTTTACCGTGGTCATGCACTGCCAATGGAATGGCGACGAAGGCGTGCTGGACGAGGACTTTGTTTACAGTGACGGCACCCAACAAAAACGCATTTGGAAACTCAGGCACTTGGGTGACGGACATTACACAGGACAAGCCAGCGATGTGATCGGTACAGCCGACGGTCAAACCCGTGGCAACGCGTTCAACTGGCGTTACACGCTGGCCTTGCCGGTCAGCGACCAAGTGTTGCATGTGCAGTTTGACGACTGGATGTACCTGATGAATGACCAGGTCATGCTGAATAAAGCGTCCATGTCGAAATGGGGGGTGTTCCTTGGCGAAGTCACTTTGTCGTTCACCAAACGCATTTGATGGCTATGCGCTGGCTCAAACCTCTCAATCATCCGCTAACGGATTGGCAAGGCCAACGCGTCTGGTTGGTCGGCGCCTCCAGCGGTATTGGGTTGGCATGTGCACAGGCCTTACACGCTGCTGGTGCACAGGTATGCGTATCCGCACGTCAGGTCAATTTGTTGCAAGATTTTGTCAACACGCACCCTGGTGCTGTCGCTCTACCCTTAGATGTCACCGATGCACTCGCACTGAGCCAGGCTGCCGCCACATTATGGGCTGATGGCGGACTCGATATGGTGGTGTATTGTGCGGGTTATTACACAGCGCAAACCGCCACTGCTTACGATTTACAAAGCATGCAAGCCCATTTGTCTGTGAATTACAGCGGTGCTTTGTTGATGCTGGATGCAGTATTGCCGCGCTTGCTGGCGCAAGGGCGTGGACACATCAGCTTGGTCTCTAGCGTCGCCGGTTTCACCGGGCTGCCAAACAGTCTGGCCTACGGCCCCACCAAGGCAGCACTGACCCATTTGGCTGAAGTTTTGTATGTGGATTTGCATCAACGAGGCATTGGTGTGAGCGTGGTTCACCCGGGTTTTGTGGCCACCCCGCTGACAGCACAAAACAATTTTCATATGCCCGCACTCATTTCACCTGATGAAGCCGCGCATGCCATGTTGCAAGGCTGGCGCGAAGGTGAATTTGATATCCATTTCCCCAAGCGTTTCACCTTGTTTTTAAAATTGCTGCGCCTGTTGCCTTACCGCTGGTATTTTCCGCTGGTGCGTCAATTCACTGGATTGTGATCATGCAAGCACCACACGCTGTACCAGAGGCCTTGATTGATGTATTGATTCAGTCATTTGAGCAACTTCAACCGCAAGACATTGCCCGCATGGGAGACTGGTACGCGCCGAATGCGAGTTTCAAAGACCCGTTCAAAGAGGTGCAAGGCCTAGCGCAAATACAGTTGATTTTTGAACATATGTTTGAGAGCTTGCAGCAACCACGTTTTGTCGTGACTTCTCGCATTGTGCAAGGTACCCAGTGCTTTTTAGTGTGGGATTTTCTGTTTCGCTTTCAAACCATGCAGCGCCAAGTCGATCAATGCATACGCGGCGGCTCTCACTTGGTATTTGAACGCAACGCGCAAGATGAATGGCGCATCGTGATGCACCGAGACTATTGGGATGCAGCAGAAGAACTCTATGAAAAACTGCCTTGGGTCGGTGGCTTGATGCGCTGGCTGAAACAACGCGTCAACAGTTAAACACCCTGCGACACTGTGTGGCCGTTGCCATGCGTCATGACGATTTGGATTAAACCGGCAGTGTTTCTTGAAAACTGGGACGCTGCATGAGTTTGTCTTGCAGTTTGTCTAAATGGGGATGGTCCTTGCGCCAGTTCGTATGTGGAAAACGGAAATCAAGATAACCGAGCGCACAACCCACTGCTATATCGGCGAGTGTGAGGTGGTTGCCACAACACCAACTTTTTTCCCCCAAGCCGAGTGACATGGCCTTCAAGCTGTCTTGCACTTTGCCGAGTTGACGGTCTATCCAGACTTGACTGCGTTGCGCATCCGTGCGGCCTGCCCAATGCGCTTCCAACCGAGCAGCAATCGCTGCATCTAACAAGCCATCTGCCAAGGCCTCCCAGACTTTGACCTCGGTACGCTCTCGGCCGCTAGGGGGAATCAATTTGCCGACCGGCGACATCGTGTCAAGGTACTCCACGATGACACGTGAATCGAACAAGGCTTCACCCGCTTCCATCAGCAAACAAGGTACTTTGCCTAAAGGGTTGTATTCAACAATGCGGGAATCAGCAGCCCAGACATCTTCAAGAAGAAATTGGTATTCCAATTTTTTTTCAGCCATCACGATGCGTACTTTTCGCACATACGGGCTGGTCACGGCGCCTAACAGTTTCATAAGGTATGGGGTTTGTTATCGATTGGCCATTTTATAGATACAAAGCTGATCTTTTCTTTCAATGGTGACAAGGCCTAAAATCAAGCAATGAACTTACAACCCGTCAGCGCCTTGTCGCCACTCGATGGCAGATACGCCAACAAACTGTCCCTGCTCAGGCCTTTGATGAGCGAACAAGGATTCATGCACCGGCGGGTACAGGTAGAAGTCACTTGGCTGCTGGCTTTGTCCGACAGCGGCATGCCCGAATTCAAGCCTTTTTCAACTGCGGCGCGTGTGTTTTTACGCGGACTGATTGACAGCTTTTCTGCTGAGGATGCGTTGTCTATCAAAGAGATTGAAAAAACCACCAACCATGATGTCAAAGCCGTGGAGTACTGGCTCAAGGCGCAATGTCAGAGCGCTGATTTAGCAGATGCGTTGAAATCTGAACTGGCTGCTTCACTTGAATTTATCCATTTCGCATGCACCAGCGAAGACATCAACAACACCAGCCATGCGTTGCAACTCAAATCAGCACGCGCGCTTGTGCTGTTGCCTGGGTTGCAAGCAGTGGCCTTCAAACTGCGTGAGATGGCGCACGCTTATGCCGATCAGCCCATGCTTAGCCGCACCCACGGTCAAACCGCCAGTCCAACCACGGTAGGCAAAGAAATGGCCAATGTTCTGGTGCGCTTGGAGTCCGCCATGTCACGGATTGCACAAGTCCCGTTGCTGGCCAAAATGAACGGTGCGGTAGGCAATTTCAATGCCCATGTTTCTGCGCGTGCAGACTACGACTGGGAGGCTTTTGCAAGACGCGTGATTGAAACCACAGACACACCTACCGACGCCTCTGTGGCCATGGGCCTTGGCCTGACTTTTCAGCCTTACAGCATTCAAATCGAGCCGCATGATTACATGGCCGAGTTGTTTGACGCCGTGGCGCGGGCCAACACCATACTCATCGATTTATCGCGCGATATCTGGGGCTATGTCTCGCTGGGTTATTTCAAGCAGCGTTTAAAAGCCGGTGAAATCGGTTCTTCCACCATGCCGCATAAAGTCAACCCCATCGACTTTGAAAATGCCGAAGGCAACCTGGGCTTGTCCAATGCTTTGCTGCGCCACTTGAGCGAGAAACTACCCATCAGCCGCTGGCAACGCGACTTGACCGACAGCACGGTGTTGCGCAATATGGGCGTGGCGCTGGGCTATGCGGTACTGGCGCATCAGTCGCTGCTGCAAGGGTTAAACAAACTTGAATTGAATGCTGAGGCTTTGCATGCAGATTTGGACAACGCTTGGGAAGTATTGGCAGAGCCGATTCAAACCGTGATGCGCCGCTTTGGCGTCAGCGGTGCCTACGAACAACTGAAAGAAGTCACGCGCGGACAACGCGTCACCCGCGAAGACTTGCACGGTCTCATCCAACAACTGGCGATTCCCGATACAGAAAAACAGCGTCTGCTGACACTCACACCAGCGACTTATACCGGAATGGCTGCTGCTTTGGCGCGTCGTGTATGAGCCAGTGGCGCGTGATTCAACACACTTTAAAACAAAGCTGGCGCACATCACAAGTATTGGCTGTACGCAGCTTTTTATTCGCCTGTTGAAACAGCATTCAAGCCTTCTGCCGCCCGCTCTGCATAGCGGTTGAAGCGCCACGAGGATCGGTTCAATGTGATGCGTCGCCAGACCTGCCGCTTGGCACCTGGGCCCATCTCTGTCCAGTGTTGCACTTCTTCAAACGTACGACCGCAACCTTTGCACAAAGGATCGCCTTGACTGGTTGAGCAAATGGCAATGCACGGCGTGTCTGGCGTGGTGTCATACCATGTGCGCCATGCGGCAAAGGCTTTGAGCGGAAAACCTTTTTCAGCAGCCTCTTCTTCATGGTGAAACACCATCAACGCATAGACTTCGGCGAGTGCGCGCAATTCTGGCGCGAGGGTCACGCCATCAGGCGAGGGTTTCAGTTTGCGCCAATAGTTAATAGCCGCCTCTATGTCGGTGATATGAATGGTATCGCGCGTACTCATTGGTTTTGCGGTCGCAACAACTCAATGCGAATCTTTTCCAGTGCTCGCAAACGGGTATCGATGATCGAGGCTTCTTGCTGAGCGGCCAAATCAAGTTGCCCTTGTTGGCTGAGTTTGCGAGCCAACTCTTGACCGGCACGCAATCTGTCAATCGCAGCAACTTCGTCCCATCGCACCGCGCGCGACTCGGCATCTGCTCGTATGGCTTGCAAAGACAAACCGTTTTGTAAATAGGCTTGGGCTTCTATGTCCCAGGCCAACGGATCTCTGGGAAATTGCGCCAGCCATAACTGCATTTTTTCAATCACTTGTTGTGTCTGCGCTTTGTCTTTGCTGGCTAGCTTGCATTGCATCAAGAGCAAATGATCAGGCCTGTCTGTCGCTATTTCGCTGATGAGCTTTATACAAGCCTGAGGATTTCCTAGTTGAAGTTCGGTGTCTGCGGACAGCCACTGGACCGCTCGCAAGGCTGTGGCGTCTGATGCGCTGAAGGTGAGCAACTTACGAATAACTTCTCTGGCCTTGTCTTTTTGGCGTTGCTGTGTATAGGCCATGGCAGCGGCATACATCACGCCTGCTGTGCGCAAGAGCTGGTTGTCTGCGGGCGTGAGATTTTCATAGGTTTTGATCAGCATTTGTACTTCTTCAGCGCGCGTGCTCATCAGCGCTCTGGCACGGGCAGACATCAGCACATGCTCCAAACTGCCTACATTGCTTTGCGTGCTGGTGGCATTCGCGCCCATGCGAGACTGCATATCACCTATGCGTTCAGTGGTCAGGGGATGGCTGCGTAAATAGGGAAAGCCGCCGCTGTCATTCAAGCGCGACGCCAGTGCCAGTTTTTGAAACATACTGACGACACCTTGTGGTTCAAAACCAGCGTTGGTCATGACGGCGTAACCCAGTCGATCCGCCTCACGCTCCATGTCCCTGGAAAAATTCAACTGCCCTTGGGCCACACTGGCGGTGCTGCCCATGATCAATGCGTTGGCCGCATCAGGGCTTCTGCTGGCAGCCAGCACGCCCAGCAACATACTGCCAATCAACCATGGGGTTTGTTTCATCTGGCTGTCTTGCGAACGCGCGATATGGCGTTGCGTCACATGGCTGAGCTCGTGGCCCAATACCGCAGCCAATTCATCTTTGTTGGACACCACGGCGATCAAACCCAAATGCACGCCCATGAATCCACCGGGCAGCGCGAATGCATTGACTGTGCGGTCTTTGACCAACAACACATCCCATGCATAGGACTCATCAAGCTCAGGCTGTAAATACCCAAGTAATTTTGAAGATTCGCGCAATGGCTGCCAAATACTTTGCAAATAAAAAAGCAGCACAGGGTCGTCCATGTAATCCGGGTCACGCATCAATTGCCGCATGATGGACTCACCCAAGCGTCTTTCCTGTTGCACGCTCATGCTGTTGCCGTCACCGATATTGGGCAGTCTGCTTGCGGTTTGTGCATTCACTCCTACAGCCAAGCAGGCTATTGCCAATGCAGCAGCCAATTGTTGTGAGCGCTTGAACATGGTTTTCAAAGGTGACAGGTAGGTAAATCGTATGATCGGAGGGAGATGTTACCCCTCGAACGGGCCCGCGGCGAAAGCCGGGGCATCAAGCAGACTGTCGCAACAGGTTTTTATCATGTCACTTACACATTTCGATGACCAAGGCCAAGCCCACATGGTCGATGTCGGCCCCAAAACCAGCACCCATCGTGTGGCCATTGCAGCGGGGGAGATCACCATGTTGCCGGCCACATTGGCGCTGATCGAAGCAGGCACTGCCAAAAAAGGCGATGTGATTGGTATCGCGCGTATCGCAGGTATCCAAGCCGCCAAGAAAACCTCTGATTTGATACCACTGTGTCACCCCTTGGCACTGACGCGGGTTGCCGTGGATTTTTCCACCCACCATGACCCGGCGCGCGTGAATTGCACCGCCACAGTCGAAACCCACGGCCAGACCGGCGTGGAAATGGAAGCGTTAACTGCGGTGCAAGTGGCCTTGCTGACAATTTATGACATGTGCAAGGCGGTAGACAGAGGCATGACCATCAACGGTGTGAAGTTGATGGAAAAGCATGGCGGTAAGAGCGGGAGTTTTGTGGCGCAAGAGTAAGCACTAACAAATGAAAGAGGCTGAGAAGTTCACAACCGGAGTTTGTCCCATTCCTGTCCCAATGAAGGAATACAGATGGCTTCGTTTAGATTTCACGGCAACAGATGGCAAGCACGAATTAGAAGAAAAGGATACCCTGAGATTACAGATAGCTTCATGACTAAGCTTGATGCTGAACGTTGGGCGCGGTCTGTAGAGTCCGAAATGGACAAAGGCCAGTTCGCCGACAACATTAAAATTCAGCAAATTACGTTGAAAGAAATAATTCTGCGGTATGTTAAAGAAGTTACGCCGACTATGAAGTCAGCAAAAGAAGACGCTATAAGACTACAAGCAATTGCAAGAAAACCAATAGCTAACTGGAGTTTGACAAACTTAAACGCGAGTCGGATTGCTGCATACCGCGATGAACGTCTTAAGCAAGTCAGCAACGGCACAGTCATACGAGAGCTGGCATACCTGTCTTCCATCATCAATCATGGGCGTAGAGAGTGGGGCATCAACACGCTCAACCCTGTACAAAATGTCCGCAAACCAACCTCACCCGCTGGTAGGACACGCAAGCTTTCAGACGATGAGAAGTCAAAACTACTCCAAGCCCTTGAGCCTAAGGGCAGACAAAACATTTGGACTAAACCTGTCGTGGTTCTTGCACTAGATACGGCCATGCGCAGAAGTGAGCTGCTTGCACTTCGATGGGAAAACCTCGACCTTGTTCGCCAGACCGCGTTTTTACCTGACACAAAAAATGGGTCCCCTCGCATCGTGCCACTATCAACCGCGGCAGTTGAACTTTTGAGGTCACTTCCCAGAAATTTATCTGGCGAGGTTTTCCCAATAAAGTACTTTACTCTCGATGCAGCATTCAAACGAGCGGTAAAAAGAGCTGGTCTTGCAAACTTCCATTTTCACGACCTACGCCACACTGCAATTACTGCGATAGCGGAAAAGCTGCCCAACCTGATTGAACTGTCCGCCGTAACTGGTCACAAGAGCCTTTCGATGTTGAAGCGTTATTACCATCCAAGCGCCGAAAACTTAGCTCGCAAACTTGGTTAATTGATCAATGCTTCTTCAAATTGTTTTGTTCTAGCATGGACTTGCGTTCAATGACTTGCCCCATGCGGCCGTGACACTATTGTTTCAAAAAGGATTGAATCTCATTGAGGTCGGCATAGCAAGTAAATAAAACTTTGCCTTATGCTTCAGAGGTACACGCTTTTGAGGCAGGAGGAGTTACCGGTGTAGCTGGTCTGAGTTGAATTTATAAATGCCGCAAAATAGACGATTTATAGCAATCAACCGAAAGCAGGTTCAAGTCTCAATGGCAAGTAACAAATTTCCAATCGTCGCCAGATACTAAACCACAGTAATCTTAAGTGCGCGCCTCTACATACCGACTTACTTGCAATTTTTTAATGTTACAATGTTATGCGAGAGGGTTAGCAGATTTGTACCACACTTTTTACCAGTTCTTCGGGCGGGCGTAGCATATGTTACGTGTTATAGAAGCCTGTTACGTTTTATTTTGACTCAAAAATTGTAAGTCCTTGATTTCATTGAGTTTTATTTTGTAATGTTACAATGTTACAATGTTACGTCGAAAAAAAGAGCGAACGGGAAAACGCAATGGACAGCGCGTGCAATTCGTACCACGCAATTTTTTAAAAAATCCTACCGACCCCCTCTATTTATAAATATATATAACAATATAACATTAGCCTTTTAAGCCCCGCCGTTCCTCACTTTTTCATGTTACGTTACGTTTTCAAGAACATAACAGTATAACATTCAGCGCCCCAAACATAACACAAATCTGTGGTACAAATCTGCTAACCCTCCCGCATAACAATGTAACAACATAACATATAACATTCACCACCCCAATACATAACACTGCGCACCTACCCAAATACTGCGTTTTGCTACTTGGACTGATTCTTGATGATGACATAGGCCTATTTGATAAGGCGCTCAAAGTAACACTATAAATCTGTGCAATTGGTCCTGAGCATAATAAATTTACCACTTCCTTTGACTTCACCACACAGTTATTTCCGATGATGCTTACTACAAATATTGAACAAAATCTCATCACTCTCCGCGGGCGTGTTTCATACCAATGCTGCCAAGCCAAGTCCAAACGCACAAAGCAGCAATGTGCGGCCCCTGCCCTCAAAGGCAAACTGGTGTGTAAAACGCATGGCGGGCGAAGTACTGGCCCAAAAACGGAAGCTGGTCGGCAACGTTGCGCTGATGCAAAGACCGTTCATGGTCGCGAGACCCGCTCTGCCCGCCGAGCCCGTTCTGAAAAAATAGCCGAGCTTCAAATGCTTGAACAAATGGGTCGGAGACTGGGTTTTCTAGTTGGGCCGAAAACCAGAGGACCGAAGAGTGGAAATAAGTTTTGAGCTAAAGGGGTGGTTTTAGGGTTTAACGAAAGTGATTTTTCGAATTAAATTATTATCTTGATCCGCAATATAAATATTGCCTAATGAATCTATAGCTATTCCAGTTGGAAGTGCAAAACTAGCCAATCTACCTGGGCCATTGTCACGGCCAACAAATTGAGCACTACTTCCCGCGATAGTTGTCACCATGCCAGATGGAGAAATTTTTCGAATAAGGCGGTTGTTCGCATCTGCTACGTAAATATTTCCCACTGAATCTACTGCAACACCTCGCATTTGATAAAAGCTCGCTGCAGTACCCGTACCGTTATCGCTGCCGCTACGACCGCCAGCAAGTGTAGTTACATCACCTGATGGTCCTATTTTCCGAATAAGGTTGTTATTCGAATCTGCTACGTAAATATTGCCTATTGAGTCAACTGATAATCCCGTTGGGCCGCTAAAACTAGCTGCAGTACCAGTACCATTAGCTTTGCCTGGGCTAACACTGCCGGCAAGTGTAGTTACGATGCCAGTTGGTGTTATTTTACGAATTAGGTTTCCGTCACCCACGTAAATGTTTCCTATTGAATCAACTGATAATCCCTGTGGATATGAGAAAGTAGCAGAAGTACCTGTGCTATCTAAATTGCCGTAAGATCCACTTCCTGCAAAAGTAGTAACTAAACCAGATGGTGTAATTTTACGAATTATTCGATTTCCTGTATCCGCAACATAAACAATGCCTGTTGAATCTACAGCAACCCCAGATGGCCAATAAAAATTAGACTTATCACCTGTACCATTTGTACTTCCTTGCACTGTACCAATTATTTCACCTTTTAATCCCCCTGCAAGCGTAGACACCACTCCAATTGATGATATTTTTCGAATTCTATTGCCGTAATAATCTGCAACATAAATATCGTTATTTAAATCTACAGATACTCCTCTCGGAGTACCAAAAGATGCCGAAGTACTAATTCCATCTGTCGCACCCCATTCACCACTGCCAGCAAGCGTAGTCACCATCGGAGTCAAACACTCAACGCTAATATTGGTTACATTACTTTGGCTAGTCCCGCTACCTTGACTTACCTTACATAACTTGTAGTTGGGTTCTTGTTGGATGCTTACTGAATAGGTTGTCCCTGCGGGTATTGGTTTAGTAAAGTTAAATGCACCATTGGCCGAAAGTGTTATTAGATCATTGCCATTGTTTGAAAGAGTTATGGTTTGTCCAGCGTCTAGACCACTTAAAGTACCACCAATAAGGGCCATGTTTTTATTATCAATGAAAGTGATTTTTCGTATTCGGGCGTTCTCGCTATCAGCAATATAAATCGCACCGGATGGATCCACTGTTAGTCCTCTTGGAGTGGCAAATCTTGCAACTGGGCCGGTACCATCTGCATAACCTAGGCTCGCATTACCAGCAAGAGTTGTCACCATTCCATCTGAAGTTATTTTCCTAACGAGGTTCCCATTAAACTCTGCGGCGTATAGAGTCCCGCTTGAATCCACGGTAATAATTGGATTCCAAAAACTTGCAACCGATCCTTGTCCGTCAGTACCATCACCAGCCCCACCACCAGCAAGAGTTGTTTTTACTCCGCTCGGCGTGATTTTAAGAATTTTTTGCCCTTTAACTGCATAAACGTTGCCAATTGAATCAACTGTAATATTATTTAAGTAGCCTTCTAAGTCAAACAAAGTAGTAACTACACCATTTGATGTGATTTTCCTTATATATCTTGATGAATCAATTCCATAAATGTTTCCAGAGGAATCTAAGGTAAGTGAATCCATAAAATAAAAACTAGCATTTGATCCAGTGCCATCTGTTCTGCCCGAGGTCCCATTACCAGCAAGCGTAGTTACAACCCCATCTGGAGTAACTTTTCGAATTGAATGGTTTTCTGAATCAGACACATAAATATTACCAGCTGAATCTACTGCGGGGGAACTAAGGTCACCGAACCTAGCCATTGATCCCGCACCATCAATAAACCCTTTTGTAACACCACCTGCAAGTGTTGTCACCACCCCAGTGGGAGAAATTTTTCTTATTGACCTTGAGTCTGTTGCATAAATATTACCAAATGAATCCAGAGCAACACCGCTTGGACCACTAAAACTAGCTTGTAAACCGATGCCATCCAAATGATCCTTGATTCCATTACCCGCAATAGTATTAACAAAAGGCGTTAAACATTCTATTTTGACACTAGTTTTATTATCGACATTCCCGCTGCCTTGACTTAATTTGCATAATTTGTACTTTGGTTCCCGCTGAATGCTTACTGAATAGGTCGTCCCAGCGGGTATTGGGTTGTTGAAGTTAAATGCGCCATTAGCCGACAGCGTTATTGGATCGTTCCCATTGTTTAGAAGTGTTATTGTTTGTCCAGCATCTAGTCCACTTAAAGTCCCGCTAACGTTATAGGTCGGTATATTTGGAGTCGGAGTCGGGGCTGGAGTTGGGACTGATGGTGTTGTTGCAGGTGTAATTTGAATCGGGTTTAGTGGCTGTGTGGGAGGAATAGTTACTGATGTGTTCTTGTAATTAATCAACGGTGAACAGTTTGTATTTTTAAGTCTTTGCACATTAGCCTGCTGGGGTGCAGATGAATTATCTTGCGCACCATCCAAATAAGCCAATCCTGCAATGTCAGACCACGCAGAGCTTTGCAATGCCAGCCAGAAAGCATCTGCAACTGCCTTAACACTAACATCTTCTTTGACCATGCGCACCGTATAAGTCATGGTAGCCAGTGGATTCAACCCATTTGCTGTTTGTGTCCTGTTTTGGTAGGCAGCTTGCCCGTTGATGTCAAAATTCGGGCCGCTAGCGTCCAACTTTATGAACTGTGCGTTGATTGACAAGGGTAACAGTCCCATCTGGTATCCACCACCTGAGGTGATTGCCAAAGCTATTGCATCATTTGTTTTATAGGACTCTGTGATTTGAAGTTTGGCTGTGCCATTGCTTGCGCCAAGAGGATTCAATGCTGCGTTTGACTTTGTCTTATTCGCTGGTAGACCGCATGAGTTGTTCAATAGCAGCATGTTTTGGGCTGCTTTGGTTGCGTGGGTTAACTCTGCTTGGTTCAGGGTTAATGGGGTTGTGTCACCCGAAATCAAATCTGATACCGCCTTGACCTTGCCTTCTGTGCTGTACAAGCTCGAGAGTTGCGCTTGCTTGATGCTTGGCTGACAAGCACCTGTCATGTCCCCGACCGTGCAACTTGCGGGCAAAACTCCATTCCGTATGTTTTGACCCTGTAATGCACGATAAAAACTATCATTCACTGCAACGCCAAACCCTTGTAGAAACGTAGGAGCTGATCGGATAAGGCTTAATTTGCCTAAAGTACCGCTTACAGGATTGTTCAGTGCTTGGTATTCGCTAGGTTCAACATGTGAGATAACGAAATTGGGTTTGTATGAAACGCTTGTGATTAGACAACTGAGTACAGGCGCTAATGGATTAGTTGAGTCAACAGTAGTGCATCCACTTTGAGTCGCTGATGGTTGCGAATACCCATAAAAAGCATTGTCCCTGTAACCAGAAATTGCTATGGATTGACTTGTCAATAATTGAGAGATGCCCACCGATGAAGAGTTGGCCCAATTTGTCATGTTGACCAAAACACGCTTGGGCCCTTTGGAGAAAACTCCTACTCTGGATTGCCCATAAAAGGAAACATGTGATGCTGAATTGCTATTTAGGATTTTTGCAACAGGAACAGAGGTGTCAAAAATGGATGAAACGATGGAGGACTGAACTGGTGAATTTGATATTGCTGTAAAGACACTGCTCGTAGATGCAATGTTGAGCGTTACCTCAGGAGGGCAGGTATTGACTTTTCTCTCAATGGTTGATGTGTCGCACTGAGTAGCTGTGGTGCTGGGAGTAGCAGCAAATAAAAGCGTGCCTTGAAACGCCAAGAATGCGGTCAGCAGGTTTATGATGAAATTTTTCATGGCTCATAGAACTTATTTGTCTCACTAAACCATAACTTACATATTTGCACTGTGTATTCATTTATAAAACTATTTCATAGTCATTTAAGACTAATTTAGATAACCAAATGGATGCTCTGTGCCTCTTGCATTTCAAGTGAATTATTTGGCATTAACAGATTATGGCTGCTGACAAGCCTACTGGGTTCGCCCTGTCCTCAAAGGCAAACTGGTATGCAAGACGCATGGCGGGCGAAGTACAGGCCCAAAAACGGAAGCTGGTCGGCAACGTTGCGCTGATGCAAAGACCATTCATGGTCGCGAGACCCGCTCTGCCCGCCGAGCCCGTTCTGAAAAAATAGCCGAGCTTCAAATGCTTGAACAAATGGGTCGTATGCTGGGGTTAATAGTCGTGCCGAAGACTAGAGGACCGAAGTGTAAAATTTCCAATAATCTGTTTGACTAGTTTTTAAACATTTTTATGTTTGGGTTTATAAAACGTAATTAATAATAAACCAATCCAAAACCAACATGACTGCCATCAATTTTTTTGTCGTATCCATTAATCTTATAGTTTTCTGATACGTATCTTAATGATAGTGCTAATTGATCATTAGCGCCAGCTTTTTTGTCAAATAAGTACTGTAACTCAATAACTTGTCCTAAACTGGAATTAAAACTATAGGCTTTTAGATCTGCAGCTATACCTGTTGTCTTAGTTTTTGCTGATAAAGATTTACGTAATCCTATGCCAAATTTTACCTTGCTTTCAACAAAATTGTAAAATAAAACCGCTTCTAAGGGGACACGATCAAAACTGATATTCCCATTATCAGCGCTTGTAGAGTCTGTATGGTATCCAAGTGTTGTTTGAATATCAAAATCAGGATCTACAACATAACTTATACCTGCGTTAATATAAATTCCACCACCAGCTTTAATATCAAAAGTAGAGCCATCGGTGTATCACCCAGTATACATTTTTTCTCCACCACTACTTACGCCAATTGACCCAACAAATTTAATTCTGTCATCACCAGCGAATGCAGGTATCGATATGAATGCAAGCAAAATAAATAATATAGTTGTAAGAAATTTATACATAACTATCCACTCCAGTTTTATTCAGGTAAAGTATTTGATATTGAATGATGCAAGAGTTTTCCGAGTTTGAAGAGTCCGAAGTCTAAATGTAAATAGTTACTTACTAGGTCTAATTTGTTAAGGCTTAAGGAATGTTATTTTTCGAATCAGGTGGTTATAGCTGTCAGCCACAAACAAATTACCTGATTTATCAACTGTAATTCCTCTTGGTCTATTAAAACTAGCATCTGTACCAGTACCATTGACACTACTAAGTTGCCCAGTACCTGCAAGTGTTGTCACCAACCCAGAAGGTTTAATTTTGCGAATTAGATTGTTAAGATCATCTGCCACATACACATTACCTGATGAATCAACTGCAATTGCTCTTGGACCGTTAAAACTAGCACCAATTCCTGTACCGTTTGCACTTCCTTGTTGCCCATTACCAGCAAATGTTGTCACCACCCCAGAAGAATTAATTTTCCGTATTTGATGGTTAAGAGTATCTGCAACAAATACATTACCTAATGTATCAACTGCGATTCCGCTTGGGCTATTAAAACTAGTATCAGTACTAGTATTAGAGTTACCTATTTGGCCAGTTCCAGCAAATGTTGTTACCACCCCAGAAGGGTTAATTTTCCGTATTAAATTGTTACCGGTATCTGCCACAAATACGTTACCTAATGAATCAACTGCGATTCCGTTTGGATATTGAAAACTAGCTTTTGTACCAGTACCGTTTACACTACCAATTTGGCCAGTACCTGCAAATGTTGTTACCACCCCAGAAGAGTTAATTTTCCGTATTAGGTGGTTACTGGTATCTGCCACATACAAATTACCTGATGAATCAACTGCAACAGAATTTGGGGTGTTAAAACCAGCATCAGTACCTGTTCCGTTTACACTACCAATTTGGCCTGTACCTGCAAATGTTGTTACCACCCCAGAAGAGTTAATTTTCCGTATTAGGTGGTTACTGGTATCTGCCACATACAAAATACCTGATGAATCAACTGCAACAGAATTTGGTACAAAAAAACTAGCGTTGGTGCCAGTACCGTTTGTACTACCTTGTTGGCCACTACCAGCCAGCGTACTCACAACAGGTGGCAAACACATTACGCTTACGTTGGTTACATTACTTACTAGTGTCCCACTACCCTGACTAACTATACACAGTCGGTCGCTGGTATGTTCCTTGATACTTACCGAGTAAATCGTACCGGGAAGTCTTGGCTTAGAAAAAATAAACGCACCATCAGACGAAAGGGTAATTGATTCGTTGTCAATGTTTAGAATTGTTAGTGTTTGTCCAGCATCTAAGCCGCTCAAAGTACCAGCAATAGTGTAGTTGTAACTTGGGGGTATCGATGGCGGCACCGGCGGTGCTGTCGAACTAGGAAATGAGGACGGCCAACGTACTCCCGTATTTTTGCTAACGATCAAGGGTGAGCAGTTTGTATTTTGAAGTCTTTGCACTTTAGATTGCTTAGGGCTAGTTGGGTTATCTTCTGCACCATCTATATAAGCCAATCCAGCTATATCAGACCATGCAGAACTTTGTAATGCCAACCAAAAAGCATCTGCAACCGCTTTGACACCCGCATCCTCTTTGACCATTCGTACCGAATACGTCATAGTAGCCAACGGATTCAACCCGTTCGCTGTTTGTGTCCTGTTTGGATAAGCAGCTTGCCCGTTTATGTCAAAGTTCGGGCTAATAGCATCTAATTTTATAAATAGTGCATTGCTTCCCAGGGGCTGCATGCCAATTTGATAACCTGATCCTGTTGATATGGCTATACCTACTTCATTATTTGTTTTATAGGTCTCTGCGATTTGAAGTTTTGTTGAGCCATTGGTTGCGCCAAGAGGATTTAATGCTGCGTTTGACTTCGTCTTATTCGCTGGCAAACCGCAAGGGTAGTTCAAGAGCAGCATGTTTTGGGCTGCTTTGGTTGCGTGGGTTAACTCTGCTTGGTTCAGGGTTAATGGGGTTGTGTCACCCGAAATCAAATCTGATACCGCCTTGACCTTACCTTCTTTGCTGAACAAGCTAGAGAGTTGTGCTTGCTTAATGCTTGGCTGACAAGCACCAGTCATGTCCCCGACCGAACAACTTGCGGGCAATACCCCATCGCGAAGGTTTTGGCCTTGAAGTGCACGATAAAACCTATCATTCACTGCAATACCAAACCCTTGCAGAAACGTAGGAGTTGATCGGATAAGGCTTAATTTGCCTAAAGTACCGCTTACAGGATTGTTCAGTGCTTGATATTCGCTAGGTTCAACATATGAGATAACGAAATTGGGTTTGTATGAAATGCTAGTGATTGGACAACCTAGAACGGGTGCCAAAGGGATTGAAGAGTCAACAGAAAAGCATCCAGCTTGTGTCGTTGAGGGTTGCGTATACCCATAAAAAGCATTGTCTGCGTAGCCAGCAATTGCTATGGATTGACTTGTCAATAATTGAGAGATGCCTACAGATGAAGAGTTAGTCCAATTTGTGATGTTGACCAAAACACGCTTGGAAGTGCCTCCAAAAATATAAGGCTTTGATTGTCCATAAAATGAAACATGGCTGGTTGAGCTGCTATTTAAGATTCTTGCGACAGGAACAGAGGTATCAAAAATGGATGAAACGATGGAGGACTGAAATGGTACGTTAGTAATCCAATTATAAACTGTACCAATAGAAGTAATATTGAGAGTTACATCAGGTGCGCAGGTACTTACCTTTCTCTCAATAGTCGAGGCATCACATGGCGAAACAGGCGTAGCCGCAAATAAAAGCGTGCCTTGAAACGCCAGAAATAAGGTAAAAATTTTTGTAAGTAATAAGTATTTCATATCAGTAAAGACTTGTTCATGTTTAAATGTTATCTTACAAATATGAAATGTATAATCATTTCGAAGTCTTATTCTTAGGCATTTGAGACTAATTTAGATAGCCAAATGGACGCTCTGAGCATCTTGCAATTCAAGTGAATTATTTGGCATTAACCGATGATGGCTGCTGACAAGCCTACTGGGTTCGTCGACTAGCTCTAAAAAACCCCTCTGCTCAAAATAGTCCACTTCTAAAAACCATGCATTGTTTGAGTAAATCACAGTTAATAGGTACTTAGATGGGACCCAAACAAAATTAAGGGGGGTGGGGGCACGGTGGGGGTCAGACTTTGAGAAAATTCAGATTCCAGTCCCTCAAAGATCATTTCACAATGTAGTCGGCATCATAAAAACTTGACCAAAATTAAAAATCTGATATTCTCAGTTTTGTCCCAATCCTGTCCCACTAACCCCTTGGAAACTGGAGATAAGCTGGGTTTTGAATTTTGTAAGTCTTTGATTTTGTTGGTTTTTTAGTGGCCTTGCTGACAATTTATGACATGTGCAAGGCGGTAGACAGAGGCATGACCATCAACGGTGTGAAGTTGATGGAAAAGCATGGCGGTAAGACCGGGAGTTTTGTGGCTGACTGATTAAGTCGACAATGAATATTTGATGAAAAAGCAGTC
>Ga0214921_10004093_pt1 | contig 21812 bp, 12 predicted proteins | sample LL1505_MetaG_FD_177992 | JGI IMG/M metagenome (GOLD analysis project Ga0214921, IMG submission 177992) | Freshwater microbial communities from Lake Lanier, Atlanta, Georgia, United States - LL-1505 | ecosystem: Environmental > Aquatic > Freshwater > Lake | place: USA: Georgia | collected... | reverse complement strand
CTTCCCTCGCCACCAAAAATTGTGTCAGAGCCAGATTTGCCATAGATGTAGTCGTCACCCGCTCCACCAATAATTAGGTTTGCTGAATCATCGCCATAGATTTCATCACCGGCCGCGCCACCGGTTACATTTTCCGCATGGTAGAAGGTGTCGTGCCCTGTTCCATCTGATACGCCAATGCTCAGCTTGATAGTGACCTTTGTTGTCGTCCGCGAGTATGAGACGGTGTCGCTACCCGCACCCAAATGCAACGTGTTGCTTACTTGATTCGCAATGATTTTGTCATCGCCAGAACCAGTTGTGACATTCTCTACGCCAGAGATATAATCAGAGCCGTTACCACTGATGGTCGACTTAACTAAATCGACCATCAAACTATTTGTTACAGATGACGAATCGAAAAGGTCTATTCCATTGCCACCATATAGTTTGTCATCGCCAGCACCATCAAATAGCACATCATTTCCCGAACCAGTGCTGATTACATTATTTTCTGAGTTGCCGAATACTGTGTCGTTACCTCTACCGGTAGTTACATTTTCAATGTTGGCTAGGTAATCATTCCCAGCTCCAGTAGCGGTGCCTGAGCGCAAGTCGACGCTCTGGTTTGCAGTAACCGTAGATTGAGACAACAAATCTGAACCAGAGCCACCGTCGAGTTGGTCGTCGCCGGCACCACCAAAAATTGAATCATCGCCCGGTCCCGTTGAAATTACATTATTGGCTGAATTTCCGGTTACTGTGTCGTTACCAGAGCCAGTCTCCACATTTTCAATTTCCGCAATGGAGTCAGTGCCGTCACCGAAAACGGTGCCTTCAGAAACATTAACCTGCAAATCACTGGTAGAAGATCTGCCGCGAAAATAGTCAACGCCAGATCCACCATTTAACTGATCATCCCCAGCACCACCGAATAGCGAATCGTCTCCTTGTCCGGTACTTATGCGGTTGTTAGCGCCATCACCAATTACCGTGTCATTGCCAGAGCCGGTCTCAACATTCTCAATGCCAGAAACCACATCAGAACCATCACCGCGGAGAGTGCCAGAATTTAGGTTTACCTCGAAATCAATGGTTAGTGACCCAGCAGAAAACGAGTCAGTGCCTGGGCCGCCATCAAGTTCGTCGTCACCCGAACCGCCGAACAACGAGTCGTTACCGGCTCCAGTGTTTACAGCGTTATCAGCGGCGTCTCCAATGACAGTGTCGTCACCAGAGCCAGTTTCCACATTCTCAATTTCAGTAAGCGAGTCTGCGCCGTCGCCCGATGCCGTTCCAGTAACGAGATTTACAGATATGGATTCGCCCGAGCTTGAATATGAGACAGTGTCAGCGCCTGTTCCGCCATCAAGAACATCGTTGCCGCCGCTACCAAACAATGTGTCAGAACCGCCACCGCCAGCTAACCGATTAGTTTCAGAGTTTCCGATTAGGACGTCATCACCTGAGCCAGATTCTGCGTCTTCAAATCCGATTAACTCTTGATTTCCGGGTCCAGTAACCGTTTGTAAAGTTAAGTTGACTTCTAAATCACCCGTAAATGTTGAGAAATCTATTTTGTCGATTCCACTTCCAGCATCGAGTGCATCGTCACCTGTGGAACCAAAAATTACGTCGTTGCCCAGACCTGTTGTGATTACATTGTTCGTCGTAGTGCCCGTAACTGAGTCAGCTCCAGAGCCAGTAACTACATTTTCAAACCCTTTAACCGTGTCACTGCCTTGTCCATTTGCTTGCGATGCGGACAAGTCAACGTCGATATTGGAGCTGGTATTGGCGTAAGACAAAGTATCGGCGCCAGAATTTCCGTCCAGCGCATCATCGCCCTGACCACCGGAAATAGTGTCGTTGCCGGCTCCACCCGAAATCTCATTATTTAAATAGTCACCGAATATTTGATCGTCGCCAGCGCCCGAGCGGACGTTTTGAAAATTGGAAAATTTATCATTTCCTAGCCCGATGCTCGTGCCTGCATTCAAATCGATGTTCAACGGCAAATCTGTGCCAGTAAAAATAAGAGTATTTTGCCCAGAAGAACCGTCCAATGTGTCGTGGCCTGCGCCACCAGAAATGAAGTCGTCTCCCTGGCCAGAATTGATGCGGTCGTCGCCAGCGCCTGCAGAAACGCGATCGTCGCCGGAGCCAGTTGAAACAGTGTTTGACTCAGCGTCGCCAGTTACAACATCGTCACCATCTCCAGTAGTGACATTTTCAATCTCGGAAATTTTGTCACTGCCGAATCCTGTGACCAATCCAGAAACCATGTCTACGGTTAAGTTCGATGTGGCAGACTCTGCGAAATAGGTATCAGTTCCCAGTCCACCGGCGTAAGTGTCATCGCCGGATCCCGCAACTAATGTGTCGTCACCATTGCCACCAGAGTACAAATCGCTACCTGGTCCCCCATCAAGCACATTCGCCGCGTCGTCTCCAGAGAGAAGGTCATTTCCTGACCCCCCAATAACATTCTCAATCTCAGAAACAAGGTCTGAATCTGCGCCCGAAACTTTCCCCGCCGCTAAGTCCACCGTAATTGTTTTCGTCAAGCTGGAATAATCTGCAACATCTTGGCCAAGACCGCCAATCATGGTGTCTGCGCCAACCCCTCCGATTAAGGTGTCGTCACCCAATCCACCGTCTAGTGTGTTGCGCTGCGCGTCCCCCAGAATTCGATCATTTGCTTGACTACCTGTTGCGTTTTGAATTCCGGTAAATTTGGCGTTGATCCCTTCTCCAATTGCCGTCTTGGCCGCGAGATCAATTTCGAGTGGGGTGTTCACATCCGAGTACGAGACAGTGTTTACACCAGTACCGCCTATTACCGTATCTGCACCTTCGCAAGGCAGAAGTGTGTCATTTCCAGCACCGCCATTTAAAGAGTTGTTTTCAGAATTTCCAGTTAAGGTGTCGTTACCCAACCCACCGGTTGCATTAACGAAGCCAGAGAGAGTGGCATTTGCAAGTGTCCCTGATGCGAGTCCGTGTGCAAGATCAATTACTACAGGTTCCGTTGCCTTGGATGCGGAGAATGTGTTTACTCCAGCGCCGCCTTGGGCTACATCCGCTCCTGTCCCAAGATAAACGACGTCATTACCGGGCCCTGCGGCTAAATTATTGTCGGCCGAACTGCCCGTGATTGAATCGTTTCCAGATCCACCAATAACATTTTCTACTTGAACCAAGCGATCTGACCCTAGCCCAACAGATACTTTCGCCCCAAGATTGATTTGCAGATCTACGGTGGCACCACTGGCATCAAAAGTATCGTTACCTTCACCCGTGTCAATGACATCATTGCCAGCATCTGCAGAAACTGTGTCGTTGCCGCTACCTGTCGAAATGGTATTTGATGATGTGTCGCCAACAACGAGATCATCGCCATAGCCGGATGTAACGTTCCTGAAATTTAAAAACTTGGTATCAATGTTTGTTGCAGCCACAAAGCCATCGCGCAAGTATATTTTGATATCTTCATAACTTGCAGCGAAGTAAAGTGCGTTGACTCCAGCATCTCCGTTTAAGGTGTCGTGTCCAACTCCCGGATCAACTTGGTCGTTACCTAACCCGCCAGAAATAACGTCGTCCCCTGGCCCGCCATCAATTACATCGTTGCCTGAATTTCCGTAAATCGTATCGGCACCACCGAGCCCGCAAATGACATCATTTTTTGACGTTCCAGTTAAAGTGTCGTCGCCACTGGTGCCAACGATTGTGCAGACTGCCCCACTGGAAGCTTGGTAAACAACTGGTTCGGATGCTGCCCTTAATGAGAAACCTAGTAAGAAAAGCGGGCAAGACATTAGAGATATGACAAGCACTTTTCTCATAATGTATGTTTCCTAAAAAATTTACGGAATTCGGAATATTTCCAGCGTTGCATGCTTGGAAAACAACCGAATTGTGAATATTTTAGTGGGAAATAGGTTAGGCGCTACGACGATTCCTATGTCCGAGGCCTGAACATCTGTTTGTTAATGAATATTTTGTGTATTTGTTACTTATATTTCATACTTTTCAACGATTTAGGTGGGTTGCAGGTAAACATTCGTAACTTGCAATCCCACCCAATCAAGTTTGACTTCTAGCCCATGTATTTGCGGCGGCGGATCGCGTACGCCAACGTGGCTAATCCGGCGAATAGTAGACCAGCCTGTAACGGCAGCGGAGTCGTTGTAAATCCGGTGTGCGCAAGTTCACCAGTGTCTGGGTGACAAGCTGCGATGGCCGCACCATCAACTGGCACATATGTTGATGTCACCGAGTTCGTGATGCGAACCTCCACAGTCGCTTCTTTCCGGATGTCATAGAACGGAGCTGATGAGTCGTAGTACCAGCTACCATCGGCTTTCCGTGACATGCCTGGCCAACTAGGAAATTTTGCCTTAGCTGGACACCGCGCTACAAATGGTGAACCGTTTGCAAATTTTGATCGCCTTAAAGTCAATGACCGAGTAATCGTGCAAACCAAAATCCAATGGTTCACTTACGCACTTGATCGAAATCTTTTAATTAAGCCCACAGAAACCTGGGTTGTGAACTACCCGTTAAAGCCACCACTTGATTCCTTGATTCGTAGTCAAAAATTGATTTCACTCGTCACATGCGATCCCAGATGGGGTTCGGCCCGCAGATGGGTTTGGTGGGGGCACCTGATAAAAACAACTAATGCGCCATCAGTAAAGTTCAAGGCCAGTTCTGGCCAATAGCTTTAAACAGAGTGCGGTTTCGCGCTAGCCCAAGACGCCTGCGTTGCTAATACTTGTTCAACATTGCCCAACTGCTTACGCACGGACTCTGGCGCTGTGCCATTAACTGTTGAGCGAGAAGCAAGAGACCCAGCGACTGTTAGCACCGAACGCACATCGCTAGTCAGCGCAGAATCGATAGCACTGAACTGTTCATCAGATAACTCATCAAGTTCGATACCTGCAGATTCAGCAACCTTCACACAAGCGCCAGCTACTTCGTGAGCGTGGTTAAATGGCACTCCCTGTTGAACTAACCATTCAGCAATGTCAGTTGCCAGAGCAAACCCTTGTGGGGCGCTCTCAGCCATCTTTTCGGTATCAAATACTAAAGTTCCAACACATCCAGTCATTGCAGGTAGTACAAGTTGCAATGTATGAATTGCATCAATCACGCTTTCTTTGTCTTCCTGGAGATCGCGATTATAGGCAAACGGCAAACCCTTGAGAATCGTGAGAACCCCGGTTACATGCCCAATTAGTCGGCCAGACTTTCCTCGCGCTAGTTCGGCAACATCGGGATTCTTTTTCTGCGGCATGATGGATGACCCGGTTGACCAAGCATCGTCCAAGGTGGCCCACCCGAATTCGCGGCTTGCCCAGAGGCAAATCTCTTCACCTAAACGAGAAAGGTGAACTCCGATCAAAGCCGTTGTAAACAAGAATTCGGCAACAAAATCGCGATCACTCACGCCATCGATTGAATTTTCGACAATTCCCTCAAATCCGAGTTCGTTAGCAACGGCCAGTGGATCTAATTTAAGGCTTGACCCTGCCAATGCCCCGCTGCCCATTGGCGATTTGGCAGCCCGCTTATCCCAATCTTGCAGTCTCTCGATGTCACGCGCGAATGCATGAATGTGCTTAGCAAGTTCATGTCCAAACGAAACTGGTTGTGCATGCTGCAAGTGTGTGAAACCGGGCGCAGCAGTGTCAACATGTTGTTTAGCTTGCGCGAGAAGCGCCTGCTGCAGTTGACCCACATGTAGTGCAATATCACGCGCACTATTTCGCAAGAACATTCTTAAGTCGGTGGAAACTTGATCATTTCGGCTACGACCAGCGCGCAGTTTTCCGCCAATCTCATTACCAACTATTTCGATAAGCCCGCGTTCAAGAGCGGTGTGCACATCTTCATCAGCAGGAGTTGGTAAGAATTCGCCAGACTCAACCCGAGCAACTAGTTCGGTCAGCCCTGCAATCATCGTGCCGAGCTCAGTCTCAGTCAATAATCCTGCGTTAAACAGAACTCGCGCATGGGCTTTACTCTGTGCAATGTCATAAGGTGCGAGCACCCAATCGAACTGCACAGATTCGCTGAGCGCGGCCATTGCATCACTTGGGCCACTGGCAAACCGGCCACCCCAAAGTCGGGTCATGATTTTAGATCACGCCTTGCCGCAATTTTGCTTGGAAGACCCCAAAGATCAACAAAGCCCTTAGCAAGTGATTGGTCAAAAGTGTCGCCAGTGTCGTATGTTGCTAAGTCAAAATCGTAAAGTGACTGAGGGCTGCGGCGTCCAGTTACCCAAGCACGACCGCCATTCATAGAAAGACGAACTTCACCAGTGACGACGCTGTTCACTTCGTCAAATAAGTTCGATAGTGCGCGACGCAGTGGACTGAACCATAGGCCGTCATAGACTAATTCGCCCCAACGCTGTTCACTCTGACGAGTAAATCTGGCTAGGTCGCGTTCAACCGTGACATTCATAAGCTCTTGATGCGCAGTGATTAGCGCTAGTGCGCCTGGGGCTTCGTAAACTTCGCGACTCTTGATGCCAACTAAGCGATCTTCAACCATGTCGAGGCGGCCAACACCTTGGGCGCCGGCACGTTGATTCAGGATTTCAATCGCTTGCAACATGGTTACCGGCTTGCCATCGATAGCAACTGGTTTACCCTGCTCAAACGAGATGGTCACTTCGTCAACTGGACGCGGAACTGTTGGATCTTGCGTGTAGGTGTAAAGATCTTCAATCGGCGCGTTCCAGATATCTTCAAGGAAACCAGTTTCAACCGCTTTGCCCCAGACATTTTGATCAATTGAATACGGCGACTTCTTGTTAACATCTATCGGCAAATTATGCTTTTCCGCATATTCAATTGCCTTGTCTCGGGTGAGCGCCAAGTCGCGCACGGGTGCGATGCACTTCACATCAGGAGCCAGATTCTGGATACCAACTTCAAAACGAACCTGATCGTTGCCCTTGCCTGTGCAACCGTGAGCCACGATTGTTGCGCCGTGTTTTCTGGCCGCATCAACGAGGTGTTTAACAATTACTGGACGTGACAGCGCAGAAACTAACGGGTAGCGGTCCATGTACAGTGCGTTGGCTTTCAAGGCTGGGAGACAGTATTCGTCAGCGAACTCTTCACGAGCATCGACAACTTCAGCTTCAACAGCGCCACAAGCTAGAGCACGCTCGCGAATAACATCTAGGTCTTCGCCATCTTGACCGACGTCTACTGCGCAAGCAATGACTTCAGCCCCAGTTGCTTCAGCAATCCAACCAATACCTACAGATGTATCTAAACCGCCTGAATAAGCCAGGACTACGCGCTCTGCCACTTTTTCTCCTTAGTTACTTTCACTTACGCTTTACTCGTCCGGAATTGTCCGGCTAACTCTGTTAGTTGCTCGGCAACTGTTTCGCCACCGTTTGGATCCCTCGTGATTACCATGACAGTGTCGTCTCCTGCCACTGTCCCAATAACTGAATCCAGATCCCCACGATCGAGAGCTGAAGCTAAATAACTTGCTGCCCCCGGTGGAGTTCTTAGTACAACGATATTGCCTGAGTGGGTAGCACTCGCCATCAGGTCGGCTAGCGTGCGAGCCAATCTTGATTGGTCTTTGGTTGGGAGTTCTCTGGTGCTGTCCTCGGGTATTGCATAGAAACTAGCGCCATCGGCGCCATGAACTTTAATTGCACCAAGATTTTCTAAATCTCGACTCAGTGTTGCCTGAGTAACTGAAATTCCAACCTCAGAAAGTAGATGCACAAGTTCAGACTGCGAGGAAACCTGTTTAGTCGCGATTAGTTGTGCAATCTTGTGCAGCCTGGCAGTCCGAGTGGTCATGATTGCGCCTCGGCTACCTGCGAAATAGCTTGCTTGAGAATTGCAATGCCTTGCTCTAATTCGGAATCAGAGATGGTTAGCGGCGGAACAATGCGCACTACATTTGGCAGCGGACTATTTGTAATTAGACCCAACTCGCGAGATTTGGTTACTACATCTGCGCCAACATCGGCAGTCAAAACAACGCCAAGCATTGCGCCTCGACCACGAATTTCAGTGATACCCGGGTGATCGACAAAGGCATCTCTAAACGTGCGCTCTATTACCGAGGCACGATACATCAGATCCTCTTTACTAACCACATCAAGTACGGCATTGGCTGCCGCACAGGAAACTGGATTGCCACCGAATGTTGTTCCATGTTGGCCCGCTGTTAGAAGTTCGGCCGCTTTGCCAAAACCGATGCAAGCCCCAATTGGAAGTCCCCCGCCGAGACCTTTAGCTAAAAGTAAAACGTCAGGGAGTATGCCTGCTTTTTCATAGGCAAACATCGTGCCAGTTCGAGCGATGCCAGTTTGAACTTCGTCAATCACTAGGAGTGCGCCAGTTTTGTAACAAAGGTCTCGGGCCGCTTGAAGGTATTCATCGGTAAGCGGGATAACGCCGCCCTCGCCCAAGATTGGTTCAAGCCAAAGCGCCGCAGTTTGATTCGTTACCGCGCTGCGAAGAGCAGAAAGATCGTTTGGCTCAATGAAGGTTATGTCAGGCAGAAGTGGAAGAAATGGTTCCGACTTTGTGGGTTGGCCGGTAACCGAAAGTGCGCCAGTTGTGCGGCCATGAAAACTGCCATTAAGACTGACAATTTGTGTGCGACCAGTTCGGCGTGAGATTTTTATTGCGGCTTCATTGGCCTCAGCACCTGAATTGCAGAAAAACACCCGCGCTCTTGAATTTGTCAGCTCGATAAGGCGATTGGCTAACTTCAGAACCTGCGGGTGAGCAGCAAAATTGCTTGTGTGACCCAAGGTTGCAATCTGTTTACTAACGGCCTTAACTAATTTGGGATGCGCGTGACCCAAACTATTTACCGCGATACCTGCCAGAAAATCAATATAAGATCTTCCTCCCATATCCCAAACAGTTGCGTTTTTGCCCTTAGCGAGTACCAGAGCCGGCGTGCCATAAGTAGCCATGACACTGGAATTCCATTCATCGATATAAATGCTCATCCAGGCACCACCATCGTGCCCACGCCTTCATCAGTGAAAACTTCAAGTAAAACGCAATGCTCTTGTCGCCCATCAACAACTGTTGCTTCCGGAACACCTTGGGTAACTGCCCGCAGACAAGCTTCCATTTTGGGCACCATGCCCGTTTCCAGGGTGCCTATCAATTGCTCAAGTTCGCTAACCGGTATTTGCGAGATCAAATCACTCGTATCTGGCCAATTACGGTAAAGACCTGGAACATCAGTTAAGACGACAAACTTTTCAGCGTTCAATGCCACTGCAATTGCCGATGCTGCTGTATCGGCATTGACGTTATAGAGATTGCCAGCATCATCTAAGGCAACAGTTGAAACAACAGGCACCTGCCCATTTTCAAGAACCGCTAGTAGCGAATCAGGATTTACCTCAGTTACATCGCCAACGAACCCGATATCTACTGGCTCCCCATCAATGATTGCATCACGACGTTGCGCAGTAAGTAGTTTGTGCTGATCTCCGCTTATCCCTACTGCGAAATCACCATGTTGATTAATTAGGTTCACCAGTTGGGCCTGAACCTCGTTCACTAAAACTTCGCGCACAACAGTCATAGTTTCGGCAGTGGTAACCCGATATCCACCAACAAACTCGCTGACTAAACCGCGCGCAGTTAACTCAGCGGAAATCTGTGGTCCACCTCCGTGAACTACCACTGGGCGCAAACCACTCAGGCGAAGAAATGCGATGTCGGCAGCGAAAGCCTGCAACAACTCTTGGTTAACCATTGCGTTGCCACCGAACTTAACCACGATTGTGGCATTACGGAAGCGCTCAAGCCACGGTAACGCCTCGACTAGAACTGAGGCTTTTTGCTGTGGGGTTAAGTGGCTGATCATGTTGAGTACGCCGAATTCTCATGTACATACATGGCCGTTAAATCGTTGGTCCAAAGTGTTGCGGTTGCCTGGCCGCAATTCAACGAAATCCCGATCTCAACAACTCGACCAGAAAGATCTACCTCAGGCTCGATAGCAAGCGCTGAACCTGAGCGACAAACAGCGACACCATTGAAATCCACATCTATACCGTCAGGTTCGAAAGTTGCCGATGTGGTGCCAATTGCTGAAAGCACACGACCCCAGTTTGGATCTTCACCATGTATCGCACATTTCAGTAAATTGCTCCTTGAAACTGCGCGGGCAACTTCTACTGCCTCTTCTTCTGTTGCTGCATTAGAAACGACAATCTTTATGTCTTTTGTTGAACCTTCGGCGTCAGCGATTAGCTGGCGGGCTAAGTCCAAACAGACTGTAGTGAGGGCATCAGTGAACTCGGAAATTTGCACAACTTCATCAGTTGCGCCAGAAGCCAACAAAAGCACTGTGTCATTCGTGGACATACAGCCATCGGAATCAATGCGGTCGAAACTTACTCGAGTTGCGTGCCTTAGCGCAGTATCTGCATCTTTTTGACTGATAACCGCATCAGTAGTAATTACTACTAGCATGGTGGCAAGACCAGGGGCTAACATTCCAGCGCCTTTGGCCATACCGCCAATGCGCCAACCTGCAGGCGATTCAAAAGTTGCAGTTTTTGAAACTGAATCTGTGGTCATGATTGCCTTTGCGGCATTATCGCCACCCGCTACAGAAAGATTCAAAAATGCTTCACGAATGCCACTGAACATATTGTCCATTGGTAACCGCTTGCCAATTAAGCCAGTTGAACAAACCGCGATTTCAATAGCACCAACATTTAATAACTCGGAAACAAGTTCTGCGCTGTGATGCGTATCGGCAAAACCATCTGGGCCGGTACAAGCGTTAGCGCCACCAGAATTAAGTAGCACTGCCTTGAATGCACCGCCTGTTAAACATTGCTGGGTCCAAAGCACCGGCGCCGCTTTAATCCGATTCGAGGTAAAAACTCCAGCAGCAACGTTGCTTGGTCCAGTGTTCACAACAAGGGCTACATCAAGATTTCCAGAAGCCTTGAGGCCCGCTGCAACTCCAGAAGCGGTAAATCCTTTGGGGAAAGTTATACTCATGGCGCAATGCCAATTGCCGTGAGGCCAGATACTTCGCTCAAGCCAAACATCAAATTTGCATTTTGTACCGCTTGACCAGATGCACCCTTGATCAGATTATCGATGGCAGCAATTATGGTTACCCGGGATGTGCGCTCGTCTTTAGCGATCTGCAAGTGAACAGCGTTACTGCCAAGTGTGGCTGCAGTAGCCGGAAGTTGTCCAACGGGTAACACGTGTACAAATGGTTCGTTTTCGTAGGCATCTGTTAGCACAGTTCGCAATTGAGCTTCTGAAGCCGCTGACTTGACGCTGATGGTTGCCAAAATTCCACGCGGCATCGGCGCAAGCATTGGCGTGAAGTTAACTGCTACATCTGAGGCGGTAAGACCATTTAATTCTTGCTCGATTTCGGCGGTGTGCTGATGAGTTCCGCCGACTTTGTACGCTGACATTGAACCGGCTATTTCACTAGCGAGTAAGTTCACGCTAGCTCTGCGGCCTGCGCCAGATGTGCCTGATGCCGCCACAACAACAGTGTCACTTGCATCCACTAATCCACTAGCCACAAGTGGTGCCAGGCTCAATTCGATGGCAGTGGCGTAACAACCAGGATTCGCAACCTTAGTGCTGGCCGCAATTTGCGCTCTACGACCAGGTAGTTCGGGAAGTCCATAGGTAAATGAGCCCGCATAAGCTCCCCCATAAAATTTTTCCCACTGCCCCGCATCGGTTAACCGATAGTCTGCGCCCAGATCAACAACTTTTGTTGAATCTGGTAGTTCTGCGATTAACACACCCGATGTTCCGTGTGGCAGTGCAAAGAAAACCAGATCTGCGCCGGCCAATTCTTGCGCTGTGGTATCGGCAAAGATTAAGTCGGCTAAATCGGACTGCGCAGAAAACTGCGGATGTACGTCGGACAATCTAGAGCCGGCTAGCGAGCCAGCGGTTATTTTGGTCAGAGTGAAAGTTGGATGAGCATGGATGAGTCGAATCAGTTCCGCGCCAGCGTAACCAGAGGCGCCAGCGATTGCTACCGTAGTCATTTTTCAATTATACAGATTTATGCATAATTGCATAATTTCAAATCGCTAGGATTTCACGGTTTTGACAGAACTCTGCCCGATTTAGGCGCAAATCGCTGCGTTAACCACTCTGTTATGGCGTCAGGCTAACCTTGCCCTGACCGTTAACTGAGTAATACTTCAGGTAATCCACGGTCATGCTGGATGTGGTCAGAGCAGGATCAATGGCCCCACCCATTCCCCCGCCCATAGCGACGTTCAAGATTGCATAGAACTTTGGATCTCCGCCACCAGATGTTGGACCAAACGGCCACAGATTATTTGGCACGCTGGCTTTATTTAACGTGTAGTTAGCAGTGCCATCGATGTACCAAGTCAGTGAAGTTGGCGTCCAAAGAATTCCATAGGTGTGATATGCATCGGAAAGTTTAGAACTCAGAGTTACGGTGTTGTTTCCGGGTCCTTGAATGTGATCCCACTGATTGGCGTTAGCCCAATGCGCGGTACCCCAGTTGGTGTACGGAGCATTACCTTCGCCTTCCATGATGTCGATCTCCCCGCATAGCGGCCAAGCCCGTGACGCAATGTCTTGGCCAAGCATCCAGAAAGCGGGCCAGGTTCCACCACCAGCTGGGTTCTTGATTCGAGCCTCAAGGTAGCCATATGTGAAGTTGACTTTGCCGTAAGTGGTCAACTTGCCACTCGACCACTCGCACTTGCCGTAGTAGCAATCAGGCGCAGTAGCTGAATTCAACCTGTTAGCGGTGATCACCAAATTTGATGAACCATTTAGTTTGTTGGCATCTGTGGTGTACCACTCGCGCTCACCATTTCCCCATCCACAGTTACCTGAACTGCAACCATCCTGAAGGTCGGCATTCCAATAACTTGAATTCGGGCCAGTGCCTGCGGTTCCATTGAAGTCGTCCTGCCAAAGCAAGGACATGGTAGGCGATGGAGTGGGCGAAGCTGCTGGCGCCTGGTCGTACGAGATGTTGATGATGTCAACTAGGTCAGTACTCACATTGTTTACATAGGCTGAAATTTGGGTGTAAAGATTGCTGCCGACAACGTCAGTGTTGACAATGGCGAAGCTAACATTTCCGCTGGAATCTGTTTGTGCGCTGACAGTTGCTTGATGAACTCCGGTGCCTGGATCCCATCCACTTGTTGAAGTTGATCCGACGCGAACATGTGATGTTGAGTTGCTATAGCCCTTACCCAAAATCAAAGTAACCGTCTTATTCGCGGCTGCCACTCCAGCACTATTTGTGACGTGGAATGCAACAGTCTTGGTTGAACTAACTGGCAAATGAACAGTTCCGTAACGCAAACCGCTTGCATACCAGCCATAACCAACCCACAGAGCTGCATCGCCGGTATTTTGAACAAACTCAGTGTTACTAAAGGTTGTTTGCCTTATGGTCCAAGTACTGCTTGGGGTTGCCGATGCAGTCGCGGTAGCCGTTGCCGTCGCGGTCGCAGTTGCGGTTGCGGTTGCGGTAGCAGTAGCGGTAGCGCTTGCCGACTTGAAAGTTGCTGTTATCGGGTCCGTTGAATAACTAGGGCCTTTTTGTCGGATCTCAAATGTGGAACCAACATTGGCGCCGGTGAAAGTTGCAACAAAGTACCCGCTTCCATTGACATCTAGCTTCAACTGACACTGTGAGTTGGAGCCATCTGGGTAGCAACTTGAGCTAGACCAAGGCGAGCTTCCATCGGTGTGCGGGACGCTCGAGGTAACACCAGCTGAAATCCCATCCAATGTGATTAACACTCTTTTGCCAGAATTGGTTGGGTTGGAAGTGTAATTAATTCGAACCGGTCGGCCAACATCAACAGAAACCGCGCCGGCTGTTACCGCCCTATTTTGACCATCAACTGTTATCGATACATTTGAAATCGGACCGCAAAGTTGATCGGCATCTCCAGCACAAGTAATAGGGCTCGCAGAAGTAGTTGGTGAAGTGGTCGCAGAAGCACTCACCGATGAAGTTGCGGACGCGGTCGCAGAAGCACTCGCCGATGAAGTTGCGGACGCGGTCACAGAAGCACTCGCCGATGAGGATGGCCTGATGAGAGTCGCCAAAATTGAAATCGACTGAGTGATAGCAACTGCGGCAACATAATTGGCGTTGCCAGAGTTGGCAACCTTTATCGTGCAGGTTCCAATCTTTACTGCATGGACTGCCCCAGCGATAATCGTGCAAATTGTTGAAGTCATACTGGAATAAACATTGACTCCCCCAGATGATTCGCTAACTAGCACCTGATTCGTCGGCCCCACAGTCATGTTCACTAGTGGCTGCAAATCAATAATGTTGGGTGCTTTGCTGATAGTTATTGAGCGTGAAACTTTTGTGGCAGATGCATAAGTTGCATCCCCCGGATTAGTAGCAGTTATTTTACAAGTGCCTGGCTTAACTACGGTCACGATTTTGTTGTCCACAGTGCAAATAAGCGGTGTCGTGCTTGTTGTGGTGGTAATCGCACCTATCTGTTCAATATCTAGTTCTTGGGTTTCGCCAAAGTACATAGGCGAAGGGGTTTCGAAAGTTATCGCATTCGCGGTAGCCACAGGCTTGAGCGTTTTAGATGCAGCTGTACCAGATCCGAGATAATTTGTAGCCTTCAGTTTGAATGAATAGCTAGTACCGTTTGTTAAACCACTGACTACAACTGGGTTGCTTGTGGTGCTTGTCCAAGAGGCTCCTGAATCTAGTGAATAGGAAACTGATGTAATTGTTGATCCATTCTCTGAACCCAATTCGTAATCTATTGCCAGCGTTCTGCTGACAGTTGTATCCACCGATTTGATAGAAGGAGCGGCTGGAGCGGCTGGAGCTGAACGCGATGGTGTCATTGTGACAACGCTAGATGCCGGGGACTGACCAGTACTATAGGTGGCATAAACCAAAAAGTCATAGTTTGTGCCGTTGATTAACCCTTGGAAGGTGTAACTTGATGCACTAGCAGGTACCTGAGCTGTGATTGGGGTCCAACCCAAAATTGCGACCAGCCGATAACCTGTCAACGATGCACCACCAGTACTTAACGGCGGTTCCCATCGGATTGTAACTGATGAATTGCCCCTTGTTGCCTGAACATTTATAGGTGCACTGGGACTTGCTGGCGCAGCAGCAGCAAGGGTTGAACCCGCTGCCAAAGTTATAGTCAGTATTGTGGTCAAAATTCTAGATTTGAAAACTCTCCGAACACGCATGCCGACCCCTAAATTACCCCAATGAAAATGTCTATGTATTAACTGTCTAGCACACAAATTGGATTGACGTTTCATTCTCATCAACTACCTAACAAATCCGACTTGAATATGTAGGTAACTAAAGTGATTTGTTGCTATTCGCTGATTCGGACTCAGCCAAGATTTTTTACGTCAATCAACCCCAAGTTATAGAGCCACATCGAAATTACTGGGCCCAACTCCTTGCTAAAGGTTGGAACAAAGTGAATACCATCACTTGTTACCGCAGTATTCCCCAAGGTGGCAGGACACTTATAAATTCTCTGCACTGGGGCGCACAATATGCGACTTAGATCCCACAGAGCTGCATTATATTTTTTCGCAAGCAATAATTGTGTTTTCGCCTGCGAATTAACTTCAAGATTCTTTGCCCCGCAGGAATAAATTTTTGGATGCTTCTTTAAACATTCTACAATGTTAGGGAAATTCGGCGTACTCTGAACCATAACCACTTGGCCAGTGGTGGCCGAGATTCTAGGCAGAATTCGCAAATACGCAGCACGATAAGTATCCAGAGACACTTTGGTATCAATTCCATCAATCAAGAAGGTTAGCTCGGGTTTTACATTTTCGAGCAACTTCAGAGATTTTTCTCGATGCACTGCACAGGCTTTAGAGTTGGTGCCTCCATCCTGACTTGGTAGATCGGGAACTGCGCAATCATTCATAGAAACCAGTTTGATGGTCCACATTTCAGGATCAAGACTTTCAAGAATTGCAGGCCAAAACATTCCGGCCCGAGAATCGCCTAAAATCATTGCTGTGTGAATGGCGCCAGGCGAATTGGCTACCGACTCGCAGTTAATCAGATTTTTCTTTGATTGTGCGGGGAAACCTTGGCAGGTCTGGAGACCGCCTGACTTATTTAATGTAGTTAAAGCCTGGAGGCTCGGATTCAATGATTCGGGCAATTTCGAAGTCAGGAGTGACTTCTCTACCTCTGCCCTCCATTGACTCTCTAAATTGAATTTTGTTGCATTTGCATTGTCGTTTCGCGCAAATGGGGACAACGATGCGTTTGGATTAAATGCATCCGCAGATACAGGAGGTGCCCACTTTTGTGCCTTAACAATTTTTACCGGATTAGTCAGATATCCAAATACAACTGAAATCATGATCAGCGCAAAGGCCGCCCGCCAGCTCACCTGAGAAACTTCCGGCCTATTCTCCCAACGAGCTCGCCACTTGTCTAAAAATTCAAATGAGATTTCCCTAGTTGGTATTCGCGACAGTTGAATAATGCCTGCACTCAATAGCAGGAGAAAGATCATTGCTAGCAGTTTCGAACCGTAATTAGAAAGGAAATTACTCTTGTTGGCAAAAAATATAAAGGGACCGCACAAGACATAGAAGGCGTACGAACCAGTGCCCACAAAAGTTAATATTGGCAAACCTAATAATCTGTTGGACAGCACATTGTTTTCTGCGCGGCTACCCGCAAAAAGCAAAAAACCAACAGCAAAAACTGTGCTCATCGCAAAAAAGAAATAACTTTCCTTTGTGAAAGCCAGGATGGGCACGATGATGACAATGAGAGCGAACACCGCAGCAGGTTTTATAAATTTTTGCCGTACTGGATTCGTCTCCGACTGACTCGCTAGAAACATTAATGCACCAAACGCGAATTCCCAGATTCGTCCAAATGGTGAAAAGTAAATCTTCTCTGAACCAGTTAAACAGCCAAAAATAAACCAAGACAATGAGACTGCCGATACTAATCCAATTACGAACTGCATTCGTTGCCTACTGAGCAAGAATTGTCCGAACAATGAAAATGGACGCATGTTTGCAGCCAGCAATATTATGAAAGGCCAGAATAGATAAAATTCAAATCCGAGAGACAGGGCCCATAAGTGAGAAAACGGAGAACTCGCTGAATTTTGTGCAAAGAAATCTGCAGAATTCTGCATTAGAAAAATGTTTGTTGATAAACATAAAGCCCAAAATGCCTCGATTGCAAGGTGTCGGAAATGTTCGGCATCCAATTGCAAGAATGCGATAAAAAGCACTACGACGACAGTAGAAATAAGTATCGGAAGTATGCGCTTTGCACTCTTAAAATAAAATCTCGAGAGGGAAATATGTCCTAGGTGAAACTCCTCCTGCTTGGAATCTGTTATCTGGCGAAAAAGTGTCGCGGTAACGAGGAAGCCACTCACAACGAAGAATAGGTCGAAGCCAACTATTCCACCTGAAATGCCAGTCAGACCAAAGAGGTTTACGGCAATAAACATAAGGCCGACCCCGCGAAGTCCAGCGATGTCGTAACGGAAGTCCTTACGCAATTCCCTGTGTTTAAGTCGTTCAAGTATCGCGGTCATCGACACAACTCCTTAATCAAGGCATGCTACCTAACTCCGCGACTGGTCACTTGCCTATCGTAGCGCGGTAACTCGACCAGACTTGAAGGTGTTATACCCAGATTTGTGGCTTAACCACGCAATACGGCGCCGAACTTCTCCGAAGTAGCCAAAACCGCGGCCATTCTGGCACTGGCGACCTCATCTGCAGACAAAGTGCGATCTGCGCTGCGGAAACGAAGTGCAAACGCAAGCGACTGCTGTCCGTCTGGAATCGGTGCTCCAGTGTAAATGTCGAAAAGTTTCACATCTTCAAGTAATTCACCAGCAGCATCTTTAATACAAGCTAAAAGATCGCCCACGGCAACAGTTTTTGGCACCACTAAGGCGATGTCTTCTTTGGCAACTGGGTAAGTCCAAATCCTCGGTGCTGTTGGAGTCGTGTCAGCTAGTCGAACCAATTCATCTAAATTAACTTCAAAAGCAACCGAGCGTGCTGGCAATCCAGTAGAAGCAGTCACTCTTGGTGACAGTTCACCAGCATGTCCGATTACTACATCGCCAGATTTTATTAGTGCACATCGGCCCGGATGCCAAGGCCCAACATCTGCTGCCTGAATCTGAACTTCAATGCCTAATTCGGTGGCAAGCGCCACAACAATCTCAATGGCTTCGCGCCATGTCGCTGTAGTGCTACTTCCCCACCAGCCTGACGCTTGCAAAGCGCCAGTAATAACTGCGCCAACATGAGTTGGCTGATTTGGCACCAAAGCTTGTAGTTTGGCAATTTCGCTCTGCTCAGGCTTTGCTAGTACTGATGGTCGTGGGACATCCGAACTATTAGCGACTGCAAAACTCACGCTAGCGATTTCAAATAGCGCAACATCAGCAAAACCTCTTGAAGTATTGCGGTTTACGGCAGCAACCAAGCCGGGAAGCAATGTTGTGCGCATCAGAGGCTGCTCGTCAGAAAGTGGGTTTGCAAGTTTCACTGTATTGCGTCGAACATCAGCAGCTGCGATTGTTAGATCGTCTAATTCGTTTTCACCCATGAACGGATAGTTACGAACTTCGACAAGTCCACGCCCGGCTAGAAATACCCCAACTCGTCTGCGAAGTTTTTGTGCGTCGGTTAGTCCACGCCCGCTAGGCGCAGTTGGCAAAGTAGTAGGAACTTTGTCGTAGCCATCAATACGAATTATTTCTTCAACTAAATCAATCGGGTCAGCTAAGTCTGGGCGCCAAGACGGAGCTTTTACTTGCCAAAGAGACCCGGTTTCAACAATTTCGCAACCTAAGGCACGCAGAATCGAAGCGATGTTTTGGTTGTCGTAAGTATGGCCAGAAACTCTCGCCGTAAGTTGCGGATCAAAAGAGATTGTTGCGATGTCGGGCGCAGTTTCAACAGCCGTGGTACCCGCATAAGTTGCTCCACCATGTTCAATTAACAATTGCGCCGCTCGCGCACTTGCAACTGGTGGAATCATGCGATCTACTCCGCGCTCAAACCTGCGCGATGATTCACTGGAAAGTTTGTGTCTACGACTCATACGTGCGACCACAACAGAATCGAAATGCGCGGCTTCAATGACAATGCGGGTAGTTGTTTCAGAAATTTCTGTGCTTGATCCGCCCATTGTTCCAGCTAATGAAAGTGCAGCTGAATCATCAGCAATAACTAAGTCGTCTGAATCTAAGGTGCGGGAAACATGGTCTAGAGTTTCTAAAGTTTCGCCTGCAGTCGCACGGCGCGCTGTGATTAAACCAGAAATCTTGTCTGCATCGAAGGCATGCAGAGGTTGACCAAGTTCAAACATCACATAATTGGTGACATCAACGGCCAGCGAAATAGAGCGGACTCCCACTGCAGCAAGGCGAGACTTGATAAAGCCGGGGGTTGGTGATTTAGGATCAAATCCCTCAAGTGTGCGCAAGACCAATAAATCACAAGCTTCTTTGTCAGCACTAGCAGCCTGCACAGCCTGACCCGAAGCAACTGGAAGCTCTGGCAGTTGGTCTGCAGGGTCTGTGAAAGGCACACCGGCAGCAATTGCTGCTTCTCGGGCAATTCCACGCATACTGAGTGCATAGCCACGATCGGGAGTTACGGCGATTTCAAGAACTTCATCGCCTAATCCAAGGATTGGAAATGCATCAGCGCCGACTTCAGCACTGCCTGGGTCGAGAATGATTATGCCGGAGTGATCTTCGCCTAAACCAAGTTCTCGGGCACTACATAACATGCCATCAGAGATGTGCCCATAAGTTTCGCGCGTAGCAATCGTGAAATCACCAGGCAAAGTAGTGCCAGCAAGAGCCACTACAACTAAGTCGCCTTCATTGAAATTGCGAGCCCCACAAACAATTCCGCGAATTCCTGGTGTGTCCTGTGCGCCATTTGCCGCGCCCACTTCAACCTGACACCATCGAATTGGTTTCTTGAATTCTGTTAGTTCTTCAATGGACTGCACACGACCGACAACTAACTGCCCGCGCACATCACCAACAGTTTCAACACCTTCAACTTCAAAACCAACTGAAAGTAACAATGCAGCCACATCGCGGCCACTCATTTCATGCGGCAACGCAACATAATCGCGAAGCCAAGACACTGGAACGCGCATTAGCCACCTAGCCCAAACGCGCGACTAAAGCGAATATCGCCCTCAACCATGTCACGCATATCTGTAATGCCATGACGGAACATCAAAGTCCGCTCCAGACCCATGCCGAAAGCGAAGCCGGTACACACATCAGGATCTATGCCACACGCAACTAAAACTTTTGGATTCACCATGCCACAACCACCCCATTCGATCCAGCCTTCGCTGCGACAAGTGCGACATGGTGCGCTTGGATTATCAACTGATGCGCCGCGGCAAGCAAAGCATTGCAAATCGACTTCAGCAGATGGCTCAGTGAACGGGAAATACGAAGGACGCAATCTAGTTACGATTCCAGCACCAAACATAGTCTGGGCAAAGTGATCAAGTGTCCCCTTTAAGTCTGCCATTGTGATGCCCTTGTCGATGACAAGTGCTTCAACTTGGTGGAAAACAGGTGAATGCGTTGCATCCAACTCGTCAGTACGGAACACGCGACCAGGACAAACTACATAAATTGGCAATTCCCGATTTAGCATCGAACGGATCTGTACTGGTGATGTGTGAGTGCGAAGTACTAAACCTGAATCTTCATGATCTACGAAGAATGTGTCTTGCATTGTGCGCGCAGGATGATTTGGCGCAATGTTCAAGGCGTCAAAATTAAACCACTCGGCTTCAATCTCTGGGCCTTCAGCAAGTTCGTACCCAAGTGCCAAGAAAACATCTGTGATTTGTTCTTGAATCGTGGTCAGTGGATGGCGCGCGCCACGAAGTGAGAGTTCGGACGCAGCTGTGACATCAACAGCCTCAGTTAACAAAATCTGCTCGTCGCGCTTAGCCTCAAGTTCTGCAGTCTTGGCTTCAAGTGCCTGATTAACTGCGCCTCGTGCCTGGCCCATCCGCTTGCCTGCTTCAGCTTTGGCTGCTGGTGGCAATGCACCTATTTCCCGGTTAGCAAGGGCTAGTGGGGAACGATCTCCCGCGTGCTCAAGACGCACTGCTTTAAGTTCATCAAGGTTGCCAGCATTTGCAATGGCGCTCAGAGCTGCAGAAACCTGCTGATCGAGAAACTCAGGTGCCAAAGTGCTGACCTCGACAGGGTCAAACGACTTATTTGGGGCTGACACGAGCTAACTCCTAAGAAAGTGAATTACTCAAGTTTAGTGGATTAGTGCGGTTACTTCGTGGAGCGCTGGGCGCTAGCGCTGGCGTACAAACAGACGGCAGTGGCAGTAGCCAGATTTAGCGATTCCGCCTTGCCATAAATTGGAATGGCAACTACCTGGTCAACCGCCTCTAACAGTTCTTGTGGCAAACCCCAAGCTTCATTGCCGAATACCCACATGGTTGGTTTGGCTAAATCAACACCGGTGTCGAAAGATTGACCGCTGCCGTCAGCGGCTAGAACCTGCAGGCCGAAATGGCGGGCCTGTTCAATTACTTCAATTAAATCGACACCTTCTACACATGGAAGGTGAAAAAGAGAACCGGCGGTTGAGCGCACAACCTTGGGATTCTGTAATTCAACAGAATCTGAGGTGGTTAGTACTCCGTCGGCAGCGACCGCATCAGCGACTCGAATTACTGAGCCAGCATTGCCGGGATCCCGAACT
>Ga0214921_10004092_pt1 | contig 21813 bp, 39 predicted proteins | sample LL1505_MetaG_FD_177992 | JGI IMG/M metagenome (GOLD analysis project Ga0214921, IMG submission 177992) | Freshwater microbial communities from Lake Lanier, Atlanta, Georgia, United States - LL-1505 | ecosystem: Environmental > Aquatic > Freshwater > Lake | place: USA: Georgia | collected... | reverse complement strand
CTTTTTCCCGGGGCTCGTTGATGGCCTCGGCTTGTTGCATGGCATTGACTCTTTCTTCATAGGGCAGTCCCGGGTTTATTGGCAACAAAGGTAGCATTATTTTTTCCGGGCAGCTGAATATGCAATGGCAGCAATCTGCTCCTTGCTACGTTTCTTGCCGACCGGCTTCTCCCGGTTGGCCCGGGTCAGCTCTTGAATATTCGCGGATACCGCCTTCTGCATGGCGGCCTTCCCTTTTCCGGTTGCTTTCTTTAATGGCATGTCTATACAGGTTTAACTCTTCGACCCATCCCAACGCGCTCTTTCTCCCGAATCTTTTTCCGGATGGTAGAGCGGCCTATCTCTGAGCTCGTCTTGGGGGTTTTCTCGGACACACGCTTGGTTGGCCGGCAGTACTCGTTCTTCCCACCAGCTCCACAGGCGCGGCCGGTCTTTTGGTCCACCCACTTCTCCTTTTCCCATCGTTTTAAATTAGTTCCTTTTTCAGTCTTCCGTACACTTCCGGACTCCTTGCGACACTTAGCAATCGCCTGACTGGCCCTAGCGGACGGAAAAACGTCGTATTGGGCTTTGACTTTGCGGTAGCATGCGTCCTTCATAACTTTGGCAAAAATAATACAATGGAGTACCTAAAGTATTTTAAGGTCGTAAGGGCTTATGTCAAAGCGAAATACGCCGTAAGTCTGGATGACTTAGAGTTCTTACTCTTCCTAAGTCCGGAGAAAGTCTTTAATAAGAAGCGACTTAAACTAGCAGAAGTGGGCATGAGTTGGGACCCCAAGCGTCTCGACAGCATGATACGCCGCGGGCTGATAGGGCAACTTCGTGAAAAACCAACCGCCCTCTATACCCTAACGCCACACGCGCGCCATATCATCAACTCAGTCTACCGCAAGCTCGAAGGGAAGGAGCCCATCAACACGTCGCCGAGGTCTAACCCCCTATACGCCCCGAAAGCCCCGTACAGCTACAAGCTATACCGACAGCAGGCCGAAGACCTCAACGAATCTATAATACGACAACGACGTCGCGCTCAAGAATCACAAGGTATTGATGGCCCTCAATCATCAACTTAAAGCCGGCGCTCCTATCGTATAGGACGCTGTCGCCATCCTTAACAGCACAGACTTCGTTGCCGACGCTGACGACCTTGGCCTCCCGGTAGCGGATGTCCTCGGCGTCCTTGCTTGACATGGTCAGCCCGCTGCCGGTCTTTATCTCCCGGTGGACTTCCTGGGCGACGATGAACTTATTTATTGCTTTCATTGGTAATAATTGCGTTTGTACCGAGGAGAGTGGCCGCCACGCTCGTAGCGCTGATGAGGGCGTTCTTAGTCACTTTGGCCGGGTCAATGACCCCCATGCTCATCATGTCGCCGTAGTGCATGCTCTTCAGGTCAAGCCCGAACCCGAACGCGCACCCGCGGATGTTATGCTGGACCTCCAAGTCGTCTATGCCGGCATTCTCGAGAATCTGACGGAACGGAGCCATCAACGCCCGGCAGAACACCCTCCGGACACGCTCGATGTGGCCCTCCTCCTCCATGACCTCATGGGCGATGTAGTTAAGCGCCACCCCGCCGCCGGGCAGTACGCCCTCGGCTAGCGCGCTACGCACGGCACAGACCGCGTCATCAACCCGGTCGTACAGCTCTTTCTGCTCCACGTCCGTATTGGCCCCGACGTAGATGACCGACATGCCACCCCGGAGGCTTGCGATTCTCTCCATAATAAACTCCCGCTCGTCCTTGCGCTCGGTATTCTTGTGCTGCTCCCATAGTTCTTTGACCCGCTCGTCAAGCTTGGCCGTGTCTAAGTCCGGCCGGACGATGATGGTTTCCTCCCGGCCGACCACAATGCGCTTAGCAATGCCTAGGTCCGTGACCTGAGCAATGCTCAAGTCGTCACCGGTCTGCTCGCTGAAGTACTTACCCCCCAACATGAAGGCAATGTCGCCCATCTGCTCCTGACGGCGCCACCCAAACGAGGGAGGCTGCACCACGCAGAACTTCAACCCGTTCTTCACCACGTTCGCAGCAAGGGTCATCTGCACCGCGTCGGAGCAATCCGCGATAATCACCAACGGTTTGCCGCTGTTGATGACCGGCTTGAGCACGTTCTCAATGCTCAGGATGTTGTTGATGGGCGTATCGGACACCAAAACATACGCGTCCTCCAAAATACACTCGTCTTTCCGTTGGTCGTTGACGAACATCCGGTTCGTATACCCCCGCTGAAACCGCATCCCGGTGGTCGTCTCCACATAAGTCGTCTGACCCTGCGAACGCTGCACCGTGACAATGCCGTCAGCGCCCACGTTTTTGTACGCCGTGGCGATAATCGCCCCAATTTCCGCGTCGTTGTTCGCGCTAATCGTCGCAATGGCCTCCAAAGACGACAATTTCACCTTCTTGGACAGTTTGTCAATGCGCTTGGCCACCTTGTCAGCCATGCCGGTCAGCAATTTGGCCTCACTCAGCGTTAACCCCTCCTCAATACCACCCAAAGTCATCGCTTCAGCAATGACCACCGCCGTCGTTGTGCCGTCACCGGCCATCGTAGCCGTCCGGTCCGCCGCCTGGCGCATAATCCGGACTGCCATGTTCTCCACCGGGTCGCTCAAAGCGATGGAACGGGCCACCGTGACGCCGTCCTTCGTGATGGTCATGCCCCCAATGTGCTCCGGAGATTCCAAAATAACCGTGTTACCGCACGGACCCAGGGTGCTCTTAACCGCACCCGCCATTTTTTTGATTCCTGACGCCAAGCCTTGCCTCGCGTCAGCTCCTAAAGTGAGATTTTTCATTTTTCTTCAAAATTAACACTCAAACACCATGCCAAACTCTTCTGACCGGAAAAAATTAACGGCCATCGCTTCCGGGGATTCTCGACCGGCGTGTTGTCGTCGTCCGAAACCCACTGCTCGTTGAACGACACGAAGACGTTGTTGCCTAAATAGACAACTATTCCGGGGTCGTCCTTGCTGTACCAGAAAACTTCGTCCATAAAGCAAAAATACCAGAATGTCGATTTTTTTTCTCCCTATACTCTCTATATATATTCTTATTTTAGATTTCTTCCCAAAAAATCATAGGAAAAAAATCGTCATAATCTATCAGTAGCTTGATAATCAGCGAGAAAAATTGGCTCAAAATCGTCATACGCTGCCAGATTTTCGACATTTGGGGGTTAGAAACTTGGAGTAAATGGGTTATCCGGGCCGTTCTGCGCGTCCGTCCGCGGGCGCAAGCACCCCCGCCTGCACGTTGGGGGGTGTTGTATCTTGTGTTACATGTCGATTTTTTGCCGATTTTGTGCCGACCATACCAACCCCTAAAGGGGTGGTAAAGTACGGCAAAATGGGGCGTTTTGGGAGGACTGAGAGAGGGGTCGTGTGATGCGCATTTCCACCCGAGCATAATGCCCGCGCCGAAAGAGAGGGTGTTTGAACACCCCTCGCTTCGACCTATACATCTTCGATGTATTGCTCCGTAACACATCTTACATCCTCCGTTTCCCACCTCTACACCTTCGGTGTAAATTCCATATACCTTCGGTATATGCTCCGTAACACAACTCAAACAAGCCGTAACACAACTCAAACAAGCCCCAAATGACACGCCGTGTACGCGTACCCACCTTGGCGGTTCTTCAAGAACCGCCGCGCAGTGTCCGAAGGACACCGCCCGACCCCGCGACGCCCCCGCGTTACCGCGCCACCGCCTTGGCATCCCCTTCGGGATGCCGCGCGTAGCCCAAAAAACGCGTTACACTTGGGGATAACGCGTAATCCCCCCACGTTTCGCGTCATCCCCAAATGATACGCGCGCGGTGCTTTCGTCAACTGCTTGATTTTCAGCACCTTTGCCGAAATCAAAATGTGGATAACTTTTTTCACCCCCTAACTCGTTGATTTTGAGCCGTTTACATACTCACCGAAAATTTAATTTGGGGGGGTTGGGCTGCATTCGGTTTTGGCCGTTTATACCTTTGTGTCGCCGACTGACAGCAAACTGACCTCGGCCCCCCACGATACAGACTACCTTGGTAGTCATTGTGGATTACTTGTGACCTTACTAAAGTAAGCCGTTGTGAAACGCCTGGAACAGAGAGGACAAGGAGAGGTCATAATTTCTAATTATGATGTCGGATGCTTCGTAGTGGTTCCTTACGGAAAGGAACTTAGGGTAGCCGCCTATTTCGTGGCTGAGGAATCCCGCACTCCGCAAAAACGGGAACAGGGCAAGGTCAAGCCAAGATTGACCCCGAAGGGGACTGCGACAAAGCAGACCCTACCTTAAAAAGGTACTTCGGCGAAGGGAAAAGGACAACACTCCTACGGAGTAAAACCCGATTCCTTACTATGTAACGGCTTTGGTAACACAGAGTATTCCAACCGAAGGTTGCATAGTGAGGGGGTGGCGCAGACCGAGTTCGTCCGAAAGCCCGATGTGAGCGTTAGAGCCACGAAGATAGAGAGCCGTAATTTACTATTGGCCACCCCGAAGGGGTGAAACTTCGGGATTGGTCAAGGCAAAGTACAAGGCAAAGGGGTGTTTGAACACCCCTTGGGGTTCGACTCCCCACTTTGCCGCAATGCCCCGTTGGGGGGCTAAAGCCCCAACAAACCCTTTTTTTCAACGCCATAAACCCTAAAAATCATGGCTACAATTTCCCCTATCACTCAGTATGTCCGTTCCAACGCCCAAGTTGCAGAGCAACTCAAGGTCAAGGAAATCCGCACCGTTCTCGCTTCAATAGAGAGCGGTAAACAGAAAGTGTTTACCAAATCCATTGAACAGGCCCGTCTTTTGGCTAACGCCAAAGAGTGGTTCAACTCCAACAACTCGCTCTGTAAAGAGCGAGGCATTACTTGGAAGTCAATTTTGTCCGATATATTCGGTTTTACCGAATCGGCTATTGAGTCCAAGTGGCCCAACCAACTACTGAAAGTAGGGGATGTGACCAATGAACAACTCGAAGAGTTCGTCAAGTGGGCACAATCCAACGACAAGTCGTTGTCGGTCAAGCAGTTGTATCTTTGGTTGAAGGGCGAAACCGAAGAGACCACCGAAGGTGGTGCCGAAGGCGAAGAGCAAGCGCCAAAGGCGCAGTGCGTATGCAGTTGGACGTTCAAACTCCCACTCGTTGGGCAGGGTGAGCGCAATGTGTCGGTCAGCATTGACACCGAAGGTGTCGTAAAGACCGCAAACAACGAGGACGAGTTGCGCCTTGCGTACGAAATGATGGGCAAGGCGCTTGGCCTTGCATAAGACAAACCGACCGACGGGGGGGGTGTTCGAACACCCCTCCCTTTTGTATTCCATTCAACCCTTAAAACCCAACCCAAGTGCTAAAAATTGACAAAGAATTTCAAGAAACGATTAGTGTAGTGACCTCTGTGCGCTTTTGCCTAACCGTAGATAGCCACGAAGTATCGGGCGAACTAACTGCGACCGCAGGATATGGCGCTAATATGTACGGTATGGACGTGGTGTTCGATGACCTGTATGGCGTAGATATACGAGAGAGCGGGTTGTTTACCCCCGAACAAGTGGACGAAATTGAGGAATGGGTCGTTGAAAATATCACCCTCCCAATCGTTGAAGAATAAGGGGGTGTCCGAACACCCCTCCAACCCAACCCTAAACAAACACCGTGCAACACCCTGAGAATTGGTACATTCCCGTAACCGAAGAGAACCACGCAGAACTCCAAACGTGGTGGCGAAAGCAAGTCTTAAAAAGCGGATGGACAAGCAGACCGGACGACCACCTAAGCAATCAGACTCTAGTACTCTCGCAACACCCGACCGATGACAGCCATTATTATGCGGGAACCGAGAGCAGTTTCAAAACATACAACCCGTCCTACAAAAAAATCACCCTCGAACAATTCCGACAAATCACAAACCCTAAACCCCAAAAATCGATGAAAAAAGTATCATGGAAAGAAGTCGTGGCGAAGACCACCGAGTCCTCGAGCGAGGCCATCGCTCAAGTCGCATCCAAGGCAATCGCCCAAGCGCTTGCGGAAATTGCGCCACCTACGGGGGGTGGCGAGTTCGACCCCGAGGAGGTGCGCTCGTTGGTCCGCGAGGAAATTGAAGGCCAAATCGGGGTCATCGTCCACCGCCCCGAGTTGAAGGACGCACTTATGGAGGTCGGGCGCAAGGTGTCCGACGACCTTGAGCAGGTGTACATGGCCCGCTTCGATTCGCTCACTCAGGAGGCGGAGCGCAAGGCTTCACACCGAGTCGAGGTGTACCGAGAAGGGGTGTCCGAACACCCCTCCCACGTCGAGGAAATTGCCCACCACAACCTGCACCACTTGATTAAAATGGTGGCGCTCAAGTTGAATGTGGCGCTTATCGGCGAGGCGGGGTCGGGCAAGACGTTCGGTGCGGAGCAGGCCGCGAACGCTTTGGGACTGCGGTTTTTGCCGATGAGTTTTCATGCCAAGATGACCGCCACGGACATCAAAGGGTACTGCGATGCGAACGGCAACTATGTGCCGAGTATCCTGTACGACGCGTTCAAGAACGGCGGGGTGCTATGCTTGGATGAGTTCGACCGCTCGAACACGGAGGTCACGGTGTCGCTCAACAACATGTTGGCCGGCAGTGCGTACATGTTCCCGAACAACGAGATAGTGCGCAAGCACGATGACTTTCGGGTCATCGCTTGTCAAAACACGACGGGGTCGGGTGGTAGCAAGACCTACGCCGCCGCTTCGCGGCAAGATTCATCCACGCTCAATCGATTTGTAAAAATCGAGTGGAACATTGACGAAACGATGGAGCGCAAGGTGGCAGGCGACACCCACGCCACCGAGAAGGTGCAGGCCATACGTCGCAAGGCCCGCGAGTTGGGTGTGGATATCGTCATCAGCCCACGCCAAAGTATCCATGTGAATACCCTCATGGATGCGGGGTACAGTTTGGGCGAGGCGCTCAACTACGCCATCTACAACTGCCTTGCCGACGATGTGAAGGAACGATTGAGCCGAGTTTAAGGGGGTGTTCGAACACCCCTATTTTTTCCACCACTAAACCCAACCAAAGTGAGATACGAACACGTTAAAGATTTAGTCAAGATTTCGACGACCTTCCATGAGTACGTCCAACTTGCGAACGAGTACAAGAACGGCGAGGAGTATGGTTCGTGCGAAAGGCTTAGCAAACCCAATGAGTTTCGCGGCGACGCATTGACCTTCGAGCAGATGTACGACCGTTGCTACGACGGCTACAACGCCAAGGCTATCGGCGAGCAACGCAAGAAAATCGCCGAGTTGTTTCAGTACGAGCGTCCTATGGACGAGTTGCGAGTGAGTGGCGAGGCGCTCGACGTTCCGACGTTCTTGAGCGGAGAGCCGAAATGCTTTTGGGAATCGACCACCGAGGAGCGCAAAGCGAGGGTTCACATCGCTTATGCAAGCAACTGCACTGCGGGCCACGGGGCGCAAGCGTTCCTCAATCACGGCGGGGCCATCGCTGCTTTGTGCGACGTCATTGCCGACCAAGCCGACACGAAAATCTCCTGCTATGTGAGCAACACTCGCGTCTATGCAGGCCGAGGCTTGAGCGCCATCACCATCAAGGACTACGACGAGAGCGTGGACATCCCCCGCATCGGGGCGACCACCCACCCTTCGTTCTTCCGACGCATCGGGTTCGCATGGTTCGAGGGCTTCGGTGCATCCATCGGCAAGCCCGAGTGGTCGGGGTATGGGTGCTCAGAGACGGGAGCAAACAGACCTGCGGTCATCAGCGACGAGGAGTTCGCCGAGTGGCTACGGGTCGAGAAGGACGAGATAGTTATCGACCTGCCCGCCGCCGACTTGTCCTGCTTCAAGAGCGAGAGTTCGACCGCCGCATGGTTAGCCAACGCCATTGACAAAATCAAGGAAGCCATTGCGACCAAGAACAACTACATTCAACTATTCAACAACTAAACCCACGGATGGGGGCTAAACCAAACACCACACACTATGAGTACCAAATCCACAATCAGCGAAGCACTTGGCCTTTCACAAGTATGGGCAGACAAGAACCAACGGGTAGTCGAGAAGGCGTGGAGTGACCACGACACCGTGAGCGACACGATTCTCGATGTGCTCGAGCAGATGCGTGACGCCGAGTTCGGCGAGACGGGCGAGAAGCCAACGACTTATGAGATTAAGTTGATGATGGCGGGCATGCACATCGGCGCGAAGAAGGGCGAAATGGCTATCAAGAAGATGCTCTTTGATAAAGCATTGGAGACCATGAGCGGAGACCTGCTCAAGAAATTCCGAGGCGAGGAGAGCGAAGATTAAGAGTGCCGAGGGGGGGTGTTCGAACACCCCCCTTTTTATGGTCGGGTCATTCGGTGGATGCGCTGTGCTTTTATTAGGGTTAGGTGGTGGCGCATTTGCGGGTTCGACTCCCGCCCCGACTACGATGCCTACGGCGAGGCTTTGTATCGTCTAAAAATTCCTTCAATCCATAACACCCCAATCAACTCCCCATGAAAGCAATCCTAATCGACCCGCACACCCGCTCAGTCTCCGAGGTAGAAGTGAGCGAAAAGAATTTCCTCAAAGACCTGTATGCCCACATCGGGTGCGGTCTTGTTGAGCGAACCATTGCCGACGACCGCAAGCATGAGATATGGCTTGACGAGGAAGGTTTGTTCAGCGAGTCCGTTCAGTTGTTCAGTCTCGAAGGCTATCCCCAAGATGCCTATGCCGGCAAGGGCGTTATGCTTGGATGCAACCGAACGCTTACCGGCTCAAAGGACTGCGCCCTTACACTCGATGAGGTCAAGGCCAAGGTCAAGTTCATGTCTCCGTATGAGTATCTCAAGAGCCGTCAACAATAATCCAACGGGGGGTGTCCGAACACCCCCCTCTTATTTCATTCAAACCGAACTCTGGGACGGGAGATATACCGAACAAAAACTGCTATGGGACTAGACATGTATCTATCCAAGAAAACCTATGTACAAAATTGGGACTTTATGAAGCCCGAAGAAAGACATAGCGTAACCGTCAAGTGTGGTGGAGTAGACGTACCACACATCAAGCCCGAACGGGTATCCTACATCGTGGAGCAAATCCACTCATGGCGTAAGGCAAACCAAATCCACCGATGGTTTGTAGAGAACGCCCAAGGCGGAGTGGATAACTGCGAGGAGTATTTCGTATCAAGGGACAACCTCAAAGAACTATTGCAGGAATGCAAGAGAACCCTTGAAAACAAGGAATCGGCATCCGGCATACTACCAACAACGAGTGGGTGTTTCTTCGGGTCAACGGAATACGACGAGTTCTACTTCCAAGACATTGAAGAAACCGCAGATATGCTAGAGAAACTCCTTGAAGAGGAACCCGAAAATGAATGCGACTTTTATTATCGTTCATCGTGGTAACCAACCAAACAAGGGGGTGTCCGAACACCCCCTTTTTCTTTCCATCAACTAAACCCAAATCAATGCAAAAAATTCAGTTAGGTAGCAGTGTGGCCGTATCCGACCCATGCTACGAGAAGGCGGAAAAGACATTCAACAATGTGTTATCGGGTAACTATGTTCCTTTTGTGCGTCGATTATTACTCGAAGATTGGGGCGACCGAATCGGAGCGTTGGTGTGCGTACATGAATCGTTCGTCGGCGATGAGGTGACATGGGAGCAAAGGGGCGCAATCGGCGTGGACTCAGGCCAAGCGGGAATCTTCTCCTTGGAAACCTACCAAAAAGACGAGGCCGTAGTTGGTCTAACGCCTTACGATTTCAAGGGCGGTCATCCCGACATGGAAGAGTTTTGGTATCGAGTATGTTGCAACATGACTATTGGAGAGCGAGCATGGGGCGCTTACGACAAGGGCGTTGTGAGTTCGTCGGGCTTAGGTGATGGATGCTACGATGTGTATGTGGCTAAGCACGGAGAAAAAATTGTGGGCATCTACATTGACTTTGGTATGTACGAAGACCCCGACTTTCATTTTTACTTGGGTGTTTGAACACCCCCCTTTTCTTTTCATCAACTAAACCCAAATCAAATGCAACACCCCGAAAAATGGTCCATACCTGTTACCCAAGAGAACTATGCAGAACTCAATCGTTGGAGGTTGAGTAAAAGAACGAGAGAAGCGTCAAAATGGGACGACAAGTTTGTACCAGGCTCAATCCTTGTGTCTGAACACCCATGCGACGGTAGTTACTTTTTTCTTCCTGATACTGGAATGTTTCAAAAACGCGGCTACCAAGAAATCACTCTTGAACAATTCCGTCAAATCACAAAACCAACCATGTCAAAACAAATCCAAATCTCCCGTGAGTTACTCAACGAGTACTATGACGCAGCAACCTCCCCGCAGAGGGCATACCTATCCGAGCATTTCAAGTTGGATGGAACTACTACCGACGAAGCCATCCGTGGACTACACGATATGGCGTGTAAAGATTGGAAACCAAAAATCAAGGCGAACCACCCCGACTGCTTCCCCGAGGAGAGCAAGCATTTTGATTTCTCCGAGCATGCTAGAAAAAAGGGTAGATTTATTCTTTCGGCGGATGTTTGTGATTCCTTGGGGCTTGAGAGGGACTTTATACAAGTTAGAAATTCAGGAAATCAGGAACTAGACAAACGCTCATTCTACCTTTCATCCACTTACAACTGGGAACTTGTACAAGACGATAATAGAATGGTGCTAATCCCAACCAAGAAATAATTTAATCAACGGGGGGTGTCCGAACACCCCCCTTTTTCTTTTCACTTAAATCAAATCAACCATGAGAAAACTATTATTATTCTTCTTCCTCTTGACATCGTGCGTTGCCGAAGAGCAACCCGTTCCATACGAGTACCGCGTTAGCGGGACATCGGGTTCGTATTCCGTCACGCTTCAAAACGCATACGACAACACGCAACAATGGGGCGAGGTCGGCAATGGGTGGTGGTACAAGTGGACGCAAACGGGAGGCACAAGGTGGCTCTATATTTCCGCGCAGAACAATCGCTCGTCGGGTAATGTTACCGTGCAAATTGTTCGAGCTGGCGTTGTTGTCGCATCAAACACATCCTATGGCGGATATAGCATCGCCACAATTTCGGGCAGATATTAACCCTCACCTAACCCCATAACAAATGAAATACAAAATCTATCATCGCATCGACAACAGTTATGACATCATCACGGAGGACGGAGGCGTAGCCGTCTTCTATCACAACCAAGAGAACTACGTTACGCATTACTATCAGAGAAGCCTCAGCGAGTGCAACCCTGCGAACTATGTGTGGGACGAACTATCCGAGGGCAAAATCTACATCAACGATTGGGAAGGTAGCGACGAGCCAAACCAAAGCGACGTAATCAAAGACGCGCTCGAGTGGCTTGTGTTTCCCGCTCCCGCAGAAGGATGGGAACTTGACCAAAGTATTTGGAGCGAGTTCTTTCCGATGACAATAGTGGGCAGGCACGTTGAGGGCATATCTCTGAACGGACTTGAGTATCTGTTAAACGAGGACGGGAGTGTTATGCAATTCGCATCCGAGTATCACGCCAAGAAATTTCTCCGTTCAAAGATTCACGAAGATGTCACCGACGAACTGCTAAACGAGGTTTTCACATTTGAAACAACGGGTGTTCAAACACCCCCTAAACCAAATGACTAATGGGACGACAAAAAGGAAAACAAACCACGCTTGAGAGTTGGATAATCGCCAACGGAAAAGCGGGCGACCATTTCTATTCGGATAAGAAGGACGGAAGCCTGACGGCAATAGCCGCGTATCACAAACGCAAAATCACGACCGAAAGGTTAATCACAATCACAACGGGAGGCAAAGAACCGAAAGCCAAGTACATAACAAAAGCCACTTTACTATGACGGAATACATCATAACAAATCATTTGTTCTTTGAGGACGGGACGTCCGACAGAGACACCGAGACGTTCAACACATACAAGGACGCTATGGGTTATGCAAACTGCATGACCGAAACGAGCGAACTGCCCCCGAGCGGCGTTGACTTCACGGTATTGGAAACTGTGGAGTATGCTTTCGTAAGTGGACACGGAGAACTTCCCGACGAATGGGATGAGACAAGAAGAACCTTAACCTACTTTATTTAACTATGGAAAAGATAAACCTCACAATCCAATCAGCCTTCCCTTCGGGGATGCTCACGATTTCAGCCGTCGTCAAGGGACACCTTGTGCGCAAGCGGTACTTGGGTTACTCAAAGACCCAAGCCAAAAAGTTATTCATTCAAACCATAAACTCCAAGCCATGACACAAGAATTTATCCTACCAACCGACTTCACGAAACTGAACCCGAGAAAGAAGAAGCAAGTGCGCGAGCAATATGCAAGAATGCAGAAGGGCTTGTGTATGTATTGCAACGAGCCATTGGACGGACCACCGCCCGAGAGAATCACAAGCCTGCCGGTCAACTTCCCCGCTCACTTCTTCAAGTTCCCTGTGCATCTTCAGCACAATCATGATAATAACATGACCGAGGGCGCAGTGCATTGTTATTGCAACGCAGTCATGTGGCAATACGAAGGACGATGAGAGGGGTGTTCGAACACCCCAAAAATAAATTTTGTTTTTTCAAATTAACTTACTATATTTATACAACAACATGACACGAATCCCAAACTTTAGACTATGGCAGTTATACATACGCAAGGCGTGTGTGTGTGCCGAAATGCCCAAAGTATCGGACATCAAGTCGCCGATGCGAATCAACTGGGTCCACCTTGGAAATGTAATCGAAGCAAAAAAACAACTATCATGAAAAGAATACTCAAATTCCTATCAACGGCAAAGGACAGGTATCATCGCGCTATCATCCAGCGCTTCCAACGCCTAAGCGATAAGCCCTACGAAATAACGGAGCAAGATGTGTTATCAACGCGAAGGGTTGCCATGTACTGCTACCTTGACCACTATAATGTGGTGGTCGATAACGACGGTCACTTCCACCTAAACGGAAGAGTATTTACTGATGAGCCTCACCTTTTAACCCACATAAAAAACGATGCCAAATAGCGCCCAAATCAAAAAGACGTGCGATGAAATCTGCGCGCTCTTGCAAAAGAAGAACGCCGCCTACGGAGATTCAGCGGCAAATCCAATCCGTGTATTTTCCAAGGCGTCGCCAACAGAGGGCATTCTTGTGCGCATTGATGACAAGTTATCCCGCATACAGAACGCGGGTCTTACCGACTTATCTATGGCCGAGGACACCCTGCTTGACTTAATTGGCTACTTAATCTTATTAAAAATAGAACATGACAGAGGAAAAGATTAACCTAATCATAAACCAAGTTACCCATGCACTCAACCTACAAAAGAAAGAAATCTTTGCGTCCAATAAACGCAGACCTTTTGTTGACGCGAGGCATCTAATTTATTTTTGTTGTTATCACTTTGGCGTCCGCAATACATACATTCGTGAGTATTTTTGGAAAAGAGACTATCGTGTTCCTCATGTCAGCATTATCCATGGCGTTAACAGGATGCGCATACAGCGAAGAACCGACCAAGAACTAAGAGAGCTTCAAGATAAAATAATTGACAAATGTACTCAACAGATGAATTATGGGAGCAAGCACTAAAGTACCACGGGTCTTTAGTGTATAAGACAGAGATAGAAGAGCAAGTGGACGCGCATGGGGTAATTATGAGAAAGACGGGATACGGATACGAGTTCCGTACTTATCATAGCGGGGGAGAATACTTCGACAAAGTTTCCGAAGAGCATATCCACACGATGCACCGGCTCGGATTTGATGAAGGCGTGAGATATGTGGCGTCCAAATTGCTCGAGCAAAAACTAGAACGATACTCAAAAAGACCAAAAGCAAACAAAGACCTAATCCAATCAATAAAAAACAAACTATGCCAACTCCAAAACCAGCAGGGGTGTCCGAACACCCCGTCAGTATCTACGCCAAACTGAATGCCGTAGACCTCTCCAAGAAGATTGAGAAGAAAGCGAACCAAGACTATCTTTCTTGGGCAAACGCTTGGAACCTTCTCAAGCATCAGTACCCAACCGCTCAGCGCATCATCTACGAATCCCCACACACCGGCTTGAATTACTTCACGGATGGGCGCACGGGCTATGTCAAGGTGGGAATTGTAATCGAAGGTCTAGAGCATATTGATATGCTCCCCATCATGGACTTCCGAAACAACTCAATCCCCGTTGAGAAAATCACTTCGCAGGACGTGAACAAGAGCATTCAGCGTAGCACGGCAAAGGCCATTGCTATGCACGGCCTAGGCATCCAACTATGGATGGGGGAGGAATCCGCTCCGCTCCAAACTCCTGCGGCAAAGACCGGCACTCCTGCTAAAAAGTTCGGCCTCGATGAAGGCGACGGCAACTGGGAGAAAGTGAAATCCTATGTGTCCATGAACCGCATGTCCATGACGTTCGAAGCCATTATGTCCAACCTTAAAAACAAATACAATGTCAAACCTGAAATTGAGGCAATCCTCAGCGAAATCTACACAAGCGTTGATTGAGCAACTGCGCGACGATAGCGCGTATTACGGAGAAATCGGCAGCGCCCTCATGTCCAATTCGGACGTGGGGGTGTTGCTCGACAACCCGAAGAACTTCGGCAAGGCAAAGGAAAAGACCAAGGCAATGCTCGAAGGCTCCTACTTGCACGCGCTTCTTATTGAGCCGGCCAAGGCAGAGGCTTTTCAAATCGTTGACGCGACAACCCGGAGCACCAAGGAGTACAAGGCAAAGATTGTTGATAGTGGACAAGAGATACTACTGCTACGCGACGAAGCCGAAGAACTAAAACTTTTGGCTCAGTCGTTCCGCGCCAATTACAACGCAAGCGAACTTATCTACAACCTATCGGCCGAGTACGAGCAACCCATGATAGGCGAGGTCAACGGCATGTTGTTCAAGGGCAAGGCGGACGTGGTCACGGACGAGTACATCATTGACATCAAGACCACTTCGTCGTTATTGGACTTCAAGTTCAGCGCCAAGAAATACCACTACGATAGCCAAGCGTATATCTATTCAACCATTCTAAACAAGCCAATAAAGTTTGTGGTTATTGATAAAACAACGCATCTTATTGGTATCTTTAATACTTCGGAAGAGTTCTTGTTGCGTGGAAGCGCAAAGGTCGACAAGGCCATAGACATCTACGAGGAATATTACGGAGAAAACCCCATAGGAAATATCAGCCAATTAACAATTTTCGAAACCATCTAAAAAACAAAGACAATGAGTGAAGACAAAATTTTCAGCAAGGGTATCTTTTTCAAGAACCCATCAGACACCGCCCCAAGTTATGTATTGGGCAAAATCAAGTTCAAGGTCGATGAGGCCATCCAGTTCCTATCCGAGCATCAGAAGGAGGGGTGGGTGACTTTGGACGTCAAAAATTCAAAAGGTGGCAAGGTTTACTGCGAGCTTGACACTTATGTGCCAAGAAATATGACAAATTCTGCGTCGAGTCCCGAGGCCAATACGTCAAGCGACAGCACAGACGAAGCGCCTTATTAACAGGTACTTAGGGGTTTTCAACAAGGGGGGTGTCCGAACACCCCCTTTTTTTTTATGTCGAAATTCAGATTTTTTTGGCTGCTTACTCTTATATATATATTATTTTTAAGACTTTCTCCCGAAAAAATCATAGGAAAAAAAACGACATAATTGACATCTAATTGATTATCAGCAAGAAAAACTGGAATAAAACGACATTAAAACGACACAAATGACAAAAATCGTCACCATCTTCAAAAACATACACGAAACAAATACCCCATTTCACAAGGAGATTGGCTTTATTCTTGAAAGGATTAAAAACGGCGCATCGGCTGAACTTGTCAAGAAGATTCGGGCGGAAAAGAGAAAGAACGACAGAAACGAACTCAAGAAGCACCTCCCCTCAATATGCTTTTCGGGTAAGTTTGCAAAAAGGAGCGATGACGCCATCATAGAGCACAGTGGTCTTATATGCTTGGACTTTGACAATTACGAAGCCCCGAAGAGCATGCTCAGCGACCGGCAGGCGCTTATGCGGGATAAGTACGTTTACTCCGTCTTTACGAGTCCGTCAGGCGATGGCCTGAAGGTCTTGGTGCGAGTACCGCCGGATATTGAGAATCACAAGGCATTCTTCAATTCTTTGGAGAATCACTTTGCGAACCCGCACTTTGACAAGACGTCTTCAAACATCAGCCGTGTATGCTACGAGTCACACGACCCGCATATCTACATCAACGAGGATGCGCATGTATGGGAGAGCATGGAGGAGCGCGAGCGAGAGCAACACACCGGACAGATAGGCTTGCCGACGATACCGCTAAGGGACGAGAATAAGATTTGCGAGATTTTATTAAAGTGGTGGACGAATAAGTACCCCATGGTCGAGGGCGTACGAAACCAACACGCTTACGTTCTTGCTGCTGCGCTCAATGACTTTGGCGTAGCCAAGTCTTTAGCCATGCACATCTTGCTTCAGTATGCGAGCGCCGACTTCAAGCAGAGCGAGATAAAGCGCACGATTGATAGCGCGTATTCTCAGACGCAGAACTTCGGCACAAAGTACTACGAGGACGATGAGCGCATGAGTGAGATTCGGTCTTCATTCCGAAGGGGCGTACCAAAAAAAGAACTGCGGGCTCAATTAGAGAGCGACGAGATTGACCCCGCGACTATTGACACCGTGCTTGAGCAATTAAGCCAGTCCGTCGTAAAGTTTTGGGAAAAGAGCGGGAAGAACAATACCGTTAAGATTATCCATATTGCATTTAAGAAATTCCTAGAAGAAAACGGGTTCTATAAGTATAGCCCCGAGGGTTCAGTTTCGTGCATCTTCGTGCGAGTCACTTACAACCTCATTGAGCATACGAGCGAGAAGCAGATAAAAGACTTCGTGTTGGACTACCTGTACGAGATTGGCGACATGGACGTCTATAATTATTTTGCTGAAAACACGAAATACTTCAAGGAGGACTTTCTGTCTTTGCTTGCGAGTATCAATGTTCACTTGGTTGAGGACACCAAAGACACGGCGTTCTTGTATTACAACAACTGCGCCGTAAAAGTCACCAAAGAGGGCGTGTTCATGATTGACTACTTTGACTTGGGTGGGTATGTATGGAAAGAGCACATAATACCTAGGAACTTTGTTTACGACCCGGAAGAAAAACCGACTGACTTTAGGAAGTTCGTCCACAACATTTGCCGAGCAGAACCCGAGCGAATAAAGTCCATGGAGTCAACCATAGGATTTTTACTACACGGGTATAAGAACTTAGGATTTTGCCCTGCGGTTATCTTGAACGACGAGGAAATCAGCGACAACCCCGAGGGCGGAACGGGCAAAGGATTGTTTATGACGGGGATTGGTAAGTTGAAAAAACTTGTCACGATTGACGGCAAGGCGTTTAATTTTGAGAAATCATTTGCCTATCAGTTGGTTAGCGCAGACACCCAAATCATATCGTTCGACGACACCCGAAAGAACTTTGACTTTGAGCGATTGTTCTCCGTAATCACGGAAGGATTGACGCTTGAGAAGAAGAACAAGGACGCCATAAAGATACCTTTCGCGCGTTCTCCAAAAATATCCATAACAACAAACTACGCAATTAAGGGTGCGGGAAATTCGTTTGCTAGAAGGAAATGGGAACTTGAACTTCATCAGCATTACACAAAGGAGTTCACGCCGCTTGACGAGTTCGGGAAACTTATGTTCAGCGATTGGAATGAAGAGGAATGGAATGCGTTTGACAATTACATGATAAAGAACTTGATGAATTACCTAACTACGGGGCTTGTCAAGAGTGGCTTTGTCAACCTCAAGACGCGCCAGTTTTCGGCAGAAACTTGCCATGAGTTTCTTGAGTGGTGCGGAGTCCTGCAAGGACATACCGAGAACCAACTGCTTGCCGCGAATCAACGCATCTACAAGCAGAGTCTTTACGATGACTTCGTTAACGACAACCCCGACTTTGGGCCTAAGTCTAAACTTACCATCAGCAGAACGCGTTTTTATCGTTGGCTTTCTTCCTATGGGGTTTATCGCTATGGCGTTGCGCCGGAGGAGGGCAGAGATTTAATGGGTCGATATATTATTTATCACGATAGGCCCGCATCTTTACACAATGAAACCCCACCTTTTTAACTATGCCTAGATACGCCGGAAACTGCAAAGACCATGGGCTCGTTCAACATGACGCGCCACAAAAAACCTATGACCTCAAAGGGGGCGCTTACTGCCCCCTTTGCGGAACTTTACTTGAACTATCAAATCTAAAAACATGGAAGAAAGAGAAGCAAAAATCAAAATAGAGTGTATTGACAAACTTTTTCAAATATGCGGATACGAAAAGACCCACGAAGACATCGTGGATAATCCGGATTGGAAAAAGGATTATGAAATGAACACCGACCAATTCCATGAGTGGTGGGCATACTGCGTCAATAAGTTCGTGCAAGAGCTTGATATGAGCTTACAAGAAGCTCAACGAGAAGCAAGCACCTTTATCATTCAATACGGATTTAAACTTATTCCATGATTTTTTTTGTCTACCACACGCCCGAGTACATCGGGCAAGAAGAGCATGTGTATGGATACACAGTTGAACATACCATATCTTGGACTTACGCATCAACATATTTTAATGGGATTCAAAACTTCAATTACTTTTCGTACTAATGATTCAACTAAGAGAATACCAAGAAGAAATATCAGACAAAGGGCTATCCATTCTTAAAACCCACGGGTTCCTTTACCTTTCAATGCAGGTGAGAACCGGTAAAACATTGACCGCGCTAGCGACCTGTCACAAATTGTCATTGCAAGAAGGGGTGTCCGAACACCCCCTTAATGTTTTGTTCCTGACAAAGAAAAAAGCCATTGCCGGCATTGAGAAAGACGTCGCCGACTTCGGCTCGCTACTCATCAGCGTTGACGTGCTCAATTATGAATCCCTGCACAAGAGAGGGAGAAAGTGTTGGGACGTGCTTATTCTTGACGAAGCTCACGGCTTGGGCGCATTCCCGAAGCCAAGTAAGAGAGCCAAGGACGTCGGCGCCGTTATTCGGGCTTGCACCCCGAGGGTCATACTCCTGTCCGGCACACCGACTCCTGAGTCCTACTCGCAGATTTACCATCAGATGTACTGCATTCCTCGCAATCCATTTAGGGGCTACAAGAACTTTTACGCATTTGCCGGGGCTTATGTGAGGGTCACATCAAGGAAAATCAACGGCTACGAGGTTAAAGATTACTCAGACGCATCAAGCGCGGTTATTGACATGATGACCCCCTACACGATTTCATACACACAAGAGCAAGCGGGCTTCAACAGCAACATCGAAGAGCGCGTGTTGACGTGCGATATGCCTGACGAAATTGGAGGGCTTATACGCGACCTAAAGAAGCACAAAGTGGTCACGACTGACTTGGGAACAATACTTGGCGACACTTCGGTGAAGCTTATGAGCAAGGTTCACCAGATATGCTCCGGCACGGTCATAACGGAGGAGGGCGACGCGCTAATCCTGAACGACGCAAAGGCTAAATTTATCAGGGACTACTTCAAGGGCAAAAAAATCGGCATCTTCTATAAGTTTAAAGCAGAGCTTACGGCGCTAAAGGGGGTGTTCAAACACACCTTGACAACCGATGTCGAAGAATTTGCCCAAACCGATAAAAATATTGCTCTTCAGATTGTTTCCGGTCGCGAGGGTATATCTTTGAAAGACGCAGACGCATTGGTTTATTACAACATAGATTTCAGCGCAACGTCGTATTGGCAATCGAGAGATAGAATGACGGTCTTAGGCAGGGCGGACAACAAAGTGTATTGGGTCTTCTCGAGCGGAGGCATAGAGCACAAGATTTATCAGGCGGTCGTCAAGAAGAAAGACTACACCGTGTACCACTTTAGAAATGACTTCTTATGAGAGAGCAACAGATACAGGCAAAGCGAATCAAGCAACTTGAGTCGGAGGGCTATTATGTCATCAAGCTTATCCGGACCAACAAAAACGGGATACCCGACCTTATTGCGATACCAAAGGGGGCGAACGTCTTGTTTAGCGAGATTAAAACCCCAAAGGGTAGGCTATCAGAAATTCAAAAATACAGAATCGAAGAATTAGAAAAACATGGACTCAAAACAGAAATCTACAAAAATGACTGATGAAATCAAGGAAATCGTAGCCGAAGCATGTGGCTTACCGGTGGCCGTTATGGGGCAGCGCTCCGGCAAAAGGCGAGAGGTTGAAGCCAGACAGATAGCTATGTATATGATAAGGCGCTACCTACGGCTCAGCTACAAAGAGGTCTTGAGGTGCTTTCCGGCCATAGAAAACCACACGTCAATAATCTACGCCATAAGAGCCGTTGAAGACCTAATGTCGTATGACAAAAGGATTATAGACATCACATCTAAGATTATGGGGCGTATTTACATTGTAATTACTGCCAGCGAGGATAATAAAAAGCTTTCGCACTATACTATATTTGATGGCAAATGCGCACGCGGAATGTATGAAACCGAAAAAATGGCCTCCTCCTTCGTTGAGCCAAATCAACGCATCATCCCTGTTTATGTATGAAAAAGGAATCCAGTAGGGTTATCCACATCAATCACACGATGGACTCCCTATATGGGTTACTAGCGGAGGTGTATGAAGAATTTATTGACGACGAAAAAGAGGCCGCTAAAAGAGCGATACGACAACTGATAAAAGAACTGAAACAACTATCCAACTCACTAGAAGATGAAGTGTAAAACATGCGAATCAAGTGGGCAATGCGAATGCCCCCGGCCAGTCAACCCGGAGGTCGTTGACGGAGACGGCTCTTAGATTATGGTTGCGGTCTTTCTGTTGTTAGGATTCCTATTCATGCTTTTCAATGAAATGGAAGACGAGTGCATCCGAGGGCAATGGAGTGGTAAGTTCCAAAAATGGAACAGCATCAACTCATGGAAAAAGAAATGGGCCACAACCAAGAATGGACTGCTAAAGGTCTACAAGCCTAAGTGGTATCACTTTGGAATACGGCTACCGCAAGAGGAAAGGTTTCCTTTTAGCGCCACGTTCTTAGTGTTCCTCACGGACGCTGAGCATTTCTTTCAGATGTGCAAGATAGTCGTCGCATCGGTGGCTGTCGGTGTGCTAAACCCAACGCTTGGCGCTTCGTTCTTTGTTGGGCATTTATTTGTAGGTGTTGCAAAAGAAACTTTCCTAAAGTCTTGGATTAAAGGCTAATCGTTTTTAACTTTCGCAAAAATTAAATACTATGACACACACAAGAGAACAAATCAAGCAACTGAAGAACTACAATGTTGAAATCACATTCTTTAACCGTGGATGCATGGTAAAGGTAGGATGCAAATCATTAGCCTTTGAAAGCATTGAACAGGCAATGGCAGAAATTGTGGCATACACCAAAGACCCGATTGGGGTTGGAATGAAGTATGCTCCTGAAGAGTTCCCGGGGGAGCTTAGCGAAGTACAGTCGGCTATATGCGAAACTCCTAGATAAGGCAAAGAGAACCCACGTCAGGTGGCGGAATTGGTTAGACGCTAAGAGTTTCTTTAATGAGGCGGTCTTAGAGTAGCTGACACGCTTAGATACGACAAGGTAACTACTCGTACAGGTTCGAATCCTGTCCTGACTACCAAGTTAACCCACTAAGACTAGAAACGGGTGACACCTCGGAAAGACGAGGACACAGTCAGGTGGCGGAAATGGAATACGCAATGTGAAAAGGTGCAACTTACACTGAAGTAGCATGGAGAAGTCCAATCTACAGGTTC